>ENA-OREB01000448-OREB01000448.1-marine-metagenome-genome-assembly--contig:-NODE-448-length-21143-cov-6.313301_pt1 | contig 21143 bp, 19 predicted proteins | sample MGYA00248625_ERZ508552 | MGnify/ENA primary metagenome ERZ508552 (study PRJEB26219, sample SAMN06267888) | marine metagenome | isolation source: Monterey Bay, California, USA | place: USA:Monterey Bay...
TTTACAAAAGCAACATTGTCTTTGTAGGCAGATACAATTTCGTTGGGGTTTTCTTTGGAAGTTTTTTTGATTAATTTGAATAACGAAGAGGGCATTTTCTCTCCATCAATAATAAAAGTACCATTAAATATTTTGTGTCTACAATGCTCGCTATTGGCTTGGCTAAAACCAAATACTTCAGAGTCTGTGAGTTTTCTGCCAAGCTTAATTGCAAGGGTGTCTAGGTATGTAACTTCTTCCTTGTTTAAAGCCAATCCCTCAGACTCATTGTAGGCAGCAATATCATGAATATCTTTTATAGCCTCTGGCGTTGCAGATACATCAAAAATAGTTTGGTCTAACAAGGGAAATTTTTGCAATAACATTGGGTCAAAATCACTTGTAGTTTCTGTAGCGGGGACGAACTCTTCAATTCTAATAATTCCTTCAACACCCATGTTTTGAGTTATTTCAACAGCATTTGTACTCCATGGTGTAATCATAGCTGCTCTGGGACCAATAAAAAAATCCGCGATTGCGGACTGCTTTATTTGTGGTGTATTGCCAAAAAGCCATTGCAGTTTTTGGCTGCTTTGTTTTGAAATTTCTGCGGTTGTTTGGACAGCAAATACTTTAGTTGTAACGTCTCCAAAAAAGTGAATCATTCTTGATAGGATTTCAATGGTTTTTAAAGTGTAAAGGTAGTTTTTTTTCTGAAATTTTTTAATAGAAATTAACCGATTTGGTCAAGGTTATGAGAAACTTTTTAACAGCTTTTATCCTCACAATATAAGTCTGTGAGATTATTGTGAGTTGTTTTATTAGTGCGCAGGCTCATCTCTAAGTATCTTGCAATAAATATCTCTTAAAATTGAGTTAAGTATGTAATTTACATACAACAAATTACCCTTTAAGAGTTATATTGCACAAAATTAAATTAATCTAAATAACATTATGAAATTAAAAAACCTATTGATCGCAATTGCTGTTCTCTTTTCTTGGAATACTTTTGCACAACAAACCCAAGGACCAAACTCTATCTCTCAAGGTACATTTGTAGGTACTACAATTGCACTTCGTGACATGCCAAGTGTTACAGAAATGGAAGAAGAAGGTTTTGAGTATGCTAGAGAGATCAAACAGAAATTTGATCCATCTCAAAAAAATGCTGTTTTAGATGAAAATGATTTACCCCTAGAAGGTCAACACCCTGGATACCAAAGCGAGCAAGGAACCAGAGACCCTCTTACTGTATTACAAAATTTTCAAGGTGCTTCTATCCAAGAAGGGCAAGCTTTACCTCCAGATCCAACGGGAGCAGTAGGCCCAAATCATTATGTACATGCTGTAAACTTAGTCGTTAAAATATTTGACAAAACCGGTGAGTTGTTAACTGGTCCAGTTGCGCTGGGTACTTTTCTTGGCAATGGAAACAATAACGGAGATCCTATTGTAATGTATGATCATCTTGCAGATCGTTTTTTTGTAAGTCAATTCAATGTAGGAACCAACGCCCTTATTATTGGTGTTTCTCAAACTCCAGACCCTACCGGTTCTTACAACCTATACAACTACCCACTGGATGCATTTCCAGATTACCCGCATTATTCGGTTTGGCATGATGGCTATTACTTAACTGCCAACAAAACCCAAGGTGATAAAGTGTATGTCTTGGACAGACAGGCTATGATAGACGGTGACGAGGATCCAACAATTATTGGGTTTAATTTACCTCAATTCATTAGAAACCCAACCACAGTAATTAGCCCAGAGCCGGCCAATTTAGTAGGTAATGATGCTGATACAGATTCTCCTGCCTTTATTGTTTACCTGCAAGATGGTTCTTGGGGTGGTGTTTCTTATGACCACATCAAGGTTTGGACCATAGAAACAGATTTTGTTACTCCAGATAATTCAACAGTTAGCCAGCCTCAAGAGATTGAAACAGCTCCTTTTGATTCTTTTTTCCGTCAATTTGGACAGGGAGATTTCAAACAACCAAGTACAGACCAACGTTTAGATGGCGCTTCTGGAGTAATTAGCTTTGCTGCAAACTACAGGAGTTTTGTAAATCATAATTCTTGGGTAATTACTTTCAATGAAGATATGGGTGGCCAGCGTGGAGGTATTCGTTGGATAGAACTACGTAATACAGATGCAGACAGTACCTGGTCTTTATTCCAAGAAGGGTCATTTGCTCCTGAGGACGGAGAAAGCAGATACATGAGTAGCTCAGCTATGGATCAAGACGGAAATATTGGTATGGCATATAACCTTAGTAGTGAAAATACATCTGCTAGTATTAGATATACAGGTCGTTATGACGGTGATGCCCTTGGCCAGATGACTTTTCCTGAGGGAGTTATATGGGATGGTTTAGGAAGACAAACAAATACAAACAGATTTGGAGATTACGCCCACCTTACTATGGATCCAGATGGTGTTACTTTTTGGCATACCTCAGAGTATTTCCAGGGAGTTAACCAATGGAGAACACGTATTGCCTCCTTTACTTTAAACAATGGTTTCTCTGAAGATATAGGTGTATACAACTTTGACCAACCAGTAAGTGGTGATGATTTAACAGACGCAGAAACTGTAACTGTTAAAATATTTAATTTTGGAACAGACCCTCAAAGTAATTTTGATGTTGCACTTAGAGTAGATGGAGCCTTAATTGTTACAGAAACATTTACAGAAACTATTGCTCCTCAAAGCTCAGCAACCTATACATTTAACACCACTGTAGATTTATCAATAGCTCAGCAAGAATATGAGATAGAAGCACGTACTTTGTTGTCTGAAGATGCTAACACTCCTAATGACTCATTTACAAAAACAATTAACAATACAACCCTATCTGTCATAGATGAAGAGTTCAATGCTGGTGATTTTACTATTATAGCTGCAGGAGCAAAGCAGTATGATGTAAATTTCACAACAACTAGGGACTTTGGTGCTATTAGCTACAGTGTATACAATACAATCGGTCAGCAAATAACAAAAGGGTTATTGGATAGTAATGGTCAAGCCCATACAACTTCATTAGACTTTAGCGCTCAACCAGTAGGCGTGTTTTTTGTTTCGTTAACCAACGGCTCATTCAAGGCAAGCAAGAGAGTGGTAGTGTTTAAGTAATACTTATTGTTACCTTTTTTATAAAACCTCAACATTGTATGTTGAGGTTTTTTTATGCTGAATTTTAACACTAAAGGTTAAATTTTTATTAATAAAATTAAATTTTAAATTTTTAACCAACTAGCTATTATATTTGTGCTTTTTAAGGGAATAGATATTAAATAATTTCCTTAATTAAAGAATTATAATTTTAATTTTTCAACCAAACAAAACCGATTACAATTGAGTACATTTTTATTAATAAAAGCTCATAAAACCCTCCTAAGTATAGCTGTGTTGTTTTTCTTTATAGGACAACCTATATTTAACTCTATACTAGTTACCGCGCAAATTACTGCTGTGGTCATAGATATTGACAACGATTCTGAGAAAGAAAGTGAAAATAAAAACAAGCAAGAAAAAGAACTTTCTGAAGAAAAGAAAATAACAACCAATCACGGGCAGTTAGCTATTGTTTTTTCGAATTCCAACTCAAGTAAAATAGCACAATCTCCAAACACTTTTTTTGGTTCTGTTTTTTTAGAAATAAGTAACCCACCACCAGAGGTGTTTCTTTAGTTTTCCTCTTGGTATGAGAAGTTTATTTTAAATTTTCTCATACCCCTACATTTCAATTTTCTATTTAATTAAAAAAAAAGCAAAATAGCTATTTCTATTTTGCACGTACGCATATGTCTAAATCAACTATTTTTAAGAATTTAAAGAACGATATACCTGCAAGTATTGTTGTGTTTTTTGTTGCATTACCTCTTTGTTTGGGTATTGCCTTGGCCAGTGGAGCTCCACTGTTTTCTGGTCTTATTGCAGGAATTGTCGGTGGTATTTTAGTTGGAGTTTTAAGTGGCTCTCAAGTAGGAGTTAGTGGCCCAGCGGCAGGATTAGCAGCTATTGTACTTACTGCCATTAGTAGTTTAGGTGGTTTTGAGAACTTTTTACTAGCAGTTGTTCTTGGAGGTGTTATACAAATGGTATTTGGCTTTTTGAAAGCGGGTATTATTGGGTATTATTTTCCTTCATCTGTTATTAAAGGAATGCTAACTGGAATTGGTATTATTATCATCTTAAAGCAGATTCCTCATTTTTTTGGGTATAATTCCTCACAAGAGGTTGATTTTGCATTTTTTCAAGTAGATGGAGACACTACTTTCTCTGGTATTTTAAATGCTATTAATGCAATAAGCGTAGGACCTACGATTATTGCTATTATCGCCCTAGTGATTCTGCTGCTTTGGAGTACTGTTCTTTCTAGTAAAGGAAAAATTTTCACCCTCATACAAGGGCCACTTGTGGCTGTTGGAGTTGGGATTTTATATTTCATTTTCACCCAAGACAGCACAGTTTTTGGAATATCAAATAAGCATCTTGTTAGTGTACCTATACCTGATAGCTTTGATATGTTTCTAGGGCAGTTTAGCACACCAAATTTCTCTGGAATCACTAATCCAGCTATTTGGGTTACAGCCTTCACTATCGCTCTTGTTGCGAGTCTAGAAACATTACTGTGTGTTGAGGCCACCGATAAGTTGGACCCTCTAAAAAGGGTTACTCCAACCAATAAAGAACTAGTAGCACAAGGTGCTGGTAATATTGTATCTGGATTAATTGGGGGTCTACCTGTAACGCAGGTTATTGTAAGATCTTCTGCTAATATACAGTCTGGCGGTAAAACCAAAATGGCCGCTATTATACATGGTTTTCTATTGCTAATATCTGTGGTTGCAATTCCTACCCTTTTAAATAAAATACCTTTATCTGTGTTGGCTTCTATTTTGTTAATTGTAGGATATAAGCTAGCAAAGCCATCTTTATTTAAAGAGATGTATCTATTGGGTTGGAAACAATTTGCCCCTTTTACAGTAACAGTGGTGGGTATTGTATTTACAGACTTGCTTGTAGGTATTGCACTAGGTTTGTCTGTAGGTGTTGTTGTTATTTTAATAAAGAGTTATCAAAACTCTCACTTTTTACACATGGAAGATAAAAGTAATGGTGTTATTAAAGTTAAAATGACATTAGCAGAAGAAGTTACCTTTTTTAATAAAGGTGCTATTTTAAAAGAACTGGATTCTTTACCTAGAGACAGTAGTTTAGAGCTAGATGTAACTAAAACTCGTTATTTGGATAACGATATTATCGAAATTCTTGAGGATTTTCAAGAAAAGGCTCAAAACAGAAACATTTTTATTACATTAATTTCTGAAAGAGGTGTTGTAGAAAATCCAGAAAGTTTTATCAAATTTTTCACATTAAGACCAAAAAAAGTATCGTAAATTTAGAATTGAAAAATATTAATTATGAAAGCACACACAAAACAAACACAAGAGGCAATGAGCCCAGATGCTGCTTTGCAAGCATTAAAAGACGGAAATAATAGGTTTATAACAAGTACTCAAGTCTCTAGAGATTTAATGCAACAAGTTGCAGACACAAGCGCAGGACAATATCCTTTTGCAACTGTATTACATTGTATAGACTCAAGGGTTTCTGCAGAATTGGTTTTCGATCAAGGTATTGGAGATTTATTTAGCATTCGTATTGCAGGAAACTTTGTGAACGAAGATATTTTAGGGTCTATGGAGTTTGCAACAAAACTAGCAGGCACTAAAGTTGTTGTAGTATTAGGACATACAGCTTGTGGAGCTGTAAAAGGAGCCTGTGATCATGCAAAATTAGGAAACCTCACTGGTATGCTTGAAAAAATAGCGCCAGCTGTTACTGCAGTAACAGAACCTGAAGATGCGGTTTTGCGCACCTCTAGCAATATTGATTTTGTAAATAGGGTAGCTGTTAAAAATGTGCATATGGCCATTGATAACCTCAGAGCTATGAGTCCTGTTTTAAAAGAGATGGAAGCCGCAGGTGATATAAAAGTTGTTGGAGCTATGTACCATATAGAAAATGGTCAAGTAGATTTTTTATAACACTAAGTACTATCAAATAAAAAACCGCTTCTTTAAAGAAGCGGTTTTTTTATGGTGTTTACTTTTTAGGGCTATAACTCTGTTGGTAGGCCTCCCAATCTTTTTTCGATTTTTTTCTTTTTAACGGTAAGTCTTTTCATGAGGTCCATTAGCGTCTCATCTTTGGTCTCTTTGTAGCGTTGGTTAATAGCTAGTATTAGCCTTTTTGCTTCCCGTGATGCAGCAACTTTATCACTGGTAGACATATGGCTCATTTTTGCATCTTCATATGCCTGTGCTTGTTCTAATAAATCCATTGTATTGTTTTTAAACTTGGTATTTAAGTGATACAATAAGGTGTTTTGCTGTGCTTATAAAACGGTCTTATTGTTTAGACAATAATAGTATTTTTTTTAAAACTAGACTAGCAATAAGAGCCACAAGATTTACGCTTTGTTTGTGTTGTAAATAGACTAATTAGAAGCTGTTTTTTTAATTTCTGAAAGATAGATGTAAAAAAAAAACTGCGCTAGTAGCGCAGTTTTTTGTTTGATTAAGATATTTCTGACCTCCCTTTGAGGCGAACTTCTATTTTTTTCTTTTTCGCGGTGATGCGTTTCATGGCATCCATTAATTTTTCGTCTTTTGTTTTCTTGTACATTTCATTGATAGCAAGCACAAGTCTTTTAGCCTCACGTGATGCGTGTACACGGTCACTGGTAGACATGTGACTCATCTTAGCTTTTTCAAACTCGGCTGCTTGTTCTAATAAATCCATTTCTTCTTTGATAGCTTTAACTTTTGTATAAACCTACAAAAATAGGGTGGATTGTGCAAGTGCTATATACCTCTTGTGATTTCTTTAACATTGGACCTGTTTTTCAACAATTTAATATATGCTCTTGGACAGGCTACAACTGTCTTTTTTAAGACATGTGAAAAGCCGTTACACTCTAAATTTTATATTTTAATGAAATCTGTAACCAAAAAAATAAGCCCTAGTGTAGGGCTTATTTTTTGTTAAGTTATGTTATTTTGTATGAGATCCGTCACAATATCCATTTTCATCTTGAGTATTACCACATTGGCACTTTGGGCGATCTGTTTTGTTTTCTATCATAGTGTTATAGTTTATTTAGGTTAATCTCTAGTGTAATTGTGTCATTTATTAAATTATCACCTAGGTTTTCAAAAAAGCTCCCTGAAGCAAACTTAACATTATATTTAGTTCTGTCAAAGGTCAATTTTCCTGATATTTTATCTTTTAAAATTGTTACAGAGAAATTAACAGGATGGGTAATTTCTTTAATTGTTAAATCTCCTGACACTTCATGTAGGTTCCCTTTTTTTGTTAGTACCTTATTTATAGAAACGTATGCAGTAGCATATGTATTTACATCAAAAAAATCAGCAGATTTTAAATGTCCTTCAAGTTGTTGTTTTCCTTTCCCAGTTAAATCTGTGTTGGTTAAACTTGTCATGTCTACCTCAAATACACCATATGGGTTTTTCAGGTCTTCTAGATTTATGGCTGCCTTTTTAAATTTCAGAGTACCCGTGTGAGATTGGCTTGTAATTTTCTCTCCAATCCAAGTTACGGTGCTTGTATCTAGGTTGAACTTTGACTGTGCATGTGTAAGAACTGTTACAGAGAAAAGAAGTAGTGTAAAAAATGATTTCATAATTTATTGTTTGTTTTTTTTATTAGTTACACAAAAGTACTATTTTTGGTTATATAAAGTAACTTGTTACCTTTAGGTAACTATCTTTTTGTAGATACTATTAAGTAACTAATACAGTATTATGAATGTAACTAATGAGCCCTGTCCTGTAAGTATGTTTACCGAGATGTTGGGAGGTAAATGGAAGTTAATCATTATAAATATTATAAGAAAACGAGGTGTTATACGCTTTGGCCAACTAGCAGCTTCTATACCAAATATCTCACGTAAGGTATTGACAGATCAATTAAAAAGTCTTGAAAAAGATAAGCTTATTTCTAGAAAACAATACCAACAAATACCTCCAAAAGTAGAGTATAGTTTAACAAATAAATCTCAAAATCTGTGTCCTGTGTTTAAAACAATAGAGCAATGGGTTGATCAATAATGTCTAAATAAAAGGTAGTTATACTGTAACTATTTTTTAGAGTATTAGGAATTATTTCAACTCTACTTACGATGTATTAACTATATTTACTTGTAACCACACCAATAAAACTAGTTAATAGTAATTGCCTAATTTGATGTATTTACAATTCTATTTAATAATTTATCTCATGAAAAATAAATCATTTCTTTTGTTATTCTTTTTTTTGTTTTTATGTCAAGTTTCTTTTGCACAACAAACAATATTAAGTGATAGTAACTTACCTATTATGGTAATTTCTACAGATATAGACCCAGATACCAATGCACCTACAGATATACCAGATGAGCCAAAAGTATTGGGTAGTATGCAGCTTATTTATAGACCAGATGGTTCTAGAAATTATTTAACAGATAGTACCAACGAATCTTTTTTAAATTATAAGGGTAGGATAGGGATCGAACTAAGAGGAAGTAGTTCCCAGGCATTAGATAAAAAACCATATGGTTTTACCACTCTTTTGCAAGATGGTGATTCTAACAATAATGTTAGCTTATTGGGTATGCCATCAGAGAATGACTGGGTTTTAAATTCTTTAGCCTATGATCCATCTATGATTCGCGATTACTTGTCTTACACATTGGCTAGTAACATGGGTAATTATGCCCCAAGAGTGCAATATATTGAAGTAATTGTTAATGGTGATTACAAAGGTGTGTATTTTTTAACCGAGAAAGTTAAAAGAGATTCTGACAGAGTAAATTTAAAAAAAATAGCTGATGATGATAATGATTTTCCAGATATAACTGGAGGATACATAATAAAGGCAGACAAAACTACTGGAGGAGATGAAATAGCTTGGACAATGCCTAATTATGGAGGTTGGGATACTAATTTTTTACATCATTATCCCAAAACTGAGGATATTACTTCTGCGCAAGCTAATTATATAGAAACTATATTTTATAATTTGGCAGACCAGACAAACCCCGCCAATACATCTATTATTGATGGGTATCCATCTATGATTGATATTCCAAGTTTTGTAGATTATATCCTCATGGCAGAAATTGCCTCAAATCCAGATGCTTATCAATTTAGCACCTATTTTCATAAGGATAGGGGTGGTAAACTAAGAGCAGGGCCTATTTGGGATTACAACTTATCCTTCGGAAATGATTTATTTGTTTTTGGATTTGATAGAAGTTTTTTTGATGTATGGCAATTAGATTTTGAAAATAGAGGCGCTAAATTTTGGAGAGATTTATTTCAAGACGATACATTTAATTGTTATTTGGCAAAACGCTGGTTTGAGTTAACTGGTGCAAATCAAACCTTAAACTATCTCACAATTTCTAATCTAATAGACGGGTATGTAGCCCTTTTAAGCGAATCTAAGGCAAGAGAGCTACAACGATGGCCACCACAGGAGGGTTGGCCTACGGTTGCCGATCAAGCAGAAAATATTATCGAGATGAAACAATGGATCCAAGAGAGAATCAATTGGATGAGTACAAATATTGGTTCCTCTAGTAATTGCATGGATGTTTCTGTTCCAGATTTAGTGATTAGTAAAATACATTACAACCCTCTGGAGGATGCTGGGTATTCTAGTAAAGAGCTTGAATTTATTGAAATAACGAATAACTCCAATCAAGTTGTAGACTTGACAGGTTATTACATTAGAGAACTGGGAATTTCATATCAATTTGCTGCTAATGCTACAGTAGCTGGCAATCAAAAAATATATTTAAGTAGTGATGCCACTATTTTTGAAGCGTATTATGGTTTTGCCCCTTTTGGAGCCTTTACTAGAGATTTAAGCAACAGTTCTTACACCATCATGCTGTCTGACGCTTTAGGTAACACCATAGACCAAGTAAGTTATATGGATAGCGACCCGTGGCCAGAACAGGCCGATGGAGAAGGCCCGTATTTACAATTAGTAGATATAAACTCAGACAACTCCTTGGCTAGTAACTGGATAGCAAGTAGTCAGTCTCTTTCTATAGAAGATATCGCGACACCGCAAAGTCAAATAATAGTGTATCCAAATCCTACAAAGGGCATAGTAACCATTGATTTTGATTTTTCAAATACCGATGCTTTAGAATTTCTAATTTATAATTCAATGGGTCAATCTGTTGGTGAATTTCTAGTATACTCAAGTAATTTAGAAATTAATTTGAGTCATTTAAGTAGTGGTTTTTATTACTACAACATCAAAAACAAGGGAGAAATAATTTCAAGAAATAAAATTATTAAAAACTAAAAAAGCCTTACCCAGAAGGGTAAGGCTTGTAAGGTTTAGAAACAAGGTGTAATTTATTCAGTAACTTCTTCTTGAACTTCTTCCTCCTCTTGAAGATAATTTACCAAGCCACTTGCATCAAAGTAATCTCCTCCGCTTATAATAAGTCCATCTTTAAAGTCCCAGGTGTGGTAGGCTTTTACTTCCCATTTTTTGCCAGTTGCAGTATGCATTCCAGACCAAGTTCCATAAGATCGTACACTTCCATCGGCTATGCCAGTTTCAGCTAAAACACCTGGTAACCAGTTGTCAGCGGTGTAGACCACATCTTCCATTTGATCTTGCCATTCTTTTAAATATTGACCGAATTCTTCTTTTCCTATTTCAGTAGATCCGAAAAATACAGGTTGCCATTTAACATCTTCATGCAATAAGTCTAGCTGAGCTTGAAAATCTGCCTCAGAGGCTTGAAGTTCTAACATTTTTTTGGCAGTAACGGTATTTTTAGCAAATTCAGGAGGTAATCCTTGAGAGCAAGAGATACATAGGGCTACTACAAAAACACTTAATAATTTTTTCATTTTTGGTATATTTAAATTAGTTGTTTTACTAAATTAATTATTTTATTAGTAAAAAAAAATAAAATTTGAAATTTACTTGGAGAATAGGGGAGTTACCTCACATTATTTTTGGGAAGACTTAATTAAGATAGTTTAATAAAAACATAGGAACAACATCTTTGTATTGCAAGAACAGCACTATATTTTTATGATTTTATGTTTACGTATTTGCTTTTCAATTGTAATGTAATACACTCCTCTAGGCAAACCACTAATATCAATTGCGGTATTTTTACTTTGTATAGCATCTACAAGTACAACTCTTCCTAAATTATCACTAATTCGGTATTGTGAGCCAATGATGTCAGCAGAGGTGTAAACGTTTAAAATGTTAGATGCAGGGTTTGGAAAAATTTGGATGTTGTTTGTGTTAATAATTTCAGATGTGTTAGACAAGTCATGCTCTGAGGAGGTGTACCCTAAACTCTGCAAGCCTTGTTGTATCTCTGGAGCATTCATAAATAAATTCCAAAATAATTGTGTTTTATAATTCTCTAGCATTGGACCTATCGTTCCTTGATCTATAGCGAGATACCTTTCTGTTTTCCATGAGTAATGAGGGGAGATGGCATCAAAAGGCCCCAAAAGGCCAATATACTCTCCTTGGGTGTCTTCATACAAATACCGTAAAAAGTCCAAGGATTTTTGCGGAGTATACACCATAGAAGACAGTGCAGCCGTTGGCGAGATAATTCCTAAATCATTATTTGGTTGATGTGCGCCGTATCCTGTGCTTCCGTCTGTGTTTCTTGAATAACTTGCAGTTAAGCCCCAACAATTCGCGCTATAACCACCAAACTGATTTGGATTTTGCACCGCATGCTGGTGGATAATCTCTGTATGGTTTTTAACAACATCCCAGTAGTTTGCATACGTATCTTCTAAGCCTCTTGGGTCAAGACCCAAGTAGGAGTAATGAGCCCAAAACAAGGGCCCTACGGTGCCTTGTGCTCCGTTGTGATTAAATACCACGGGTATATCATATTGGCTTGCAGATGATACAATATCTCCATCCCTTGCCCATCCTTGATGGTATACTTGGATATCAATAGGAAACTCTGGAGAAGATACGGCTAGTAAATAGGTAATAAGGGCCTCGTTGTAGCCTCTTATCTGTAAGTTCATTTCCCAATTGTGATTTGGTGACCAGTGCCAATACAAAACGTTCTCACCTTTGGTGTACCAGTTCCATTCAACGCCTCTCCAAAGATCGTCGGCTTTTTGTGCTAAGATTTGCTCTTGGGTATTCCCATTTTTAAAATATTCTCTAATACAAATTAGTGATTGGCTCAACAGTGCAGTTTCTACAAGATCACCACCATCATCAAACTCACTAAAGGGTATAACACCTGCAGTATTACCGTCTATCCAATGCGGCCAGGCTCCATGAAATCTATCTGCAGATGCAAGAAAGTCTAAAGCGGTGTGTAGGTGAGTAACTCCATCTGTTTGAGATATATACCCATTCTCAATGGCTAAAATTATATTTAAAAACCCAAAACCTGAGCCACCAGTGGCTATGGTATTTTGATCATAGGTCAAATCTTCTTGGTGTATTCTCTCTCTTGAGAGTTTTGATACAGGATGGGTATAATCCCAGAAGTATTTTAGGGCATCCATTTGTAGGTTGTCAATTAATTGTGCATCTGTTTGTTGGGCAAAAGTTAAGTTTGAGCCCAAAATAAAAAAAAGTAGTACAAGCCTTTTAATCATGTGATGTACTTAAGTATACAAATCAAAAATAGGAGAAGTTTACAAGCCAGTAAAACTTTAAACAATAATAATTTTTCGACTTTAGATAAGCTAGCTCATATTTTTTCATTTAATATATTTTGATTTCTTAACTTTAGATTTTAAAACAAACACCATGAAAAAAATACCATTAATTTTCGCTTTTTTACTTTTTGGCTTTTTAGGCCATGCCCAATGGAATACTGATACAGCTATAAACACACTTGTGGCCACTTCCAACTCTGGAGATATTAAATCTATAGGAACCACCAATGGACAGACCTACGTGGTGTTTTGGAAAGTGGTAGGCGCCCCAACAAATTATGAGCTTAGGGTTCAACTCTTGGACGCCCAAGGGAATCAACAATTTGGTGAAGATGGAGCGCTCATTAGTGATGCATTACCCATGAGTACATTTACCTACCAGTGGAATATAAACATTGATGCCAGTGATGCTCTTTATGTTGGTGTTACGGGAACAGGAAATGATACTGGGTTTGTATTTAAAGTTGGTCTAGACGGTTTGGTAGACTGGAGCGTTTCCAATCCAAATGCACTTGCGGTTAAGGTATTGCCTTTGGCCTCAGGAAACACTGTAGTGGCCTGGCTAAACACATCTAGCTCTGTGGTTAGTATGCAAAAGTATGATGCAAATGGTGCTGCTATTTGGTCTTCTAATACCTCATTATCTGTAGCTTCATCACCTGCAGATTTATATGAAATATCCTCAGAGAATATCGTTTTAGTATACCATTTACTAGGCTCAGGAATAAGTTCCACACTTTATGCACAACGATTTGATAGCGATGGGAATTCTCTGTGGAGTTCTCCAACGCAGCTATCAAATAAAACTACGGCTTTTATCAGAAATTATGATGGGGCCAGTGATGGTGATGTTGTTTACTACGGCTATTATGCCAGCTCAGGCACTAGGTTTGATTCTTACTTGCAACGTATCAACCCAGACGGAACATTACCTTGGGGTATTAACGGGGCAGATTTTGACACAAGCCAAGCCAGAAATGAGATGGAGACTGCTATTTCTTTTAATGCAGGGTCTGATTTTCTTTGGTCTGTTTGTACCTATAGAGATTCCTCTCAAGGCAACTCTGGTGAGTATATACAAAAATTTGACATACAAACAGGTGAAAGACAATTTACTGATAGCGGCAAGCAAGTGTTTGACGTGGGAAGTGATAATGTTCATGCCGGTGACTTACAATTATTTGAGGACCAACCCTTATTTCTTATCAAAAGCGGCATGGATAACGGCGCTTCTCCAACCACTTTAAACGCCTGTTTTTTGGATGCAAATGGTGATTTTGTTTGGACAGAGCAAACAAAACCAGTGGCAACATTTAGTGCAAATAAGGCAAGGGTCCATTTTAATACACCAGTAAATGGCCAAGCCACCACTGTATTTGTTGAAAATAAAGGTGAAGGACAAAAAATATATGCCCAAAATTTTACAGATCCTTTGCTTTTATCTGTAACATCTGTTCCAGGTGTGTCTTTACAATTTGTAAACCCTATTGGCGCTAAGTTGGTTTTATCTAGTGCTACTGAAATTCAAACCATAACTATTAGCAATATCCTAGGGCAGCAGGTATTAAAACAAAATGTTCATGCAAAGGTATTTATCGCTAGTGCCGCCTCCTGGAAGCCAGGAGTGTACTATGTTAGTCTAACATTTAATAATGGACTCTCTAAGGCGATTAAAATTTTAAAGCAGTAAAATTAAAGTTAATTACTGTTTGTGTTTGTTTAACATCTTAATTTTCATATTTATTACCTAATTTTAGGTTTTCATATTAATCACTTTTATCACTACCCCAATGGAGTTTATCATTTTGGCATTCATATTATTCGGTTTTATAGGCCTGGCTATTTATTTAAAAAAACCAGAGAGCGGCCCAGAGGCTCAACTTGAAGATAAAGAAGCTAAAATACTTGTATTAGAAAAAGAGCTAAGTGAGAGAAACACGACCATTACAAACCTTAATAAGCAACTAGAAATTGCAGCTGCAAGGGCTGAAGATTTTGATCAAATAAAGCTTGAGAAGGCAGCAATTAACGAGCGTCTTTCGCTCATTGATATAGAGCGTAATACGCTTAAAAACGAAAACATAGCCTATCAAAAAGCAGAAGAAGGAAGACAAAAAGAAGTTAGCAAAAGTATTGCAAGTGCCCTTACCCTTCAAGAATCATTAGAAGCCGAAAAATCACGCCTTAATGATGAGCGCGTTCAAGAAAAAGAGGATGCATTAAAAAAAATGAAACTCAAATGGTCTGACCATGAAAAAGATGTTCAAAACCACCTACAATTAATATGCAGAAATAACGTGATTACTTACGTTAGTCAAGAAGATTTCCCACATCCAAGAAACAAGCCAGACAGCTCTATAGAGATAATGGATCAACTCATTGTCTTTGATGCCAAAAGCCCAGCCAATGATGATTTGTCTAATTTCCCTAAATACATTAAAAATCAAACAGAAAATCTTAAAAAATATGCAAAGCATGATAATGTAAAGAATGATTTGTTCTTGGTTATCCCTTCCAATACACTAGAAGTTATTGATCAATTTCATTACAACATTGGAGATTACAACGTATACATTATCTCTAAGGACGCCCTGGAGCCTGTAGTGCTTAGTTTAAAAAAGATTGAGGAATATGAGTTTGCAGACAAGCTAAGTCCAGAAGAGCGTGATAATGTTTGTAGAATTATTGGAAAGTTTGCCCACACCACAAAAAGACGTATCCAGGTAGATGAGTTTTTTGCGCGTGAGTTTTTAGACACCCTGAGCAAAGCGGGTACTCAGTTGCCTAGAGATATTCTAGAAAACGTAATTAAATTTGAGAATGCCGAGAAGTTAAACCCTCCCATGGAAAAACGAAACAAAAAAATTCTTACCAAAGATTTAAAACAGCAGGTAGATAAACTTGAAAAAGAAATGGAGATGCGGGAAATTCCTAAAATATCTCCTCAAACAGATTTTGATTTGTAGGGGGTAGGCTTGTTTAATTTTTATACTACAACAGTGTTCTTATTTAGAAATTATCTTCAAAAATAAAATTTATCTTCAAGAATAATTTTGGAGCTAAGGGGTGCTAAGTCATACCATTTTGAGGAGAATTTTAAATTATTTTCACACCCAAGTGTTCGCTAATATTCCTACTAAATTTTTCAAACTACCAATGTATTTTTTTTAAATTAGCCATTGAAATTAACCCATAATAATTAAAACTCATGACTACAAGATTGTTTTTACTATTTTTTTTGCTGACTACAGGATTTCTTTCAGCACAAAACTCACTGCTTCGTACGCCAAGAATTAGTCCAAATGCCCAGGAAATGGCTTTTTCTTATCAAGGAGATATTTGGGTTTACAACTTCAATACCAAGCAAACAAAACGTATAACAATTCACGAAGGTTATGAGACAAACCCTGTTTGGAACACTTCTGGGGATAAAATTGCCTTTTCTTCCAATAGAAAAGGAGCCAATAATATTTTTACAATTAAAAAAAATGGAGGAACACCCAAGCAATTAACATATTATCCAACAACAGACACACCCTACAATTGGACATCTTCTAACCATATTGTATTCGCTACAACTAGGGTTTTAAAAGGGCCTGAGTGGGATGAGCAAATCTATAGTATCAATGCAAGTGGTGGTACCCCGCAAAGATTTATAACAGCTTTAGGTAGTATGGCAAGTGTTTCTCCCGACGGCAATTTGGTGGCTTTTGTCAAAGGAGCTTGTAGAATTTCTAGAGAAGATTATTCTGGTTCAGCTCAAAGAGATGTTTGGATTTATAACATTAAAACAGGGAAGTATTTTCAAGTAACTTTTTCACAGAAGAATGATCATTCGCCATTATGGGATGCTGCGGGTAATTTATATTATGTAGGAGCTGAAAGTGGTCGTTATAATATTTTTCAGCAATCTATAAATTTGGATGGTTCAGTAAAAGGCGCTTCCAAAAAAATAACAAACCAAAATAAAAATGGTGTTGTTTCTTTTTCTGTTAGTAATCAAGGAACTATTATCTACTCAACACTTTTTGACTTGTATCAAATAAGTGAGGGACAATCCAAGAAGATCAACCTAAAAATAGAATCAGATTACAAATTTGAAACTGAAAAAGAAGTTTCTACAAGCTCAGATATCTCGGAATTCGATGTTTCACCAAACGGAAAATTAGTTGCCCTTGAAATTAATGGAGAAATTTTTGTGAAGCAAAATGATAAGGATAGAAAGAACTCGAACAATGTAAGTAATCATTTCTTCAGAGATAGAAACCCTCAATGGATGAGTGATACAGAGTTATTATTTGTTTCAGATAGAGACGGCCATAATGAAATATATAAAGCTGTTTCTAAAGACACCTTGGTAGGATTAGAAAGGAGTTTAAAGATTTCAATCACCAAACTCACAAACAGTAAAGAAGATGTATATGATATGTTGGTCTCGCCAGATCATAAAAAAATAGTTTACAGAGTAGGTAGAGCAAACTTAATGTTGGCCGATATAAAAGATGGAGTTATATCCAATAGCAAAGCATGTACCTCTGGATGGGCAGAGCCAGAAGATGTAAGTTGGAGCCCAGATAGCAAGTATATTGCTTATTCTCAGGAAGACTTGGACTTTGATAGTGAAATTTTCATTCAATCCGTAGAGAATTTAAACGATAAGTTTAACGTCTCTATGCACCCAAGAAGTGATAGAGCTCCAGTTTGGAGTCCCGATGGTAAAAAATTAGCTTTTTCTTCTAACAGAAGTGGAAATCGTGGTGGAATAGATTATGATGTTTGGATGGTTTGGCTACAAAAGGAAGATTGGGAACGATCTAAGACAGATAGAGAAAATGGAGACTATTACGCAGAAAAACAAGGGGATACAGATAGCAAAGATAAAGAGGAAGAAAAAGAGATAAAGGTTACTATTGACAGAGAAAGAATTTTTGATAGACTTTCTAGAATTACAAGATTACCAGATGATGAGTTTGGAGGTATGTTTGGTCCAGAAAGCAAATATGTGTATTATTCGGCTACAGATCCATCAACAAATAAACGAAGTTTTTTTAAAGTTAAATTAGACGGCTCTGGCCCTAAAGCCATAAAAGAAACTTCTAGAGTTGGAAGGGTTGCAGATATTGATGGTACATTTTATTTTACCTCAGGAGGTAAATTAAAGCAATTGAATCCTAAGGGAGATAAAATTACCTCTTTGGCTCATGTAGCAAAATATAAAGAAGATTTTACTGCCATGAATCAACAAATTTATCAAGAAGGTACTCGTGTGCTAACAATGGGTTTCTATGATCCTAATTTTCATGGCTACAATTGGGAGTCTTTGATTAAAAAATACAAACCATTAGCGTTAAAAGCGAGCACAGAGCAAGATTATAGTTTTGTGTATAATTTGTTATTAGGTCAATTAAATGCGAGTCATATGGGATATAGAGCTGAATCCTCTGAACGTAAAAATAGCGACAATATTGGCTTGTTAGGACTTGAGGTGAAGCATATTCCAAATGGAGTTCAAGTTGAATATGTACTTGAAAACTCAGTAGCAAATACATCAAAAGTAAATTTAAAAGTCGGCGATATTATCACTTCGGTTAATCGAAAACCTATAGATAGAAACACTAATTTTTATAGTTTATTAAAAAATTCTAAGGGTGATGAGGTGTTATTAACTAAAAGTGACGGAAAAGATGTTGTTGTTAGAACTTCGAGCTCCTTAAGAACCCTGCAGTATGATGCATGGGTAGCATCTAGAAGTGAATTGGTTAAAAAATATTCAAAAGGACAGCTAGGGTATATTCATATTAGAGGAATGAATGCTCCAAGTTTTGAGAGTTTTGAACGTGAGCTAAAGGCCAGTGGATACGGTAAAAAAGGTATTGTGATTGATGTTCGATACAATGGTGGAGGATGGACAACAGATCGTTTAATGGCTGTTTTGAATGTAGACCAACATGCCTACACTATACCAAGGGGAGCTGCTGAGAACTTACAGAAAGAGAATAAAAAGTTTCAAGGTAATTACCCTTTCAACGAGCGAGCAATTTTATCAGTTAATACAAAACCCACTGTGGCTTTGTGTAACGAGAATAGTTACTCTAATGCAGAAATATTTTCACATGCTTATAAAAATTTAGGAATAGGTAAATTAGTAGGTCAGCCCACTTTTGGGGCAGTTATCTCTACTGGAGGCTATAGTTTATCAAAAGGGTATGTACGCATGCCATTTCGTGCTTGGTATGTAAAAAAGTCTGGACTCAATATGGAAAATGATGCTCCAGCAGTCCCAGACTATTTGGTAAAAAACACGCCAGGTTTGGGTGCAACAGGTGAGGACGCTCAACTTAAAAAAGCAGTTGATGTTTTACTGCAGGAAATAAAATAAGCTTCTTTTTTACATGCCAACCTCTTGCAAGCTAGGAGTTAGATAAAATTTGAAAGATGTAAATTACTAATACTCTTTAAGAATAAAAAATGGAGCCCATAGGAGTGAAGTCACACTATTTTGGGGAGGATTTGGATGTTATAACAAGAAATTATCTTCAAGAATAATTTTGGTGAGTAGGGGAGTTAAGTCAGACTATTTTTGAGAAGATTTATTACTGTTTTTTTACACCTGTCTTCCAAATATATCTTGTAGCAAAGAATAAAACATAAAACGTGCAGTGAAATAACGCAAAGCTTATGGTGATTCTATAATCATATGAAGAACTGATATGATATACCAATATTGGCATTGTTACAAATAGGATTGTTATAAGGCGTATGTCAGCTTTTCTCTTAATTATTTTATACACTATACAGAATAGATAATAAATAACACTCAAGGAGATACTAAAGGTTAATTGCAACACACTTAGTTTAAAATTTAGTAAATGTTCTCCCCAATAATATTTACAAGATATAGTTATTGCTACTTCAGCTAATATACAAACTATTAATGGAATGACTATTCCATAGATACATACGTCTTTTAAGGTTTTCATTTATTAGTTTTTTTATACTCCCCATCAAAGTATACTCCATACCCAGCATAAATCATGCTGCAATCTTTTGTTATAACCCTTATGGTTTCTTCATTAAACTCAAAAAATACCTTACATCGCTCTTCTCCTTCGCTATATAGAGGGAAATCATCAACTTCAACTAATATATCATCAGTGTAATATCCATAGTTGTCTATTATTTGAACTATAAACCTTTCTTCTGTCATACTTCCAGGAAACCGTATTATTTGCTTAGTAAAAGTATCGTAGGATTTCCGCCAACCATCAAATGAAAATTGGTAGATATCCTCTTTGTCATCTATTTTTTCTAGTGTTAGAATGTTTTCAAACGCTTCGCCAGAGGCGCTCCACTGCCCCTGGTAATTTTCATTTTGCCCAAACACAAGTAGGGGAGAGATCATCATTAAAATCATGATACTTGAAATTATCCTCTTATTTTTATTCCATTTCTTCATTACCGTGTCTTGTTTTAATATGCTGCATCTCTTGCTCAGATGCATGTAGTTTGTCTTCCCTTTTATTTTCGTCAGCTTTTCTGTAGGTACAACCAGGGCAAAAAATATTCTTATCTCTTCGAAACTGTCCTCCACATTCACAGGGGTTGTCTAAAGCAACACGAATACCTTCTGGGTGGCCATCTTCTGAGCTTTCTAGCTTACCACAAGATTGGCATTGGTAGGCCCATAAGTAAATAGCTCTTTCAGAGGTTCTAATGCGCGCGTGGCTACAATATATTGTTACTGTCTTGCAAGTTGGGCAAGTAGCCTCTATGGGGCTGTATGGGCTTATTTCTGGTAGAAAATATTTTAGTGGTTTGTCTTTCATTTTACTGATTACTGTGATACTAGTTTTTATTTCAAAGTCATTTTTTTTAAATCTTCCAATGTCCCGTTAAAATCATTTCCGTCAACATATTCTCTTATCCCGTTAACTATGACTTTCTCTGTAAATTGATGAAACATCCAATCTGTGTTTTTCACTCTATGTTTTCCAGAGTAGGCTGCTATCCAAATAGGGTAGTTATTTACATGCCCTTTTAAAATATTATTGTAGAAAGATAAACCTGTGTAGATCATGGGTTTAACCCCATATGCTTCTTATGCCAATTTCAACCAATTTAAGATTCCTTTTCTTAGATTTTTTCTACCAAAAATACTTTCCTTTTCTATATCTAGTATGGGTATAAAATCTCCAGTTTCTAAACTAACAACAGATTTAAAATTATTAAACTGTTTAGTAGAGTTTTCACTAGGGCGATAATAATGATAAGCTCCTCTTACATAGTCTTGTTTTTTTGCAGACTTCCAATTCTGTAAAAATTGATGGTCTTTTTTGTTTTTTCCCATCGTTGCCCTTATAAATACATACTCAATAGGGTGGGAAGAGGTTT
>ENA-OREB01000460-OREB01000460.1-marine-metagenome-genome-assembly--contig:-NODE-460-length-20910-cov-3.635242_pt1 | contig 20910 bp, 17 predicted proteins | sample MGYA00248625_ERZ508552 | MGnify/ENA primary metagenome ERZ508552 (study PRJEB26219, sample SAMN06267888) | marine metagenome | isolation source: Monterey Bay, California, USA | place: USA:Monterey Bay...
CCATTGCGGCCTGTGGAATTGGCGTTGTGCATACCGCCCCATGGACGCCACATGGCCGCCAAGCGAATTTTTCGGTCTCTGCGGTAGTAGTTGGCCGATACATCTACTTGGGCGAACCCCGCGCGCCGCTCGGCCAAACCGCTTTGTCCCATCCACAATGTTGCAGCCACGGTTAGGTTGGTGTCCAAAGGCACACTGACCCCACTCACCCATGCCACGTCGGAAGCAGAGAAGGTTCCCGTTTCGGACCCTACGGGATCGCGGCCGGTGAAGTTGCCATAGCCCAGGTTGCGCAACCCGGTATGCCACAACCACCTGCGCTCTTTAGGCTGGTGGACATAAAGGGCAGATGCCATAGCTGTCCCTGCGAAATAGTCCACATAAGCCAGGTGCAACTGCCCGGCATGCGTGGAGTCTATCAGAGAAGCTTGACCCAGTGCGTCGCCCAGAGTGGCTTGCAGTGGTGCCCCCATGCTTTCTGCAGACCCGGCAAAACGGGCAGACAGAGGGAGGTCCAACAGGCCCGGTCTCGGAACCGATTGGCCCCAGGTACTCAAGGGGCCCATCAGCAAGAGTCCCCCAAGAACGTAAAGTCCAGCAGCAACGGCCTTCAGTTTCATGCTTTTGGGGTGATGGATTTGGGGTTGTCCACTTTCTCTTTAAGCAGGGCCCGTTCTACAACTTCGGTCATGGTTTTCACATAATGGAAACGCAGTCCTTTGATGTATCGTGCCTGGATGTCTTCAACATGCTTTCTGTTGGCCTCACACAGGACAATTTCTTTGATTCCGGCGCGGCGTGCGGCTAGGATTTTTTCCTTGATGCCCCCTACAGGAAGTACCTGTCCGCGGAGCGTGATCTCACCGGTCATGGCGAGGAATTTCCGCACTTTACGCTGGGTAAATACCGAAGCCAGAGCAGTCAACATGGTGATGCCTGCCGATGGTCCGTCTTTGGGAATCGCCCCTGCGGGAACGTGAACGTGTACATCCCACGTGTCAAATACTTTGGGGTCTAAATCGAGTTCCTCAGCATGGGCCTTGAGGTATTGAAGCGCAATCACCGCACTCTCTTTCATCACATCGCCCAAATTTCCTGTGAGGGTGAGTTTGCCTTTTCCGCGCACCACACTCGTCTCAATAAACAAGATGTCACCTCCAGCAGGCGTCCAGGCCAATCCCGTCACCACGCCTGCCACGTCGTTCCCTTCGTAGCGCTCTTTTTCGTGAGATGGACCTAGGATATCGACCAGTTCCTCGGGTGCAATAGAGGTGTTGTGTCCGACTTCCATGGCCACTTGAACGGCGCGATGGCGAACCACCTTTGCAATCCGCTTGTCCAATCCGCGCACACCACTTTCGTTGGTGTATTCTGCACAGATTTTCTCCAGGGTCGCATCTGGAATTTCAATCTGTTCTTCCGAGATGCCTGTTTCAGAAACGTGCTTCTGGATGAGGTGTCGTTTGGCGATTTGGACCTTCTCTTCGACGGTGTATCCCGAGACCTCAATGATTTCCATGCGGTCGCGCAATGCAGGCTGAATGGTGGCCAAAGAATTGGAGGTCGCCAGAAACATGACCTTCGATAAATCGTAGTCGAGCTCGAGGTAGTTGTCGTAAAACGTGCTGTTTTGCTCGGGGTCCAAGACTTCCAGCATCGCCGAAGAGGGGTCGCCGTGTAGGTCCCTGCTGAGCTTGTCGATTTCGTCGAGGACAAACAGTGGGTTGGACGTTCCTGACTTCTTCAGATTCTGAATGATTCGGCCTGGCATAGCGCCTATGTAGGTCTTGCGGTGACCACGGATTTCCGCTTCGTCCCGCATGCCGCCCAATGACATGCGCACATATTCCCTGCCCAACGCCTCTGCAATGGACTTGCCCAGCGAAGTCTTTCCCACCCCAGGAGGTCCGTAGAGACAGATGATGGGAGACTTCATGTCTCCCTTCAATTTCAAGACCGCCAGGTGCTCGATGATGCGCTCCTTGACCTTCTCCAATCCGTAGTGGTCGGCATCCAAGGTCTCTTGAGCATGCGCCAGGTCAAAGTTGTCTTCCGAGGTGATGTTCCAGGGCAGATCCAGCAACAAATCCAGATAATTGGATTGCACGCTGTATTCTGCGCTTTGGGTGTTCATGCGCTCGAGCTTGCCCAGCTCCTTGGCAAAGGTTTCGGCCACTTTTTCTGGCCAGTCTTTGACTTCCGCCCTGGCTTTTTTTCCGGCGATGTCTTCCTTGTGGGGGTCCGATCCAAGCTCCTCTTGGATTTGCTTCATCTGCTGGTGCAGAAAGAACTCGCGCTGCTGCTGATCAATGTCGGTCTTGACCCGGCTTTGGATGTCGTTTTTGAGTTCGAGGACTTGAAGTTCTTCCCCCAGCAATTCCATGACTTTTTCCACGCGGGCTTTGAGTCCTGGTACTTCGAGGAGGTTCTGCTTTTGCTCCTTTTCCGCGTTCATGTTAGAAGCGATGAAGTGCACCAAAAACCGCAAGGAATCGATGTTCTTGATCGCTATGGCGGCCTCAGATGGAATGTTGGGGCTGTTTTGGATGACCTCCATGCTCATCTCCTGCAGGCTTTGTTGCAGGGCCTCTCGCTCTTTATCGTTCCACTCATCCTCAGTGTCTGGGAAAGGCGTCACCTTGGCCTTCATGTAAGGCTCGGTTTCGATCACTTCGCCCATGGAGCATCGCTTCTTGCCTTGGATGATGACGGTATTGGAGCCATCGGGCATCCTGAGCATTTTCATGATGCTTGCCACGGTGCCTACAGCGTGCAGGTCCCCGCTTTCGGGATTCTCGATTTCGCCATCGAGTTGGGTCACCACACCGATGTCCAGTCCACCCTTGTGCGCTTCTTTGAGCAGCTGAAGACTTTGGTCGCGCCCCACATTGATGGGAAGCACAACACCTGGGAACAACACAGTGTTGCGCAAAGGCAGAATGGGCAGGGCCTCAGGCGTGTCCTCACGCTCCATGGCCGCTTCGTCCTCGGAGCTGAGGAGGGGAATGCTCACATGGTCTTCAGAATCGTCGCTCAGCAGCTGGGGAAACGGTTGTTTTTCTTGCATCGGGAAGGAATGGGCTAAAACCGGGCCACGCGGCCGGGTGCAGGTGGGAGGGGTCAAGTTGGCAGGGATTCAGTCTGCGGTACTCCGAGCAGCATGCAATTGTGACAGCCTGTCACGTTGGACGGGGCTCAGCAATAAGCCGCGCCGTGCCATCACTTTTTCTGCCGTAGCGATCATGCGCCCGAGGTCTTGAACCTCCATGGTTCCAAGGCGTGCATTGAACCAGCTAAATGGGGGGAGGTGCTTCGGGGGAAAACCCGCGTCAAAAATGACACTGGCCGGATCAATCACCGTACCTGTATTAAAGGTTGTGCCAATTCCACACTTGCTGTGGTCTCCCATCAGCAGGCCGCAGAATTGTAAACCTGTGCCTGTCAGACTCTGGCTTTCCGCATTCCATTGACGGACCTCTCCGTATGTGTTCTTGAGGTTGGAGGACTCCGTGCCCGCACCAAGGTTGCACCACCGGCCAATGACGCTGTTGCCCAGAAAGCCATCGTGGGCTTTGTTGGCCCATCCTTGGAAATTCACGTTGGAAATTTCTCCGCCCACCTTGCAATGAGGCCCAATGACAGTAGGGCCCGAAATGCGACCTGCCATGCGCACGGTGGCATTGGCACAGATCACAAGAGGTCCTTTGAGGTGGGCTCCAGCTTCCACTGTTGCGCCAGGTCCGATGACAACAGGGCCAGACTCCACGTCGACGGTGGCTGCCTTGATGACGGCCGAAGGGTGCACCATGAAAGAGGAGGGGGGGCCAAACACTACAGTAGATGAGGGGGCGGCAAAAGGCTCAAGGGACCATTCTTCCTTGAGGAGCTCCACATCTTGCGATATCCGGCCGTCCAAAAGGCCAAACAATTCATTGGCATTGCGGATCAGTTGCTGTGGGACAGTCGTTGCAACAGGTTTTGGCTCAGCATTCTTATCGGTTTCAAAAAAAGCCAGCGTGTCATTGCCCTGAACCAGTTTTTCACCGGGATTCAGCTCCGCAATCATGGCGCCTGAACTGTCGGAAGGTACCCAGCGGGCATTGATGTGGAGGACGCCTTCTGAGGTACTTGTTTGGTCAAGAAGGGTGGGCAAAAAACGCCAGCGTTCAAGCTGAGTAAACGCACCAAATCTGATGGCTTCTGCACCATCAATCAGGTGAAAAGGATGCAGGTGAATGCAAGCTCCGTCTTCGAAAAGTTGGATTGTGGGCATAGGGGCTATGTCTGGGGGCCTGCCAAAATTACGGTCCGCATCATCTTAGGCGAACAAACACTTGCTCAAAGTGTTTAACCTAAGTGAGCGCATCAGTGCAGGAATTCTCCATCAAGGACCTCGAACATTTTACGGGGATAAAAGCGCATACCATTCGTGCCTGGGAGCAGCGTTATGGTTTGCTCAGTCCTAGGCGGACGTCAACCAACATTCGGTTCTACACTTCTGAAGACCTCAAGCGTCTTTTGAATGTAGGGTTGTTGAACCAGCACGGCCACAAGATTTCTAAAATCGCCTCCATGGAGGAGCAGGAAATCAAGGCGGCGATAAGTGGTTTGGGTACTTCGGGAACGGGTGAAGACCATTGGTCGGGCATGCTCAAAATCAGCATGCTCAACTTTGACGAGCAGCTCTTCCGCAGCGTCTCCAAGACCTACGAGGACCAATATGGATTGAGCGAATTGATGCTCAAGCTGTATCTGCCATTCATGGGGGAAATTGGGATGCTATGGCTCACCAGCGCCATTTGTCCAGCGCATGAACACTTCGTCAGCAATCTGATCAGGCAACGGTTGTTCCGTGCCGTGGACGAGCTACCTCCGGTCGCATCGGGATACGATGACGATGTTTTTGCGTTGTTCTTGCCGGAGCGTGAAATTCACGACATCAGTTTGATCATGGTCCACTTTCTTCTGCGCAAAGCTGGATACAAGAGTTTGTTCCTTGGCCAGTCCGTGCCATTGGAAGACCTGGTGCAGATGGCCACACAGTTCCCGGAACTGAAGTGCGTCGCGTATTGCACCACATATCCTGCCGAAAACGGCGTTCCAGACTACCTGCGGCGCGTGCTTCGGGAGTCCGCAGGTACGAATTTGAAGTTCCATTTGGCAGGCACAGCCTTCGCCAAAGCGGAAAGTCCAGACGCCCGTGTTCAATTTCACGGCAATAGACAATGGCTGATATCAGCGCTGCTCACCACCTGAGCCCGACCTTTCTTTGGACTTGACTTGTGCACACTTTGGGGTATCGCGTTAAACATATTGCCCAAAAACCGGGCAAATTGGACGTTTTGTTTATCATTAAATCAAAAAAGATGAACAGAAAATTGCGGGCACGAAGATTTTGTTTAATCTTTGGCCCACAACATTGAACACATGTCTACGCTCGAATTCAACAACCTCCTGACATCGCATCAGGACTTCCTTTCAGGTTTTGCCATGGGTTTCACGCGAGACCGTGATGACGCCAACGATTTGGTCCAAGAGACGTTCGTGAAAGCCTTGCGCTACAAGAACAACTTCAAGGAAGGGACCAACATCAAAGGATGGTTGTACACCATTATGCGGAACATCTTCATCAACAATTACAAGAAGAAGAGGTTTCAGAATACCATCGTCGATCAAACCGAGAACCAGTACTTCTTGAACTCTGGCCAAGACTATCACCATGACTCGGTGACTTCGTTGATCAACATCGACGACATTCAGTCCGCCATCTCTCGCCTCAAGTACGATTTCCGCCGCCCGTTTTCAATGTTCCTGGATGGCTTTCACTACGACGAAATCGCCGAAGAATTGGACATCCCAATGGGTACCGTGAAGAGCAGAATCTTCCATGCCCGTAAGCGTTTGAGGGAAGAGCTTGCTGAGTTTGCTGTGGATTGAAGACCAGCAGAGCACCTCTCCTGTGTGAGAATGTTGTCAATGAAGGCGAAAGGGGCGCAACCTTTCGCCTTTTTTGTCGTCCTATGGTCGGTACATTGCGTTTATCATGATGGATTCTTTGCGTTTCGTTGTTTCATGTTTTCGCCGGGTCACGGCGCTTGGTGTTCTCTTACCCGCGGTATTTTCTCTCTCTGCACAGCTGGAGGTGAACAGTACCTTGACTCCAGACCAATACGTGAACGACGTGTTGCTGGGAACAGGTGTTGAAGCCACCAATGTTCAATTCACTGGAAGTCCAACCCAAATAGGACAAATCACAGGGTTTGATGTGACTGAATTCCCCATTGAGGCGGGCTTGATTTTGTCCACCGAAGTGGCGAACAACCCTGCCAACATTGACGAGGGCTGTATTGAGGATTTCATTGACGATGGGTTGGAAGTGTCTGGCGATGCAGACTTACTGAACATCGCCAACAGCGTTCCACCTCTGATTGGCCAAGCCTTCTCAGTGACCAGTGTGAATGACATCTGTGCCATTGAATTTGATTTCGTTGCGACAGGGGATACTGTCCGGTTCAATTACGTTTTTGGCTCCGACGAATACTTGGCGTGGGTCAATTCCCAGTACAACGATATTTTCGGATTCTTTCTGAGCGGTCCTGGAATCAACGGTCCTTATGCAGACAATGCGGTGAATTTGGCAGAAGTGCCGGGCAGCGACCCACAGCTCGCCATCACAATCAGTTCAGTAAACGACGTCACCAATGCGGCGTACTACATCGACAACCCTGGCAATGATGTGTTGTGTCAAAATGGATATACCGCTAAGCTCACAGCCGAAAGCGAGGTTGAATGTGGAGAGACGTATCACATTCGTCTGGCCATTGCCGATGGTTCAGATACCGCTCTGGAGTCTTTCGTGATTTTGGAGTCCGGTTCATTTGAATCCAATTCTGTTGTTGAGGTAGACCTCAACATCAATGTTGGCGCAGACTTGGAAACCGACAATCCTGTCATTTTTGAAGACTGTGGTGAGGCGATGTTGACGTTCACCCGTCCTATTGAGACCATCATCGACATTGAGGAGATGGTCATCATTGACTACAGCTCCAGTACCGCCACCAATGGGGTGGACTTCACCTTGCTCCCCGACACCGTGTTCTTTCCGCCATTTGTGACGGTTCAGCAGTTTCCCTTGGATGCTTTTGAAGATGGGATCGCTGAAGGATCAGAGACTGTTATCATGGAGATCCTCAACCTCGCAGCCTGCAATGGGGGAGGACTGACCAGTTATTTTGAGTTTGACATCATCGATGAGCCAGACCCCCTCGTGGTGGATGGTTTCGACACGGAATTGTGTGTTGGAGACTCTGTCGCTCTAACGCCTGAAGTCACGGGTGGTTACGGCAACTACGCCTTTAGTTGGGATTGTAATCCCGGATTGGATACCAATACAATCAATTACATCCCTGATGCAGCGGGTGTATTTGAATGCATGGTGACGGTGAGTGACACCTGCGGTATGCCGTCGGACGATGGCCTGTTCGAAATCACAGTCGAAGAATATCCGGAATTGACAGCGGAAATTTTGGGGGGGGATGTGGTGCTGTCTTGTAATGGGTTCCAAGAAGTGTTTGCAGTGGCAGATGGTGGAAATCCTCCATACACCTATTCATGGGAGCTTCAGGATGGTCTTCCAGCCTTTGGTTATGGCAACAGTTTGTTCCTTTCCACTTGGCTCAATGCTTCGGAAGTCCATGTGATTGTTGAGGATGCCTGTGGCCTGACTGCAGAAGCCATGGTCAACGTGAGCATCGACGTGCCTGAGCTCATTGTGGAATTGGATGACAATTACGAAGTGAGCTGCAACGTTCCCTTCACGATCACCCCGGATTGGAGCGGGGGAGAGCCGTATTACAATTTCGCTTGGTTGGAAGGGTTCTCATTTCTGGGTTTCAACCAGAATTTGAACTGGACCACAGATTCTGACATGTCGATTACCCTTGAAGTCAGCGACGGTTGTGGCCAGTTCGTGACAGTGGAGACGGAAGTCACCGTGGTCAGTCCGGCCCTTGATGTGTCATTGCCCGATACGCTGGTGGGGCCCTGCACAGAGTCTTTCAACTTGGTCCCAGTCGTTGATGGTGGCAGCGGGGTGTATACCTATCAGTGGAGTCAGAACTTCAATCCAGTTGCGGACACAGAAACATTGACATACAGCGAAGGCTTGTCGACCTCTTTCACCGTGGAAGTGACGGACAATTGTCAGTCAACGGGGAGCGCATCAACGGCCATTGACATCCAAAACCCCGCATTGTTGGTAGACCTCCAGGACACCATCAACGCTTCTTGCGTAGACAATACGGTGGTGGCCGTAGACATCCTGAGCGGAGCAGGTGGATACACTTATGAGTGGACCATTGGAGGGGTTCCATACGGCGGAAGTGATCCTCAAATCACAGTGCAGAGTTTTGTCACGACTCCCATTGCAGTGGAGGTGTTGGATGGATGCGGTGGAGCCGATGAAACCTCTGCGTTGCTCATCATTCCCGATGTGCCCATGACGCTGTCTGTGAGCAATGACACGGTGGTGTGCCGAGGAGAAGCCTTGTCGCTTTCTGCCATGGCCACTGGCGGAGAAGGAGGGTTTGTCTACAGCTGGACGAGCATCCCCGCATTTGGAGAGAACCAGTATGTGGCCCCCAGCAATTCATACAGCTACCCAGTAGAGGTGACGGACATCTGTGGCGAGACCCTTTCAGAAACAGTGGAAGTTGAGGTCCAATACATCTACAGTGATTTCTACACCAGTTATTTGTCTGACACCAGGATTGAATTCATCGCTACTCCTGAACCACCTTGTCCCAACTGTGATTATGACTGGGATTTTGGTGATGGGGCATCCTCAGAAGAAATGAGCCCAACCCACGAGTATGATGGTCTCGGTGATTATTACGCTCAGCTCACGATCACCAATCCGTTGGGGTGCCGCGACAGCGCTTACACCTTGGTTGAGGGCCCTGTGATGGTGTACATCCCCAATGCGTTCACCCCCAACAATGACGGTATCAATGACGGCTTCCAGGTGGTCATTTCAGATGTCGTGTACTTCGAAATCAACATCTTCAATAAGTGGGGTGAAGAGATTTTCTACAGCACAGATCCGGACGAGGTTTGGACAGGCAACGTCAAAGGAGGAGACCACTACGCGCCCAATGGGTTGTACAACTATCGCTTGCGGTGGAAGGGGTCCCGCACTGACGCAGAAGAGTTCTCGGGCACCATTGAGCTGATGCGTTGATCTACAGGGGCGGTTAAGCGCCCTTGCCTGCCTACTTTTGGGCATGACCAATTCAAAGCAATTTCGGGGAGCGTTCATCACGGTCACCTCGCTGTTCTTTATGTGGGGATTCATCACCGTTTTGGTGGATGCCCTTATTCCCAGGTTGAAGGACGTTTTTGAATTGACCTACCTCCAAGCTGGACTGGTCCAGTTTGCTTGGTTTACAGCCTACGGCGTCATCTCCATTCCAGGGGGACGCATGATCAAGAAGATGGGCTACAAGAATGGCATCATGGCGGGGCTTTCTCTCGCGGCCATGGGGTGTCTGATTTTCTATCCTGCAGCTTCCACGCGCCTTTTCCCCCTGTTTTTGTTGGCCCTCTTTGTGGTGGCTTCAGGCATCACCATCCTCCAGGTTGCCGCCAACCCCTACATCTCAGTGTTGGGACCAGAAGAAGGAGCGTCGAGCCGATTGAACCTTGCCCAGGCCTTTAATTCCTTGGGGACGACCATAGCGCCGATCATCAGTGCAGGTTACCTGTTGGGCGACACCGTCAAAACAGGTCAGGAGCAGGCGTCCATGGGGGCGGCAGCTTTGGAGCTCTATAGGTCTGCAGAGGCTGGAGCGGTCCAAGGCCCTTTTGTTATTCTCGCTGTGGCTTTTCTCCTGCTGGCCTTTGTCATCAGAAAGGTCTCCCTTCCCCGCATTCTCGAAGGCGGAGCAGAGGAAGGAAGCCTGTCCGCACTTTTTGCCAATCGCCGACTTATGGCTGGCGCCGCTGGAATTTTCGTGTATGTCGGTGCCGAGGTGGCCTTGGGCAGTTACATGGTCAATTATGGTCTGAACCTGAATGTGCATGAACTGATGCAGTCTCATCCATTCTTGGAGAACATGGCCGGTTTGGCCGCTTCAATTAAAGGGCAGTCGGTGATGGACTTGGATCCAAAAGGAAAGTTGGGCGTGCTCCTGACTTTCTATTGGGGAGGTGCTATGGTGGGGCGTTTTATCGGAGCAGGATTGATGCAGCGGTTGAAGCCATCGTTGCTTTTGGGCGTGTTTTCCACTGTTGCGCTGGCCCTTGTCGTGGCCAGCAGCATGGCCACAGGCCTCTCCGCTTTGCTCATGTTGTTGGCGGTAGGTCTGTTCAATTCCATCATGTTTCCGACGATTTTTACGCTGGGCATTTCTCAATTGGGCGATGCAAAACCCCAAGGAAGCGGTGTTTTGTGCACGGCAATTGTTGGTGGGGCGGTCATTCCGCCCGCTTTTGGAGCATTGGTAGACGCTTCTGGATTTGGCTTGGCCTTGCTGCTGCCCGCGCTGTGTTACGCGTATATCGCGGGTTTCGGGTTTCGCATTTCTAGGATGGCGGCCTGATTCAAGGCGAGCCTTCGATGAAGCCATTCCTGTGAACAACGGTATTGGAAAGTTTCACAATTGATTTTGTGAGCCTTGGAAGTCATGGAGCTGTGCCTTTCATTGAACACTTAATCTCACTGCGGTGTTATTACAGCAATCGACCTGACATGGCGAAGAAGAAGAAGAAAAAAACCAAAGAGCTACAGCCCAACATCAAAGTGAGGCTGGATGGTAGAACCGTAATCACGGTCCGAGACCCAAGTAAGCTGGATTTCTGGAGGGAGAAGTACCCCAAACTCGAAATACTCGAAGAGAACTAAGCAGAGAGAAAACCTGCAAGTGAACGGAGAAGCAAAAATGTGCTTCTATGAAAAAGGCCATCCTCATCGGATGGCCTTTTTCATGATGGCTGTGGGAAATTCCTTAGGCCATGTGAGCGAGTCTCTCACCCTCAACACTCAGGGCCTCTCGTCCTTTCTTGGTCAACATGTAGCCGCTTTTGTTTTGGATCATACCATCCAAATAAAGCCTGGTAATGCGCTCTCCGATTCGGGCTTGGCCTACGCTTAAGGTCACATCACCTTCGATGCGTTTCCAAAAGTTGCGTTCAAGTGAAGACAAACGGATGTGCTCCTGCATCTCCTTTTTGTGCTGTTGAACGATGTCTAGAATCATCAAGTCGTGCTTGTCCATAATGGGCCAGTGGTCAAAGGTGTGAATCGTTCGGAGAACTTCTCCGCCTACAGGTGCAAAATAGACACGGACGAGAGTGAAATGATAATTTTTCAGGGGGCAGATATGGACAAATTTTCAACCCACATCAAGCGGCTGTATAACACAAGGTCAACTGTTGTAAGTAAACATCCGGCGGATGTACGCGAGGTCGCGCTCAGGATATTTGCCCGGCGTGAAGGGCGTATTGCAGCGGATTCGTTTCTCTGAAAATGCCACCCTGATGATTTGAACAGAAATTCCGAGGCTCCCAGCTTGCATCAAAGCATCGGGAAGCTGTTTGGATCGATGGTCAATCAGGACCAAATGATGTCCGGATTGGGGGGGGGCTTTGAGCAGAGACTCGTGGAACCAAGTGCCTAGAAGTTTGAGTCTGTATTCTGCGAGAGAAGTGGTGGAATTTCCAAAGTCCATTCCTGGACCTAGAACCAACAAAGCATCGTGGTGGGGTTTCGGGAAGGGACCTTCGCATTTCCAACCGCGCAGTTGGAGCCATTGGGCACGCCACCATTTTGAAGGCTGTCTCCAGAGGCGATAATGCCAAGCTTGATTGACGGCTGCGGAGCCCTTGAATTTTTTACTCATGACGGAGCATTGAAGGTCCATTGTCCCCTCTTGGTGGGCTTTTTCATCGCTGCACTCAGGGCCTCCAAAAACGACGCCCGCGGAATGTGATGGGCCCCCAGTGAAGCCAGGTGAGGATTCATGATTTGGCAATCAATCCACTCAAAGTCATGTGCTGAAAGGTGGTTGGATAGGCTAATGAACGCGGCTTTGCTAGCATTGGAGGAACGTGCAAACATGGATTCTCCAAAAAACATGCTGCCGAGGGAAACTCCATAGAGACCGCCCACGAGATTGCCAGACGAATCCCATGCTTCAGCACTGTGGGCAAAACCGAGCTTGTGCAATGAGATATAGGCTTGGATGAAGTCATCGGTGATCCAGGTTCCTTCATCAGGCCGCTGGGCGCACCCCTTAATCACGCCTTCAAAGTCCGTGTCAAACGTGACGGTGAACGTCCCCTTGCGCAGAACATTCCGCATGCTTTTGCTCACCTTGATGTCCCGTGGACGCAACACAGCCCTGGGGTCAGGGCTCCACCACAGCAGAGGGTCTTCGGGAGCCGACCAAGGGAAGATTCCCCGTTCATAGGCCAACAGAAGCCGATCGGGTGACAAATCACCTCCGATGGCCACCAAGCCATCTTCCCTAAACTTATCTGCTGGAGGAAACCAACATTCCGATCCCAATTGGTGCACGTGATGGCGAAATTAGGGCCACTGCAATAATGACCGCAACGCATGGAAGATAATGGGGCACGGATACGAAACATTGACTGGTTGGGTTGGGAGGCGGCAGGCCATCCTCTGCCTGGAGCAGCCGCACATGAGAGCATGATGCCCTATGCCCGGACTTCCGCAGAGGAGGCCCGGCAAAAGGGAGAGGCGGGCAAAGACTACCGCGAGGCGGCAGTGATGATCGGTTTGGATGCCAAAGGCACGATTGCGCTCATAGAGCGCACCCCGGACAAGGGCCCCCATGGTGGTCAAATGGCAATGCCCGGGGGCGCGCGAGAGCAAGGCGAGACCATGGAGGCCTGCGCCATGAGGGAGTGGAGAGAAGAACTTGGCTTGCTGGACTCTTGTGTGCCACTGCGACCGCCGGTGGCCTTGACAGAAATTCACGTTGCGCCCAGTCATTTCATCGTGCGCCCGTTTTTAGCACCTGTTTCGCTGCCTGGGGAGCTCGCGCCTGACCCCATCGAAGTGGCTGAGGTGCACCACATTCAGATGGCCCACTTGGTTGGGGGACGGTACCGCATGAAGCAGCCCGTTCGGGTATACATGCCCGAAACCGGTGCGTTTCAATGGACTGTGCCTGGATTTTCACTGCCCGGGGTGCCTTTTGTTTGGGGGGCAACGGCTTTGATGTTGTCTGAGGTGGCCGCTTGGTATGACGAGTGGGCTGTCGCGCCCTGACCGCTGTAACTTTGTGCCATGGAAGCAAAGAAAGCCGCAGTATTGGCGGAATTGCACGCAGGATTACACTCCGTCATCGCCGAGCAACGGGATGCTGCATTGAAGCGGGTGTCCAGTGAAGGCGAACTCGAGACGATTGCAGAATTGGTGCGTCTGCGCGGGGAAACAGACGAGAGTGGCGTCAAAGAAGAAATTGGAAAGCTCCTGAGGGGGCTCAAGCTTGAGGGCGCCGGAAGCACGCTAATGGAGGTGGCCTTGATGCCTGCCAATGCCGATCAATTGGCTGATTTATTGGGCTTTTTGTGGGAATGTGGCGGCAGTGCGGAGGGTCATCTGCGCAACTTGGCTACGCGCTCTGTGGAACAGGGGATGGCCATCATGGTCGAGACGCTAACCTTGTTCGAGGCGCTTCCGGAGTGGCTGGAAGACGAAGCCGATTTGTTGGACGCCATGCTCATTCTGCAACAAGGACGCAACGCACTCCAAGGAGGCAATGCTACCGCAGAAGAGGAGATGCTCAAGCTGATGCTCGCGGAATTGATGCAGCGCGAGCGGGCTTGATTCAGGTTTGCATGACACCGGTGCGGTAAGGCCCTTCTGATGGGGCCCCATCGGCCAATGCAATGCCTTCTGAAATCCATTGCCGTGTATCGCGTGGATCAATGATGGCATCGACCCAAAGGCGCGCGGCAGAGTAATAAGGAGACACTTGCTCCTTGTACCTGCTCTCAATGACTTCGCGGAGTTCCTTTTCCCGTTCTGGTGTGATTTCTTCTCCCTTTTTCTTGCGCGTGGCCACCTCAATTTGCAAAAGGACACCCGCCGCTTGTGCCCCGCCCATAACAGCCAGTTCTGCCGTTGGCCATGCAACCATGAATTTGGGGTCGTATGCCTTGCCGCACATAGCATAATTGCCTGCCCCATAGCTGTTGCCTACCACTACGGTGAATTTGGGGACCACAGAATTGGCCATGGCGTTGACCAATTTGGCGCCATCCTTAATGATGCCACCTTGCTCGCTTTTGGAGCCGACCATGAAGCCAGTAACATCCTGCAAAAACACCAGGGGAAGGCCTTTTTGGTTGCAATTCATGATGAAACGTGCGGCCTTGTCTGCACTGTCCGAATAAATCACGCCTCCAAATTGGGTGCCTTGCTTGGCGCTCTTCACCAGGGTTCTTTGGTTGGCCACAATGCCAACACTCCAGCCGTCTATGCGGGCTGTGGCACACAACAGTGTTTTTCCGTAATCGCGTTTAAACTCTGTGAATTCTCCATCATCGACCAGAGCCGACAGCAGGGTTCGGGCTTCGTAGGCTTCTCGGCGCGAGGCGGGCAGCACAGAAAGCAGAGCATCTTCGTCCCCCACAGGTGCCGCGGGTGCGCTGCGCTTATAATGCCGAAGGCTGGGCCTACCCGCGCGGTGGGCCATGAGGTTTCGCAGCAAAGCCAGAGCTTCGCGGTCGTCTTCAACGACATGGTCAACGACTCCGGAGATGCTGCCATGCATGTCGGCACCGCCCAAATCTTCGGCGTCTACGGTTTCGCCAATCGCTGCCCTTACCAAATAAGGACCAGCCAAGAAGATGCTGCCTGTGTCCCTTACAATGATGCTCTCATCGCTCATGATAGGGAGGTAGGCACCGCCGGCCACACAGCTTCCCATGACCGCCGCAAGCTGCGGAATTCCCGCGGCACTGAGCTTGGCATTGTTTCGAAAAATGCGCCCGAAGTGCTCTTTGTCGGGAAAGATTTCGTCCTGCATTGGCAAATACACCCCCGCGCTGTCTACGAGGTAGACTATGGGCAGGTGGAATTCAAAGGCCAACTCTTGAGCCCGCAAGTGCTTCTTTCCGGTGATGGGGAACCATGCACCGGCTTTTACAGTGGCGTCGTTCGCGACGACGATGCAGCGCACTCCACTCACTTTTCCAATGACAACGACGCATCCGCCTCCGGGACATCCCCCGTGCTCCTTGTACATCCCGTGCCCGGAGAATGTACCAATTTCTAGGGCGGTCTCTTGCCCATCCATCAGCAAGTCAAGCCGCTCCCTGGCGGTCAGTTTTCCTTTGCTGTGCTCTTTGTCGATGCGGGCTTGACCGCCGCCGAGCTTCACTTTTTGGAATTGGTGATCCAATTCCGAAAGCTTGAGCTTCATGGCGTCAGCGCGCTGTTGACGTTCGATTTCCTCCTTTGGAATGGGCATGTCCGATCGTTGCGGGTTCATTCCAAATTTACGGCCCCTTCGCCCCCCGTACTTTTGCCCAATGGACTTTCCCTCTCAATTCGCCCAAAAACCATTCCGATGCCGCACCGTGGCATCGGGTGTGTGGGAGAAAAGGGTGGGGGTTATTTCATTGGTGTGTATGGCGTTAGGGTTGTGCTCTTGCGGGGGCTCGCCAAGAGCATTACCACAAGAAGAATCGGAAGGGCCCGACTTGATTGGAGTAGAGTTTGCCGAGTTTTTCGGCTTCTCACAAGGCCGCGACACCCTGTGGCTGCAGAATGGCGAAGGTGTTTGGACGCCTTGGACATTCCAGTCGGGAGCCCAACTCTCTGGCGAGGAGCAGGATCAAGGGGGCCTCACGATGGCTCTGCCTTTTGCTCCAAAAATCGCGACGTGGTCTACCACACATGTGCCCCACATCCAAGCGCTCAACGCCTCTGAACGTTGGGTGGGCACCGGCTACAAGAGCAGGGTGAACATCTCCGAAGGTGGGGGAGGTGGGTTTCCCTTCAACCTTGGAGGTGATGGTGGACTCGATGAAGAAGCCTTGGTGGCGTCTGGGGCCCATGTCCTTACGTCCTATCCATTTGGGGATCCCATGCAAGGTGTCGGAGAACGCACTGGGGTGAAGGTCATGCCATTGAGGGAATATGAGGAGCAGCATCCCCTCGCCCGCGCGGAATACATTAAAGTGTTGGGTTGGCTTCTGGGCCAATCCAGTCAGGCTGAGGCGACATTCAACGGCATAGCGCAGCGTTATGCAGCAGCAAAAGCAAACGGGCAGCGTTTGGCCAAGTCTGCTGGAAGCCCCGTGGTTTTTACGGGCAGCGAACAAGGAGGGCTTTGGACGGCGCCCACCTTTGATGGCTTGGTCGCACGTTTGGTGGAAGATGCGGGAGGCCAATATTTATTGGACCAAAAAACCGAGCAGTCCATGGGACTGCGGAGGGTGGGCAGCAACATCGAAATGGAACTTGAGCAGTTTGCTGTCTTGGCGGCGGATGCCGATGCATGGGGAAAGGTGGTCTATGCGCCTGACGGCTGGTACCAGGAGGACGCCAAAGCGGCGCTGTCGTGGCTAAATGTGGAGGACAAGTTGCTGTTCCATTGCAACACAGCTGAAGTGGACTATTTCGGCCAGGCGGTTTTGGAGCCGGACGTCATGCTCGCAGACTTGGTGGCCCTCCTCCACGATCACACCGCAAAGGATGGCAGATCTGAAACACTGAACAGGCCCCGGTACTTTCACAGAACCACAAGCAGGCCATGAAAGCCCATTGGTCCCTTCCCTTGCTGGGGGCGGCGATGCTGGTCCTGTTCGTTGTTGGCCTGTTTTCGGGTCCTGCTCATTTGGAGTGGTCCGAGGAGTGGGCAGCGTTGCAGGGGCGCGGGGGAGAAACTGCAGGGACCATCATGTGGCAATTGCGGTTGCCTCGTCTGGTGACCGCTACGCTGTCTGGTGCGGCTTTGGGTCTGGCCGGTCTGTTGATGCAAACCTTTTTTAGAAATCCTTTGGCGGGTCCAGGGGTCTTGGGGGTATCCTCGGGCGCAACATTGGGCGTGGCGCTGGTAGCCTTGGGAGGCGCCAGCATGGGAAGTGTGTCCGGTACAGGTGAACTGGGACCTCAGGTGGTGGGTGCTTTGATAGGAGGTGGCGCAGTCATGGCATTGTTGGGCTTGGTGATGGGACGGTTTCGGTCGAGGACCGCACTGCTCATTTTTGGTCTAATGGTAGGATACCTCGCGGGCGCCTTGGTGACCGTATTGCAGGCTGGAGCCGAAGCGGGGGCGCTTCAGGCGTTTGTCCATTGGGGCATGGGGTCCTTTGCGCATGCCGGATGGGCATCCTGCACCATCATGCTGTGCGCCCTGACCCCCGCCATATTCTGGTCTTGGAAAGCCAGCAACAGCTTGGACATGTGGACCATGGGGGCATTGACCGCCAAGACCATGGGGGTCGATGAGCGGACCTTGTCTTGGAGTGCTCTGGGCACGGCTGGCATCTTGGCTGCTTTGGTGACCGCTTGGTGCGGCCCCGTAGCGTTTCTCGGTTTGGCCACGCCGCATTTGGTGAGGGCAGCGGGTGTGAGGGGACGCCATTCAACCATGCTTTGGCCCGTTGTACTCACTGGAGCGACTGTTGCCCTGCTGGCAGATTTGGTGGTGCGTCTGGCAGGCGTTCCGCTCAACGCAGTATTGAGTTTGGTAGGGGCTCCGGTGGTGCTCATGCTGATTGTGGGCCGCGGCCGAATTTTCTCAAAATTCCGCGCCCAATGAAAGCGGGTTTGGATTGTTCAGCGCTGACCCTATGCCATCCTAAGGAAGGCGTTGGAACCCTGTCTTTTTCGCTACCTCCAGGAAGTTCCATGGTGGTGGTCGGGAGAAATGGCACCGGCAAATCGACATTGCTCAAGACCTTGGCTGGCCTGTTGCCCCCAAAGTCAGGCTCAGTGAATTTAGGCGGCGCATCGGTCGAAGCGATGCGGCCCCGACAACGCGCCCGCAGGCTGGCTTTTGTGTCTTCAACCCCCCCAAGAGGCACAGCGCTAACGGTGCGCGATGTGATGGAGTTGGCCTTGGAAGCTGGAGGACACCCTGTAGAGGCCATTCGTGTGGATCAGGCGATGCAGTCAGGCGGTGTTGACCAATGGGCGCAGATGGCCCTCGACACGTTGAGTGACGGCATGGCCCAGAGGGTCATGCTGGCGCGAGCAGCAGCACAATCGGACAGCTTGATTTTACTCGATGAGCCCACGGCATTTCTGGATGTCGTTGGAAGGCAGGAAGTCATGGCTGATGTGGGCCAATGGAGGGAGGCTGGAAAAACGGTGGTGTTGGCGACCCATGACCTCGATGCCGTGCATGAGTCGGGGTGGGCAGACCGCTGGATGGTGATGCGCCCCCCATCGGAAGGCGGGGCCTTTTTGCCCGAAGAGGCCTTCACCAGCGATGCAGCCAAAGCGCTGCTTATGGGAAAGGACTAACGACCCAATCAGCGACTTCCCAAGAGTTGCCATCAGTGCACGAAACCCCCTCTGTCATGGTTAATTTCGCAGCATGCCTTCGGCCACGACCCGTGTAATGATGGCCCTGTTTTTACTGGGGTTGATATTGTTCATCGAATGGATGGCCTGGAGGAACGTCCACAGAGGGTGGTCCAGCTACAGCCGTTTTGACCTTGTCCGCAAGGTTTGGTTTGTCATCGTGGCCATTCAGTTGGTGTGGTTCGCGATTTATATTTTTCGCTGGCCCGTCTGGCGGGAGCACCATCCGCAGTATCTGCTGCTTACCCATGCTGTTTTGATCAGTCTGTTGGTGCCCAAAATTTGGCTGGGAGGTACTGAGCTTATCGAAGCAGTCCGCCAAGGGATACAGTGGTTGGTGACCCGGCCGGAGCATCGTGATGGCATTCCAAGGAGAACGTTTATTACTTGGAGCGGCCAGGCTGTGGCGGGGGTTTTACTCGGCTCTTTCGCCTATGGCATGACCAAGGGCCGCTACGGCTATCATGTCCGCCGCCACGATGTACCTATTTCGGGGCTTCCCTCGGGGTTGGATGGAATGCGCATCGTTCAAATCAGCGATGCCCACCTCGGTAGCTTTCTAGAAGACTTTGGCCCGGTTGAGCGTGGGTTGGAACTTATCCAATCCTTGAACCCAGATGTCCTGTGCTTCACGGGAGATTTGGTCAATGACCACAGCGATGAGGCCGAGCCTTGGATTGGGCGGTTCGCGAATTTGACGGCAAGGCACGGTAAGTTCAGCATTCTTGGGAACCACGACTACGCTGACTACGCCCGCAGAACCGACGAGGAGCGCGAAAAAGTGCGCCGACGCATCCGAGAAATCCACGGTGAGATGGGCTTTGATCTGTTGTTGGATGAGCACCGCTACCTCGAAGTGGGCGGGGAGAGGTTGCTCCTTGCAGGCGTGCAAAACTGGGGCAAAGGGTTCCGGCAGACCGGCGACTTGGACGCCGCATTGAAAGATGCGGATATCGCGCTTCCGACCATCCTTTTGAGCCATGACCCCACCCACTGGGAGGAGCGGATCATGGGAGAGAAAGCCCCGATTGATTTGACCCTGTCCGGCCATACACACGGCATGCAGATGGGGCTCGAGATCCCAGCATTGGGCATCAAAATATCTCCAAGTAAACTGCGCTACAAGCGTTGGGGGGGACTGTACAGTGAGGGAACACAGCACCTGCATGTCAACCGCGGATTCGGACTCCTTGGGTTTCCAGGACGCATTGGAATGCCACCCGAAATCACCGAACTCACCTTGCGAAAGGCCTGACTACCTTTCCGAGGCCAAATTCAAGCCATGAGCGACGACAAAAAAGTCATCTTTTCGATGGTCAAGGTCAATAAAACGACCCCGACCGGAAAGCACATACTCAAGGACATCTACTTGTCCTTTTACTACGGAGCCAAAATCGGCATCATCGGAACCAACGGTTCTGGTAAGTCCACCGTCATGAAGATCATCGCCGGTCTCGACGAGGCCTACCAAGGCGAAGTGGTATGGGCGGATGGATACACGGTGGGATACTTGCCCCAGGAGCCGACTTTGGATGAGACCAAAACGGTGAGAGAAGTGGTGGAAGAAGGCACCCAGGAAGTGGTCGCGGTACTCAAGGAGTACGAAGAGATCAATGCCAAGTTTATGGAAGAGGAAATCCTAAACGATCCGGACAAGATGCAGGCGCTCATGGACCGCCAAGCCAGTGTCCAAGACAAAATCGACGCACTCGACGCATGGGAGTTGGACACCAAGCTCAGCATTGCGATGGAAGCGCTGCGTTGCCCGCCCGACGACCAAAAAATCGCAGAGTTGTCCGGTGGAGAGCGCCGCAGGGTGGCGCTGTGCCGTTTGCTCTTGCAGGCACCGGATGTGCTGTTGCTTGACGAGCCTACCAACCACCTCGATGCCGAGACCATTGATTGGCTCGAGCAACACCTCGAGCGCTACAAGGGCACAGTGCTCTGCGTGACCCACGATCGATATTTCCTGGACAATGTGGCGGGCTGGATTTTAGAGCTGGACCGCGGAGAAGGCATTCCTTGGAAGGGCAACTATGCGGAGTGGTTGGACCAGAAGACAAAGAAGCTGGCCCAAGAAGAGAAGCACGAGAGCAAGCGCCGAAAGGAATTGGAACGGGAGTTGGACTGGGTCCGTCAAAATCCCAAGGGACGCCGCGCGAAAAACAAAGCACGTCTCAACAACTACGAGTCCATGCTCGCAGAAGGCAACAAGGAAAAGGAATCCCGCCTGGAGATTCCAATTCCCAACGGGCCGCGTTTGGGCAACAAGGTCATCGAGGTGGAAGGCCTCCAAAAAGCCTTTGGCGACCGCTTGTTGATTGAGAACCTTTCATTCTCGT
>ENA-OREB01000466-OREB01000466.1-marine-metagenome-genome-assembly--contig:-NODE-466-length-20707-cov-2.975279_pt1 | contig 20707 bp, 22 predicted proteins | sample MGYA00248625_ERZ508552 | MGnify/ENA primary metagenome ERZ508552 (study PRJEB26219, sample SAMN06267888) | marine metagenome | isolation source: Monterey Bay, California, USA | place: USA:Monterey Bay...
GAAGTGGTCCGGCATCAAGCGCCTGCCAGGTTAGTAAAAAAGCGCTCAGCACAAAGAACAAATAAACGCCGGCCTTGCCGATGCCAGAAAAGTCCAAACCCGGGAGCAGGTTCATGCCAACAAGGCTCATATGGCTGAGTAGCACGAGCAATACCGCAAGCCCTCGCAGGCCATCCAGGGATTTAATAGTCAAGACAGATATCGCCCTTGATAGGATTCATAGAGCATCTTCAATGAAGTTGCTACACTATATTATCATCAACTTTTACACTTCCTATGGGTATTTCACCTATTGCAATTGGCGGTGCTGGTGGCAGTGGCACCCGGGTCATTGCAGAAATCCTGCACGCCCAGGGGATATACCTGGGTGACGATCTGAACGCGGCCTCCGACAACCTTTGGTTCACGTTGCTGTTTAAACGGGCAGCGCTTTTCCCCGATGACCAGCATGTTGAGGCAATGAATCAAGCATGTGATCTGTTTCTGAAAGTGATGACTCGGGCAAGAAGCGTTGACACAGGTTTAACACGGCAAGAAATGGCGCAGTTGAATCAACTAGCGGCCGAGGACAGGCTGCACCATCCAAAGCAATGGTTAAAACAACGGGTCGACTCGATGCAGTTGGCGTTTAGTGGGCAGCCGCGCGAGGTGACACGTGATGATCAATGGGGCTGGAAAGAGCCCAATGTGCATTTTTTTGTGCCGTTCCTCAAGGCCCGCATCCCCAGCTTAAGATACATCCATGTCGTGCGCCATGGTCTGGACATGGCGTTTAGTGCCAACCAAAATCAGCTCGCCTTGTGGGGTGAAAGGTTGTTGGGTCGCCCGGTGGATGTTAACGACCCTTCTGACGCGCTCAGTTACTGGTGCCGCGTGCATCAGCGAGTAAAAAAATACGCAGATGAGCTAAAGGGCAGCGTGCTGTGGTTTGATTTTGATCGCCTCTGCCAGCAGCCAGAAACGCAATTGCCACTATTGCTGGAGTTTATTGGCGCGCCAAACGGTCACCTGACTTCGCAAAAGCTGGGAATAACGCCACCACCCTCGACCGGCAGGTTTCGTGATCATGACCTTTCGGTCTTCAGGCGCGAAGACCTGGACTTTGTTCAGACCCTGGGGTTCAGTATTGATTGACAGCGCCCGCGGCGGAAAAGCGCCTGCGGCCAAAAAGCGCCTGCGGCCAAAAAGCGCCTGCGGCCAAAAAGCGCCTGCGGCCAAAAAAAAGCCTGCGGCCAAAAAAAAGCCTGCGGCCAACAAAAACTGTCTTCGGGGTCTATTACCGCTGCAAACACGCTCTAAGTTACGGTTTTTGATCACGTGGCAGTGTTAAGGTTTGCGCCAGTCAGTGGGCTCGGTAAGATGGCGCCCTGAACAGGAGTCGAACCTGTGACCCTCCGCTTAGGAGGCGGATGCTCTATCCAACTGAGCTACCAGGGCGTGGTGGCGATATTAACAGAATAATTCGATGAAAAACTCCATGAAAAACCCTGAACCCCTTATCCAGATATTTTGTAAGGCGCCCGTCATAGGTCAAGTTAAAACGCGGCTTATTTCTGCGCTGGGTGCACGCGGTGCGTTTGAGCTTCACCAGCAAATGCTGGCGCGGGTGATCGCAGAATTATCGGTTAGCCCCCATAAGGCGGAACTTTGGATTTCACCTGATAAAGACCATGGCTTTTTTCAGCAGTTTCGGTTGCCCAGGTTCCAGCAAACAGGTGACGACCTGGGCGCGAGTATGCGCGCGGCGCTCAATAGTGGCTTGACCCGGCATGCGTCAGTGATCCTGCTGGGCACCGATTTGCCGCTCATTGACGGCTCCTATGTGGAGCTTGCGGTTAACGCGCTCCAGACTCACGACGTTGTACTTGGGCCAGCCGAAGACGGGGGCTACGGGTTGGTGGGCGTTAACGCTAACCCCCCTGACCTATTTTCTGACATCGACTGGGGGACTGAAAGGGTGTTGTCCCAGACCTGTTCAAGGCTGAACAGGGATGGGCTTGATTATCACTTGTTGCCGCTTATCTGGGATGTGGACCGACCTGCGGATCTGCCACGATACGAAGCGTGGTTAGGCGGCGTTAGTTAAAGAAGGTAAGGCCTGCTATGTTCAGTCGGCCAGTTAGAGAGAGTCAGGTTGGGTGCGGCCTGTTTAGATAAGCTTGTTTAGGTACACCTGTTTAATCAGGCCTGATGGGTTAGACCTGCTTAATTAGACAATGCCCAGATCAATCAAGCGCTTCGCGCCGCTCAAAATTGCCTCTCGTGGTGTGCGTGGCTGCCAGCCAAGTTTTTTTGCCGGCGAGTTATCCAGTTGCGCGGCGACATCCAGATCTTTAAGAATAGTGCCCAGTTCGCGGATAAACACACTGACAAACCTTGTGAGCCAGTTAGGCATCTCCCTCAAGGGCACTTTTCGGTCGGGGTAGGCGTTGGTCAGCAGCGCAGCGATCTCCCTGAACCAAACAAAACCATTCGCCGCAATCAGGCGCTGGCCGATGGCATCAGGATGCTCCAGGGCTATGCGATGCAGGCTTGCGACATCCCTGACATCGATGATGTTGAATCCGAATCGGGGTAACAGGGGTACTTCGCGCCGCAGTAATTTAACTAATGCCTCTAATGAGCTGCCATAGTCGGTTTCCAGGGTGGGACCCAGCACCAGGGCGGGGTGAATAGTAGACAGGGAAATACCCTTCGATTGGCAGAAGTCCCAGGCGCACCGTTCGGCGACCGTTTTGCTGGTCGCATAAGGGATCATGGATGGGTCATTGGGGTCGCTCCAATCTTCTCCTGTGTAAACCCGGTTCTCTGATAGGCCGCCCAAAATCGCGGCGACCGAAGATGTCAGTACAACCCGTTCGATGCCCTGTGCAGCGGCGGCTTGCAGTACATTTAATGTGCCCTGCCTGGCAGGCTCAATGACGTCATCTGGATTTTTTGGCTGGATGGTCGGCACCGGTGATGCGACATGGAAAATAGCATCGCAGCCATCGACCGCGGCCGACCAGCCGTCCGGTTCAGTCAGGCTTGCCGCCACCCAATCAAGCTGGCTGGTGTCTGCGCCATTGGCGCTTAGGGTTTTCTCCAGCGCGCCAGTTCTGCCAGGGTCCCTGACGGACCCTCTAACCCGGTAGCCGTGGTTCAATAAATCCAGCACGCAGTGACAGCCGATGAATCCGGAAGCGCCGGTGACTAGTATGGTCTTTGCTGGCATGTAAGTTACTGGAGCGGCTGACTAAGTTGAGCATCATAAGCACAGCGCCGGGGTAAAGGTAGTGTTAGGATGCTGGTCTTTTTCGTTGGAGCACCAATATGGCCAATCCTTTCTTTGAACCGCTACCGGAAAACGGGGTGCCCGAGTTCGATCAAATCTTGAGTCACCATTACGAGGAAGCCTTTGAGCGTGGTTTTGAAGAACAAAACCGCGAGATTCAGGCTATTATCGGTAACCGTGAAGCACCAACGTTCGGTAATACGATAGAGGCGATGGAGCGTTCAGGCGAGCTTCTGGAGCGGGTGGGCAATGTCTTCTGGAACCTGACCTCGTCTGATACCAGTGATGAATTACAGGCGCTGGAATTGGCGTTAAGCCCCCGGCTAGCCGCCCACAACAGTCAAATCTATTCAGACCCGGTGTTGTTTAAACGCGTACAGGCGATCACGGAAGGTGACCAGCCGCTGGACCCGGAAGCATCGCAGTTGTTGAAAGAAATTCACGGGTCATTCGTGCGCGCCGGTGCGCACCTGTCGGAATCGGCGCGTGAGCGCGTCAATGAAATCACCGAGTCGCTGGCGGGGTTGACCACCCGGTTCGGGCAAAACGTCCTGCAGGACGTTAATGAATTTGAGCTGGTGGTGGACGCAGCAGAAGATATTTCCGGTTTGCCTGACTCTGTGCTGAATGCCGCCAGGTCAGAAGCCGAGTCCCGCGGCAAGCCCGGGCAATATGTATTCACCATCTCCAGATCATCGATCACACCGTTTCTGCAATATGCCGACAGCCGGAGTCTTCGGGAAAAGCTATACCGGGCCTACACAGACTGCGGCACGATGACCACAGACAATCATCCGGTGATTCAGGAAATTATCGAGTGCCGGGCCGAAAGAGCAAGGATCCTGGGCTTTGGTAGCCACGCTGATTTCATGCTGGATGACAGAATGGCGAAGACCCCCGAAGCCGTTAAAGGGCTGCTGGATCGCGTCTGGACGCCGTGTCAGGACAAGGTCGCCAAAGAAGCGCAGGACCTGCAATCAAGAATACAGGAGGACGGCGGGAATTTTGAACTGCAACCCTGGGACTGGTGGTACTACACGGAAAAGATAAGACAGGAACGTTTCGACCTGGATGAGGAAGCAGTAAAACCCTATTTCAAACTGGAGAATGTCAGGGACGGCGCGTTTGAAGTGGCCCGTAAACTCTATGGCATCAAATTCGAGCAAGTCGATGTGCCGGTCTACCACCCGGATGTAGTTGCTTACGAGGTAACCGACGCCGATGGTTCGACCATTGGCATCTTCCTGTTCGACTTTTTTATGCGCCCCTCCAAGCAGGGCGGTGCCTGGATGAGCGAGTTTCGGGGCCAATCCAACCTGGATGAACCTGTGCGTCCTGTCATCGTTAACTGTTGTAACTTCCCCAAATCTGATCCCTGCCTTCTTGGCATGGATGAAGTGCGAACGCTGTTCCACGAATTTGGCCATGGCTTGCATGGGCTGCTGAGCAAGGTGAGATACCCGAGGCTATCCGGTACTAATGTGAAACAGGACTTTGTGGAGTTGCCGTCCCAGATCATGGAGCACTGGGCGCTTGAACCGGAAGTTTTAAAGTCCTATGCGATTCATCATGAAACCGGTGAGCCGATCCCGGATGAGCTGATTAAGAAGCTGAAATCAGCGCAAACGTTCAACCAAGGTTTTGCCACAACCGAGTATCTGGCAGCCTGTTACCTGGATCTGGCGTGGCACCAGCAGGAAGGCCACGCGCCGCAAGACGTCGATGGTTTTGAACGCAAGGCCATGGATGACATTCATAAGATCAAAATGGTAGATCCGCGATATCGGTCAGCCTACTTCAGGCACATCTTTGAAGGTGAGCATTATTCGGCGGGCTATTACGTCTATATCTGGGCCGAGGTGCTTGATGCCGACGGTTTTGAAGCCTTCAGGGAAAAAGGTATATTTGACCAGGAAACGGCTCGATCATTCAGGTCAAATATCCTGGAGAAGGGGGCTTCTGTCCCTCCTATGGAGTTGTACCGGAAGTTCCGGGGGCGTGAGCCAGACGTAGCGCCGCTACTCAAAAACCGCGGCCTGTTATAAGGGCGATCAAATAAAGACGATCTCATGCAGACAATTGAGCAAAGACGATCAAGTAAAGACAAAACTAACAACAAAGAGAGAAAGCTATGCCAGATTTACCCGCCAACCTGCCTGATTGGATCAGCGAGCATATTGAACTGTACCTGAGTGATCCCGAAGCAGCCCACCTGTGGGATTCATCCCCGCTCGGGGGGCCAGGCATATTGCCAACATTACTGTTAACGACAAAGGGTCGGAAATCCGGCGAGCAAAAGATGCTGCCGTTGATTTACAAAAAAGTAGGCGATGCCTATGTGATTATTGCGTCCAAGGGTGGTGCGCCCTCTCACCCTGCCTGGTATCTCAATCTGCAGGCGGAGCCAGCGTGTGAAATCAAAGTCGGTACTCTGGGTCTTGCTGTTACGGCCAGGGATGCAGCCGGAGATGAGCGCCAGGCGCTTTGGGATCAGTTGGCCGAAGTGTATCCGCCCTACACTGCATACCAGCAAACGGCGGGCGACCGTGTTATTCCGGTGGTTGTGCTGGAACCACGTTAAAGTTCTAGCCACTCGAGCACCTGGATTTCTCCGTGCCGTGGCTACGCCCCTGCGGTCGCAAGGGCGAGTGTTCACCTTCTCAGGCGTCGAAGTTTGGTACCAGGTTAATCTTACTGGTATCAGGTGCGCCTGGCGGGGGCGGCGGGGGCGGTTCGCCTTCCAGTAACTCGGCGCCGGCCATGGCGAGTGTCATGCCCATGGTGTTGGGGTTTAAGAGTTCTTTTTCTTCCTGCAATGTTTCCAGCACTGCGCCGGGTTCGTCCAGGCCAAAGTCAGGCACTGCTACGACTGGGATGGCTTCATCTTCATGTTCGACAAGCGCCGTGCCGTCATTGTCTTTAACGCTGAACTCGGAGAGATCCAGATCAACGACAACTTCTTCGGATGGTTCCACCAGCGGCCTGTCATCATTTTCAGCGACCGAGAAACTGCTCAGGTCTATTTCAGGGGTGACGGCACTGGGAATAGGATCAAACAGGTCACCTTCATTGGGGGCGAGTGACATGCCAGCAGTGTCTATGGCAGGTGTTTCTGGCCCGGTCGGTGTTACCGCCGGAGCTGGTTTTGAAAGCGCCGCAGCGGGTTGTGAAAGCGCCGCAGCGGATTTTGAAAGAGCCGGAGCGGGTTTTACATCAGCACCAGCGGGCACGGCGCTCGCTTTAATGATCCTGACTTTGACATCGGCACCGACTTTCTTCAGGGCTTTGCCGTATTTTGCGGCTTCGGCCCTGTCGGTGGTTTTTTTGAGGATGATTTGCTTGCCTGAAAACAGGGCAGCAGTTTTCTTTGCGTCTGTTTTTAACAGTTTTGCCAGCTGCGCCTTGACGGTGTCCGCTGTAAACCCTTCAACGATTCCACCATTGAAAACAATGGCATAAGTTTCGCCGCTCATCCGAGCACCTTCGCCTGAGAAGTCCTTCCATGGTAATCGAATCTCAGGGGATGTACAGCCGGTCTGTGATGGCCCCTTTGCCTATAATGAAATCGCAAACGACTGATCCGGCGCTGCGCCGTGCAACACTTCCAGGTAGGTTTCCTGCATCTGCTCTGCGCCTTTGCGTTCGTTAATCGTCACCCAGCCATCAACCGCGTCAAGAAACTCGGCCCACGCGTTCTGCATTTCTGCCTGTAGCTTTTCTGGGCCCCATTCCTGATGCCTTTTCTGGATCTGCGTCGGGGCAAAAAACATAGCGGGTTTAGCACCAGGCAGGCTTGACTGTTCGGCACCGTCGCGTGAATCCCAGTGCGTAATGCCGACACCGCAACTGCAGGTCACCTTGTCGCCAAAATGATGGTGAATACTTTCCAGCACTTTTCGGTTTCCTGCCATGTCAACGTAAGCAATATTGGACGAGGCATCCAGCGTCCCGACCGTGTCGTAGGTGACGACCTCGTCGTAGAGCCCCATGCTTTCCACAAAGGCTTTGTTGTCGCCAGAGGTCAGCCCGACTACATGGCGCGAGCGGTTCCGGTTCAGCAGAAATGCCAGGCTGAAGGAAGTCTTGCTTGACGCGCTGGAGAGTATAATTTTGTCTGCGTTGAAAAAATCATGATCAAACAGGTAGTCGTCCAGAACGAAGCCGGTAATAAAGAGCGGGTAGTAAACCATGCGATGCGAATCGTACTGGCGATCAAAACCATTCGCCGGGGTCATGAGTGAATACTGGTTGTAAGTGGGGGGCAGATCACCGCGATGCTCTGCGCCATCGGTAAATCCGCGATCTGTTACGTGGGTTGGTTTTACCACCAGGTAGCTCGCCATGGGATAATAGCCATAATACTCATCGCCGGCCTTCAGGTCGGTTTGACCAGGATCGATGACCGTGCCGATACCCCAGACGGGAATGCGGCCGTAGTCACCTTCAGCCGGGAAGAACTGCCAGTAACCGATCATGTCCCCGGCTACGCCGTAAGTAATGTTGTTAGCAGTGAGTCCGAATCGTTTAACACTGATCACCGCCTCTCCATGGGCAAGTGTCAGTTCGGAGGGTCCCGGCAGTTCGATGGTTCTGGTTTGGGTGAGGTCGGCGCGGATGACTTCAAGGCAATAGTTGTTCATAGGGATCCAGTCTTATGGGGTCGAAGTAAACTGGCAGAGTAAAACATTCCCAAAGCAGATCGTCACTATTTAACTGGCTAGTTGCTACTCTCTTCTCTCTTGCTATTCGCCACTCGCCACTCAGGCCCGGTATCCTGAACGCGCGGTTGCACGACTCTTCGTCGATCTAACCGCTAATGGCGGTTATTTAGATATTCCCAACAGATATTTCTGGTTGATTCAAATCCAGTGTTCAATAGGGGTATGGAAGAGTTTGTTGAGTATCTAAGGAAACACCTGGGTGTCGTTGCAGTCGCCGCGCTGACGGTGGTAATTCTTCTGCCATTCCTCTTGTAACAGGGTACACTACCGAATTCTACAGTGGTCCCAGTGAACGTGATTTCCAACCGTTGCAACCCGGCAAGCGCAAAAAATGGCTGATTCCTTTTCAGGCATTCTGGCATTTGCTTTTATGGCCTCCATGATTCTTGTCGGCACGGTATTGCGTGCCCGTATTGCATGGTTCCAGTTTGCATTGATTCCAGCGAGTCTGTTGGGCGGTTTAATTGGCTTCGCGCTGATCAGCTCAGGCTATGCCTTTGGCTATACCAGCCAGGACTTTGTCCCCTTTGCTTTCCATTTTTTCACCCTGAGCTTTATGTCGCTGGTGCTGACCGGCAAGGAAGAGAGCGCCGACAACAAATCGATTCAGCCGGGTGGTATCTGGCTCTCTATTGGCTGGACGATGAGTCTGGTGTTGCAGGCGCTGGTTGGTTTGTCTGTGCTGGTGACTTACAACCTGGTGACTGGGGGCGAGTTGTCCCATTATCTTGGCATTCTGGTAACCCATGGGTTTACCCAGGGCCCAGGGCAGGCGATGGCGATGGGATCCATCTGGGAATCTGAATTCGGTATTAGTTCCGCGGTTAACTTTGGCTTGATCTATGCTTCTATGGGGTTTGTTGTTTCCTTTGTGATTGGGGTCCCTGCGGCCCGTTACGCGATCAGAAATGGCTTAAACCAGAACACGGCCGCTCGTTTAACGGAAGAATTCCTCAGTGGTGTTCACCATCAATCCACACGGCCCGAAGCCGGCAGGCAGGTGACTCATTCTGCCAATGTCGATTCCCTGATATTTCATCTGAGTATTCTGGGCGTCGCGTACCTGCTGACGAATGAGTATCTGGTGTTGGTGCAATCGCTGCTTGATGGTGCGACCTTTTTAGGGGTGCCGATGGTCTTGTTGTTCAGTCATAACCTGTTTTTCATTCATGGGCTTGTGGTGTGCCTGATCCTTCGGGCGGTCATCAACAGGCTTGGGTATGGACACTGCATTGATAATGAAACCCAGAAAAGAATTACCGGCTCGTCCGTTGACCTGATGATGGTGAGTACCGTGATGAGCATCCAGTTTGCGCTGCTGGCCAATTACCTGGTGCCGATACTGGCCGTGTGCCTGGCGGCTGCAGTCACCACCGCGTTAATGTGTTTCCTGTTCGGGCGAATGCTTAGCACCTTGCCCGTAGAGCGGGCGATAACGCTGTTCGGCTGCTGTACGGGTTCAACCGGTAGCGGCTTGCTGCTGCTTAGGATACTTGACCCTGATCTTACAACGCCGGTTGCCAGGGAACTCGCCTATTTTAATGTCGCGATTATGTTTTTCAGCTTGCACATACTGATGTTTATGGCGCCGGTCCTGCCAAGCATTGGCCTGGGCGTTATTTGCGCCGTCTATGGGGCGACCCTGGCCATTGGCGGCGGGTTTATGTGGTTCCTCTCACCCCGTACCTAGTGGCCCTATGCTCTCAGCGAAGGCGCTGTCAATCTGCTCCAGCATAGCGGCAACGTTGCTGTCATTGGTGACGACAACATCGGCTCGTGAAGTCCGAACTTCATTGGAAAGTTGCGAGTCCAGCCGACGTTCAACCGCATCGCGCGGGGCCTTGTCTCGTGCCATTGATCGGGCGATAGCAGTCTCTCGGTCAACGGTGAGCACCCAGATCTCTTCTCCTATATCCTCCCACCCTGCTTCAAACAGCACCGCTGCTTCAAGTACCACGATTGCCTCTGGGTCACGGTCTGCAATGGCAGCAAGTTCCAGTTCTGCGAGTCGCCGAATTTCGGGCCAGACGATGTCTGTTAGTTTTCTTAATTCCTCGGGTTTGCCGAATACTTTACCACCAAGTACTTTTCGATCGATCTGACCATCGTCACCGCGAACATCTTCGCCGAAGGTAGAGATGACGTCATCGAATGCCGCAGTACCTGGGTTGTAAGCCTGGTGACCCAGAATATCTGCGTCAATAATTTCCGCGCCCTTGTCGGCAAGATGTTTCACCGCAGTGGATTTTCCGGAGGCGAGTCCTCCGGTCAGACAGATCACTTTCAACGAGTATCTCCTAAAACAAAAGCCGTAATCTGCCACAACCAATCGGCGAACGCCATCCGGGTAATCTTATGGTATAACTTCCCGCATGTTTCAACAGCCACCAGCATTAGCGCAGTCGAAATGGCTTCGGTTTACAACCCTCTGCTTACTTTATGTTTGTCAGGGATTACCCATTGGTATTTTCCAGGTGGCATTACCCGCCTGGTTTGCTGCCGAAGGGCTCTCGGTATCTGAAATTGGTGGCTTTATCGCCATCGTTTTTCTCCCCTGGGGTTTTAAGTTGCTGGCGGGTCCGGTCATGGACAGGTTCGCGTTCCCGGCCATGGGTCGACGCCGCCCCTGGATACTATTGGCACAAATAGGAATTATCGGCAGTTTTTTAGTGATTGCCGTTCTGTCACCTGATCCCAAAGAAAGTTACTCCCTGTTGGCGGCACTTGGCTTCATGGCCAACTCTTTTGGGGCGGTGCAGGATGTTGCCGTTGATGGGATGGCGATCGACATCCTGGAAGAAAATGAGCGTGCCCAGGCGAACGCCTATATGTTTGGGGGGCAGATAGGCGGGATCAGTATCTCCGGCGCGGTCGGTAGTGCGGCGCTGGTGAATTTTGGCCTGTCAATAGCGGCACTCATTATGGCTTTGGCGGTTCTTCTCATTATGTTGTTGCCGCTTTTTTTGCGGGAAAGACCCGGGGAGCGTCTACTTCCCTGGTCGACCGGTGAAGCCTCTGTCGAAGCGCTGGCCAGTGTGAATGAATCCTGGCGAGATATCATTGTGACCCTTATACGGGCGCTTATTTTACCCATGAGTCTTTTGTTGATTTTCCTGGAAGGGTTGCAACGCGCTGCCGCGGGGATTCTTTTATCAATCAACCCAGTGATCACTGTTCAGGAACTTGGGTGGGCGCAGACTGAATTTGCTAATTGGGTTGCGATTACCGGTATCGTTGCGTCGGTGATTGGTGTTTTATTTGGGGCATTGGTAGATCGCGCCGGCCTGGTCAAAGTACTTTTTATATTTATCCTGCTCAGAATGGTTGGGTTTGTGGTTTTTGCCTACACCGAACAATACTGGGCAAACGAGGAATACTACAAGGCCATGGTGCTGGCAGAGGGCATCATAAGTCAATTTGTCACCATGACGGTGATCTCGCTATTTATGCGATTGTGTTTGCCCCAGGTGGCAGCGACACAGTTTGCTGTTTATATGGCGTCAGCTAACCTGACGCGTTCCCTGGGCAGTGGCGCGGTGGTACCACTAGGGAATTTGATGGATTATTCCCAAATGTTTTTGGTGATGGCTGGACTCCACGTGGTCTTTTTGTTGTTATTGCCGCTGCTAAATTTTGAAAAACATGAGCAAGACAATGCAAAGTTGCTTGCCAGTGTGGAAAAGGTGTAACTATGAGTCAGAAAAGAGATGCGGCAATTGTCGGTATCCATGAATATCCAACCCGTGATGTGGAAGGTGAAGTCAGTCCCCTGCAGATTAAGGCAGAGTCTGCCGCACGGGCGTTAGAGGATGCTGGCCTTAACTGGTCCGACGTAGACGCAATCTACGATGCGGGCGATGGCGGTGGGATGAGCGGCCTTAACATTGCCGAATATTTCGGGTTAAACCCCACTGTTATCGATACTACAGGCGTGGGTGGCAGCTCCTACGAGTATCACGCTGCGCATGCCAAAAGAGATATAGCAGCAGGCAAAGCGAAGGTCGCGCTGTTGACATACGGCTCTACCGCACACAGCAATGCTTTTGCGATTGGCGTGGGCGCAAGAAGGGGGGCTACTATGCACCCGGCCGAGAACATGGATAACTTTGCTGGCCAGACCCTGGTGTCCAACTATGCCATGGTGGCGCAACGGCATATGTATCAGTACGGCACAACCAGCGAGCAGTTGGCAGAGATCTCGATTGCAACGCGTCTGCATGCCATGCGAAACCCGGAAGCAGTGCAGGCGATGGAAGACCTTGAATTTCTCGATATTCGTGAAACCACTATCGACGATGTTGTGAACTCAAGAATGATTGCTAACCCATTACATCTGCTGGAATGTTGCATGATTTCCGATGGCGGTGGGGCGGTGGTGATAGCCTCTCCTGAGGTCGCCAGGGACTGTAAGAAATCACCGGTCTGGATTATTGGTACGGGTGAAGCGACTAAATATCCTGAAAGTGGTGGCGATATCACCACCAGCGCAGCCGCTCAATCAGCGCCGATCGCCTTTGGCGAAGCGGGGCTCACTGCGGCCGAAATGGATATCGCCATGATCTATGATTCATTCAGCATTACCGTTATGACCATGCTCGAGGATCTTGGTTTTTGCAAAAAAGGCGAGGGCGGTGACTGGGTGACAGGCGGGCGGCTGCGCTTTGACAGGCCTTCCGACGGTCCTGCGCTGAATACCGATGGCGGAGGTCTTTCCTCCAATCATCCGGGCATGCGCGGGATATTTCTTTTGATAGAGGCGACCAGACAGCTAAGAGGTGAATCAACTTCGCAGGTCGAGGGGGCCAGGTTGGCAGTGGCGCACGGTAATGGTGGCATGCTGGGAAGTCGGCATAGCGCCGGCACAATTATATTAGGGGGAGATTAGATCATGTCAGAAAAGAAAAAGGATCCGACCCGGCCACTGCCTAATACCAAGGAACTTGATACCCAGGCGTTCTGGGCGGCAACCAAAAATAAGGAATTCAAATACCAGCAGTGTGACAGCTGCGACAAAGTCGTGTTCTATCCCCGGCGCCATTGCACGGGTTGTACGTCCGGAAAACTTGAGTGGAAAACTGCGTCAGGTAAAGCAACCGTCTATACCTTCAGTGTCGTGAGGCAGAGCTATCATCCCTTTTTCCGGAACCTGGTTCCCTACGCAGTGGCCTGGATTGATCTGGAAGAAGGTCCCAGGATTTTGAGCAATGTCATCGGCGTGGATGACCCACTAAATGATGTGTCGATTGGCCAGAAAGTGCAGCTGGAGTGGGAAGAACACGAAGATCTTTGTATTCCATTGTTCAGACCGGTTTGACGGTGGTATTTTTTTTACCGGGGTAACTTTACCGTTGCGGTACCAAACACGCGTGTCTCGCCTTTTTCGTTGGCAACCGTCAGGTCGATTTCAACCTTTGCGTTGTCCTCGTCGATATCGGTTACCACACCCGTAATGGTATGGGCTTCATCGGCAATAACCGGCGCACGAAATACAGTATCAACAGATTGTACCTCTGCTACCGGCGCCCAGTTATGAATCATTGCCACCAGGTAACCCTGGCTTAGAACGCCCGGTGCCATGGCTCCGGCGAGGCCTTCCTTTTTGGCAGCCTCATGATCGGTAAATCGGGGCGCGTTCCAGCCGATCAGCTTCGCGAATTGGGTCGTAGTGGCCAGAGACGTATCGGGTATAAAAGTTGGCAGGTCGACACCAAATTCGACTTCATCGAGTTTTTTGATCGCCATCAGTTTCGCTCCCTCATGACCATCCTGCTATCCGAGTTAACAAGGTGGTTTCCTGCTGAGTCGTAGAACTCAATTCGAGTGACGACAAAAATCATGCGACCTGAACGGCCTGTCTTGGTGTATATATCGTGTAAGTGGGTCTTGCCTGTCACGGTCGATCCAGGCCGAACGGGCTGCAGGCATTCGACGCCTTTGCCCGCGTCCATACCAATGCCAAATCGCGGAAAGCCTTTCGGTAGCATGCGACTACCACTCAGGCAGGCGATGAAGGCTGGCGGGGCCTGGAATTCTTCATGGTCAGCGTCCAGGAAGCGGTCGGCCGTTTCACCGCAAAGCTTTGCGTACTGAATCGTTGTTTCCGGGTCGATCGTAAATTGCTTCTCATCAAAATTGAGATTGAGGTACTTTTCTCGAATCTCCTCGATATCAGCGTCCAAAAGTAATCCTCAAAAAATTCAAAGCTTTGTAAAAAAGTCTGATCTAGTGTTTAAAATTGATGGCCTTGAATTCGCCGGCCTGCAGAGCAGATACCAGATCAGCCATCTCGTGAATGTCGTTTGTAAATGCCGTGCCGCAACGGCCGATGTGGCTGACGATATGCGAGTCGCTGCCGCCGATACCCCGGTAGCCCAGATCTTCGGCATTATCGATTGCGATCTGGTCTTCATTGTCGCGGCTGCCACCATTAAATATCTCAACGATCTTTACACCGTTTGGAACGCCAAGTTCTTCCGTGTGGGCGAACATACCGACTCTGGGTCGTCCCGGATGACAAGGCACCGCGACTGCGCCGTGTGCTTCACAGGTTTCAATGACGTTCTCGAGGGACAGGTTGATGCTGCTGAAGTCGAATGCACGGGTTAACGATTCGGTCACGCCAAATACCAGCACGTGGCCGTACTCGGTTTCGACTTCACTGCCTTTGAGTATCACCAGGCCGTGTTTTTCTGCCAGGCTGGAGTAATCAGATTCAAAATCGTGCTGCCGGTGCTCGGTGAGCACAAAACCGTCAATGGGCAATTCCTTCGATCGAATCCACTGGCAGTAGTTTTCTACCTTGGCGCGACCGTCGTCAGATTTAATCGAATGTGTGTGTAGATCTAGTATCAATTGGGTTCCTCAATGCAGGGGCGTAAAATTGCCATAGGGTCTGTAGTTGTGCAAGGTAATTGAGCTGAAATATAAAGGTGTATTTACTAATCAACTGCGGGCAAACGGGCGAAAGCGTCGTCACAAAACAAATCACTTGGGATGCTGGTGGGGCTCGAGTTCAGCATGCGGTTCTACGCCGTGTTCAGTCAATTGAAAGATACTGGTGTGGATATGGTCCTCGTTGATCTCCATCACGCCAATAGTTCCCCGTCGTAACGACTGATTGCGAGGCAATGTTGGTGAACCCGGGTTTATGTACAGGCGGCCATTGATGCTTCTGACGTCTTCAAGGTGGGTATGCCCGTAGACAAGAACATCGGGGTCCACGTCAGGGAAATGCTTATCCAGGTGGCGCTCCAGGCGGTCCGGTGATTTTCGAATCGGCGATGGGAAGTGATGGATCAAGCCGATAGAGATGCTACCAAGTTCGATAAACCAGGTGTCGCGTAGTCGGTGATCAACGATATCGAGATCACCATTCCCTCTTGAAACATAGGTGGGGGCAATGTTGGACAAATGCTCAACAATTTCCAATGTATGCAGGTCGCCAGCGTGCAGAATGGCGTCGACACCTTCAAAGGCGCGAGAAGCCTGCGGCCACAGCTCAGCGAGGGTTCCTGGCATGTGAGTATCAGCGATTAGGCCGATTTTCATCTCGGTGCGTCCATCATTAAAACAGCGCTGCATTGTACCTGTTTGCCAGCGATTTAGCGTCGGGTTAGTCTGGTCGGGTATTAGGCTATCGAGAGAACAGTGGGTATGAAGAAAGTTGATCGTCGTTCGTTTTTGAGGCTGGGAGCCGTGACAGGTCTTGCAGCGGGTATTCCGGTTAATGCGGCGGCTGATGGGTCTTCCTCTGCGTCATTTCAGGGCTCATCTCAGGGAGTAAAGAATTATGTGAGGCTGGGAAGAACAGAGCTAAAAGTGTCTGATATTTCTTTCGGGTCCTTCCCTCTACGTCACGGGGAAGAACATGTCGTCCATCATGCGATGGATCAGGGCATTAACTATTTCGATACAGCGGAAAGTTATGGTCGTGGGACTTCAGAGACGGTCATGGGGCGTGCTTTAAAGGGCAAACGTGACCAGGTCTATGTCGCGACTAAAATTGGCGCCGGTAGCAGGGACAGTGCTGCATCCATGATGCAGCGTCTGGATGAAAGCCTGTCGCGGTTACAGACGGATTATGTGGATGTTTTTTTCAATCATGCCGTGAATGATGTTTCGCGACTGAAAAATGAACAGTGGCTAGAATTTGCCGACAAAGCGCGATCCCAGGGCAAGGTTCGGTTCTTCGGGATGTCAGGCCACGGTGGCTACCTGACGGAGTGTGTGGACTACGCCGTGCAGCAGGACATGTTTGATGTGCTGTTGCTGGCGACTAACTTCGGCGAGGATCCGGCGTTCTTTGAAAGGTTTACCCGCGCGTTTGATTTTGTGGCGAACCAACAGGGGCTTCGTGCCTCGATGGCTAAAGCGAAGCAGAAGGATATGGGTATCGTGGCCATGAAGGTGCTCCGTGGTGCCAGGCTCAATGATATGCGTCCTTATGAGCAGCAGGGTTACACCTATTCGCAGGCGGCCTTTAAATGGGTACTCAACATGCCACAGGTCGACAACCTGATTGTGACGATGCGAAACCGTGATCAGATTGACGAATACCTGGGTGCTTCCGGTGCCGGTGAAGTCTCGCAGGCCGACATGGATCTTCTGCAGCAGTATGCGCAGATGACTGATGCCAGCTACTGTCGTCATGTCTGCAATGACTGTGAGGGAAGTTGTCCCTTCAATGTACCGATTGCAGATGTTCTTCGAATGAGAATGTACGCCACTGACTATGGTGATTTTTCAATCGCAAAGCAGGAATACGCGAAACTCGAGGCCAATGCCAGCCCCTGCCTGGGCTGTGATGGCCGCCCCTGTAAAGACGCCTGTACCTATGAAATCCCTATTGCGGACCTGTGTGGCCCGACTCACACGATGCTGACCTGATGGTTGGTCTGATGTAACTCCATGGTGGATCGTAGCTATCTCGATCTTGTACACGGCTGGTATGGTGATAGGTTCATTAGCGGCATGCTGGATGCTTTCCCCAGTTTAAAAAGGGCCTTGCAGATACGGTAACCGGCGAGCGTTTTACAGTGGCCACAACGTTAGGTGTGCGGCGAGAAACGATCAACGATCAACAGGGCAACCCTGTCGAGACAAGAAGTGGTCGTGCAGGTCGGAGAAAAACCCTATCGAGTAAAAGTATCCAGACGACCAGAGGGCTATACTGCAAAGGTGGAAATGGATGATCTGCTCGCTGCGGGGCTTAACCGGCAGGAACAGGAATCGGTGAGGGTCCAGGCGCAGTGCCTGGCGATTGAACAGGTAGAAAATCATTGAAAGCTCGACTGGCGCTTGAACAATATTTCAGGGAAAGACCTCCAATGGCGGTTGCCGTCAGTGGCGGGGTCGATAGCATGACGCTTGCTGTGCTGGCTCATCGTGTCCGGTCGGCAACGCAGGTCTTTCACGCGATTTCACCGGCGGTCCCGTTCCAGGCGACGGACAGGGTTAAATTACATGCCAAGCGTGAAGGCTGGCAGCTTAAAATCATCGATGCGGGTGAGATGGAAGATGCACAGTATCTCGCCAATCCCGCAAACCGCTGTTACTTCTGCAAAACCAACCTGTATGACCGGGTCGTTGAGAACACGGCATTAACCGTTGCCTCGGGAACGAATCTTGATGACCTGGGTGACTACCGACCGGGTCTGATTGCTGCGCAGGAACACCAGGTGTGCCACCCCTATGTCGAAGTTGGCATAGACAAGTCCACCTTAAGGGCAGTTGCAGACGATCTGGGTCTTGAAGACCTGAAGGATCTGCCGGCAGCACCGTGTCTATCGAGTCGTGTAACAACAGGCATAGCGATCGATGCGTCGCTGTTGCCAGTCATCAATGAGGTCGAGGAAACCCTTCGCAAACAGCTGGCGGGCCAGTATTCACTTCAGGGTGTCCGCTGTAGAATCCGTGAAGGTGAAGTTGCTATCCAGCTTGAATCCGTCGCTGATATTGGGTTTGCGACTGACCAGTTTGATGCGTCTGCCGCCCTCGTTCGTGAGCTGTTCGTTCGGGCGGGTTTCCCGGACCAGGTGCAGTCGGTGTTGTTTGAACCCTACGAAAAGGGCAGCGCTTTTTTAATTGAAACTCTGGACGTCAGTTAGTGCTTGTCCGGGACATAATCACCGCTGTGGCTATGTCCCGGCAGGCGATTGATTTCAACACTAACATTGTCGTCATGGTGTGTATTGATACTTCGGAACATGATTTCGGACGGGAATTAGCTAAATGTCTAATATCAGGGATGTGAACCTGGATTTTGATCGTGAAAGCAGAACAGGGCTTGCCGAAGCGGTTTTCTGTCAGGGCAAGAGCGTCAGCCAGTTAAGAACCATCTGCGACACAATCGTGAAAGCAGAAAAACCAATGCTTTTCACGCGACTGTCGGATTCGCAATACCGGCAACTGGAAGAATCTCATGCGGGTTTGCTCTCTTATGATGAGGTGTCGAAGACCGCATTTTTTCTTTCCGGTGATTCGCCGACATCTGTCTCGGTAGCTGTTGTCACCGGCGGTAGTTCGGATTTGTCAGTGGCGCGGGAAGCTTGCCGCACCCTGGAATTCTATGGTCATGAACCGCTCGAGGTCCATGACGTTGGCGTCGCCGGTCTGTGGAGAATCACCGAACGACTCGAAGAACTCAGGGATTGCAAAATAATTATCTGTGTTGCGGGCATGGATGCGGCCTTACCAACGGTGCTCGGAGGCTTGGTATCTGCTGCTCTAATCGCGGTGCCAACATCTGTTGGATATGGGATGGTGAAAGGTGGCGAGACAGCGTTGCATGCACTGCTGGTCAGTTGCGCGCCTGGAGTGACGGTGACTAACATTGATAATGGTTACGGCGCAGCTTGCGCAGCGATACGCATCCTCAATAGTTTCGCCTAGCGTCTCTTGGAGCCGAGCGTCCTCCGATACATCGTGCGCAGCAAGCGATTCCTAGAGTCGAACGTCGTCCGATACATCGCGCACAAACAGGGTTTCACCTTCGCTGGCATTGTCCTCTGCCACCAGGTCGTCCAGATTCTCTGCCACGCCCTCATTGAAAGATTCAGCAGCGGCGAAGATGCGAGGTAACAGGCTGGCGTCGCTGGTAGAGTTCAGGAAGAGCCCTTCTCGTCGCAGCACAAAGTGCACAGCGCGTTCAATAACATCTTCGTCACGATAGGGTTCGTACCAGCTGAACTTTGGTGAGGGGTCATCCTCGCGCCATCTTCTTTTTGCGATTGCCTTGATGGTTTGTACCGCGACGCCCTTGTCTGCGCACAATTTGTAAAGTGCTTCAAACTCTGCGTTATATTGCTCGTCCTGCATCATCAAATGGTAATAGGGGAGCAGTACTGAAGCGAAATCGAACCTGGCGAGACTTTTTAAATGCATTTCTGCGATTCGAGTACCATGGCCGGTGATGCCGATAAACTTCACAAGACCTTCTTTCTGGGCTTGTATTGCCGCTTCCAGGGCACCGCCCGGCGCCATCACGGTATTCCAGTCTGCGTCCTGGGCAAGGTTATGAAACTGGATCAGGTCCAGTTGGTCGATATGCATACGCTCAAGGGATCGTTCAATGCTTTGTCGTGCCGTATCCCCATCACGGTCGCCTGTCTTGCTCGCCAGAAAAACATCCTGCCGATGATCCTGCAGGAAGTCGCGTAGCCTCAGTTCAGAGTCGCCATAGCTGGCGGCGGTATCAAAGTGGTTGATACCCGCGTTTCTAACCATGTCTATGGTGCTGTCTGCTTTTTCCTGGCGCATCCCGCCTAACGCTGCTGCCCCGAAAATGATTCTGCTGCTGTGGTGGCCGGTATTGCCGAAAGGGTGGGTAGGTATCATTGGTTGCTCCGATTAATGCTGGACAAGCGAGGATTGTATCTCAAGCACCGGGTGGGTTGTAATTGGCCCCAGTCGGCAGCGAGTGAATAAAATCGATGCTGGCTTTTACACACCAGTCGTTTCTTTGTGGGGCGGAAATATCACCGACGAAAACATGCTGTGGCACTTCGATGTCAATATCGACCGGGTGCAGTGCCTTGTGATCGGCGCCCCACGTGTTGTGGAAGTTGATTGCAGCCTGGTGGTTAATTGTCGGATCGTCTTTCATGTAAAACGTCGCCAGGGGTGGTTGGCCGGGCGCTGGTTTTAGTTTGCGTACCCAGTCTACGACCTTCTGCATTTCTATAATCGCCTTCGAGCTATATCGATGGGTCCAGTACCTTGCTACCTGGTCATTTTCCGGTTCCCAACGATGCTCTTTGCCAATGAGGTAATGTACCCACCGATCGGCCCAGGGCCAGGTCAACAGGAATCCAAAAGGGCTTCTGACCTTGAAGTTAGGGGACAGAAATATAAAAGTATGCGGCTGGTCCGCGCGGTCAATGTGCTCGTTCAGCCAGACACACAGCGGAGCGCCGGTGGAAGTCGCGATCACAACAACCTTTTTACCGACCCGGGAGGCAATTTCCCAGCTGTCCACCATCGACTGGAGCCATTGTTCTGCTGTGGCTTGCATCGAATTCTCGGAAAGCCCGTGACCGGCAAGCCGTGCATAGACAGCGTTGGCGTTGAAATGGTCTGCGATGCGTTTCGTCACGGGTGCTATCTCCTGTCGGCTAGCAGAAAACCCATGGACGTAGAGGAAACAGAGGTCAGTGACAGCTGGCCCGTTCGCCCAGTCGATCCGGGCATCAGATCGGAAGAGCACACGTCTGAA
>ENA-OREB01000469-OREB01000469.1-marine-metagenome-genome-assembly--contig:-NODE-469-length-20652-cov-7.666731_pt1 | contig 20652 bp, 17 predicted proteins | sample MGYA00248625_ERZ508552 | MGnify/ENA primary metagenome ERZ508552 (study PRJEB26219, sample SAMN06267888) | marine metagenome | isolation source: Monterey Bay, California, USA | place: USA:Monterey Bay...
CCGAGTGGGACCGACGCGAAACGGTGTTGCCCTACATCATGGATCACTTAAAAGTTGAGCCACGCTGGCGCATCTCGCTGCAAACCCATAAGTACCTCGGTTTGCCTTGATTTTTACGATTGGGGAACCGCCGAACGGTCAGATTTCAATAGCGTCGGTCCTCAATAGAAACGAATGTGCTTTTTCTTATTCTGAATGCACATCTGTCCAAAAGGAGCCTCACTTCTCGTCCCACTACATCGACGCTAAGGTTTGCTTTTTCCACGATGCCGCATTTGGTCAAGGCAGGGTGTTACAGTAAGATATTGAGCACTTTCCAATCCGTCTCGTTCAGGGTTCGACCCAACGCCTGATTCAGGCGCGTGTGATTCAATTCGAACACTGGGCTATCGAGAATCAACTTGTGCCGGTCGTTGGCGGTTAGCGCTCCAAAACTTCAAACGTCACATTCCCCGTGTTGCCATTCGCGTCATAAAAGTCCAGCATGCGCATCATGAATTCCCGGCCTTCTTCGGTGCGTATGCAGTACAGCTTATCAAAATCAACGCTGTAAGAGCTGGTGCTGAGATCAAATATTTTCCAATCGTAACCAATTGCATTCCATGATGAACTGAAAACAAGTTCATCCCAGCTATTGGTTTTCCAGGTATCCCAGTCAACCTCATCAGTCTCAAAGACACTAACGCGTTGCGTAGGTGTTAAAATGCCCACCACGAGATAGGGAATCTCACCATCCAAAAGTTCCATGTATTGAGTGATGCACAACTCCCATGCCTCAGCAGGAGGTTCAATTTGGCGTTGCATGCGGTCAATCAAGCTCACTTGATGCCATTCGTATCCATCGATCTGTTGCACTGCGATGGTGTCGGAGTTTGTCCCTTCGAGGTCAGCGACACGCAAGAGCCATAATTCATCATCGAATCCGATCAAACTTAAACGGAGGGTACCGAGCGATTCGTTGTCTTCGTCCAGTCCGAGATCGACCAAGACGAGCTCGTTCAGCTGCAGTTGGAGCGAAGATGAGTCGTGTAGACTTATTCCAGAAGGCTCCATGATTTCCCAATCAACCGAGTTCGGGTCGATGGGAGTGTTGAATTCGTTAATTCCAGTGTGGCGTGTTTTCATGGCCCTCCCGGAATTGAGCATAAGCTGCGATGTTCCAGATGCTTCGCGCAGTGAGATGCACCAATCTCGTTGTTTGCAAGAGGCTTCAACCCGATTGTTTTTTAAACTAAAGAACAATTGAGACTCGTAGTCAGACCCTACGTTCGCTTCAACCAAGTTCACTTGGTTTGGAGTTCGAACCGGCACGGGCAGTTCTCTTTCGATGCATCCCGACAAAGCACCAAGGACAGCAACGAGTATGAGTACGGTTGAATTAATCCGCTTCATTTTCTCCGTGATTCGATTCGATAGTTCAGTCGCAAATTGAAGCTTCTTCCCCAGGAAAGCAATGTTGACGATGACGCGTGTGCGGCGTTATTCGCTAAACTGGCAATCGAAGTCACATTTGTGAGGTTCTTTGCGGTCGCAGTGACTTGCCAACGTTGGGAAGGCGATTTCCATTGCACATGAGCGTCGAGCCATGAATAAGCGTCTGTTTGTTGCTGCTGAATGGATTCGAAGTTGCTGCTTACCACTCGTTGGGTAGGCCCAATCCAACGCAGCGAAGCTCCCATGGAGAAAGTGGTGTGTGCTTTCCATTCAATGCGTGAGGAGCATTCCAAGGAGGTGAACCTAGGAAATGCAGCGCTTGTCGCATCCGCTTTTTGTTGCGAATTCAACACGCTCGATGCTCCGCCAATGATCCAACGTTCGCTGCGAAAATCTGCATTTACCTTGATTCCTTGGGCTTGAAATTGAGCGAAATTTTGGTATCGAAATGTTCCGTCTTGTTGGTCGATGAGGCCAATTTGGTCTTGGATAAAATTGGTGAAAAGCTGGGATGATACTTCGAATTTCTCTTGCGCCCAACTCCAATCTAGTTGCCCAAAATGCGACGTTTCGGGAGCAAGGTTTTCATTTCCGTAGAGGGAGTGATTGATGTCTACGAATCGGAAGTACAGTTCTTTCAAGCTCGGTGCTCGGAAACCCTTCGCATAGGAAAGACGCATCCGTTGTGCTCCGTTTTTCCAAAGACCAAGAGCACTTGGTAGGAAGGGTGCTCCAAATCGTGAGTTGTAAGCTTTTCGTAAACCAAACTTCCACTTGATGTTGTCGCTTTCCCATTGAGCTTGTGTGAAAAGCGCTGCATCTGTGATGCTTTTGGTACCGCTTTCCATGCGTTTACTGGCGAATGTCTGATGATTCACGTCCCATCCTACCTGGAGGTCCCACGACCCCTGTTTCCAAACGCTTCCGCTGCCACGGGTCTGAAAAGAGTGCATGCTGGTGGTGTCCTGCGCTGTGGCGTCAAGCGGAGCGGTTTCGAGGCTGGTGAGATCCGTCGAGAACGCTTCTCGGGAGCGCCAAAATCTCTGGTAGGACGCAAGGATAGACCACGCAGTTCCATCCCGATTGTAGTGTTTCGCTTCGATCACAGGCATCCAGCGGCGTGTTGAGTATCGATCATCAAAAGCACTCTGGGCATAAGGCAATCGAGGGGCTCCTTTGTTGTCAATGCGTTCGAACAATCCGTTGAAGCGCGGTTTGATAAGCCATGACCCCAACTGGTACTGGGTTTTCCAATTGACGGAGTGCTGCAGTTTGGGGTTCCAAAGTTGGGTGCGAGTCGAGTCCGCAGAGTAATCAGCAAACCCATCCCAATTGGCGTCTGACGGAGACCACCCATCAAAGTAATAGCGAGACAGATTGAAGGAGTGATGTTTTCCGTTGCTATTGTTAGACCAAGCTACCGATTGGGACTGCACACCGACGCTTTCATACTGCAATGTTCCTTCTAGTGCGTGACGAGCGGCGAGGTCTGTTTTGGTGATGATGTTGATGGTGCCAGACAAAGAGTTCGTTCCAAACTCTACCGCCATTGGACCATCGATGATTTCAATGCGCTCAACATCACTCAAGGCGATTTGGCTGAGGTCGATGTTGTCACTCATACGACCTGTTAGCGGCACGCCGTCGACGAGAACGTTCACGCTTCGTCCCCCCAAGCCATTCATTTTCATGGACGCACCGAGAATTGGATCTTGCGCCACTTCGAAATTGAGTTGGGATCGCATGAGATCTCGCAAAGAATGCGCCCCCATGGTCACGATTTCTTTGGATTCAATCGTTCGAACGCTTCGCATGGCGTCTCTCTTGATTGTGCCAGAAGACTCCCCTGTAACTGTCGCTAATTCCAGCTCAAATAACCGCTCTTCAAAAGAGGTCCAGGAGCTATCTGCTGGGTTGCTCATTTGAGCAACTGTTTTGCTTGTCAGCCCAAGTGCAATGACCACAGAAAGCGCTAGAACACGGTTGAATAAACGATATGTCAGGGGGTCTTGTCTCATTGGATCACGAAACGCGCTGTCGTTGTTTGTCCCAATGGATTCACAGATTCAATGATGTAAAATCCGGGGGTCAGTCCTTGGGTATTCATGGTGTATGGGAACCCTGTAGGAATGAAAGAGCGCACAATGGCACCCGATGCTGAGTGCACATGGAAAACAGCATTTTCAAACCCTCGTGCAGCTTGAAGTGTGGCTTGCTCTGATTGGATTGGGTTTGGAAATACTTGGGGCGATTCTGTCCATGAAATGTTTTCAATGAATGAAGTTGTTGCCACCTTCTTTCCAATGCTGATGTTCCCCGTAGAAGATCCTTCAAATTCAGTCATGACCATGCGCCACACCTCACCGTTGTGTGCGGAGACAAAATAGCAGCGGTTGCTTTCCAACGCATAACCCGCACCGGGCACGTAGCTTTTCCAGTCATAACCCACTTCGTTTGTGGCGAGTGAAAATGTTTCTAAATCGAAGCTGCCGTCGGTATACGGGTCATCGAGGTCTTCTACTTGTTGCACCATTACATTGGGGTGAGCAAGAGCTCCAACTACCGAGTAATACGTTCCCCCTCCAATATCTTCGAGGTATGACAGGAACTGAAAATCCCATGGGGCGCTAGGCTCCAAGTCTAGAACCTGCCCATTCGTTAAGTTGCAGTATGCGAAGAGCTTGCCTTCGAAATCTGATTTACTGACAGATACAAAAGTTTCTTCTGTTCCATCGAGGTTGGCCATCTTGAGATCGTATGTCCCGCTGACGAGAGAAACAAGAGCAAATTGTTTCCACGAGCCATCTGGAAGCTCTATGAGGTACATTTTGTCTGATTGGACTTCATGCGTGATGACATCATACACTCCCCATCCCAGATCAAAGACACCATCCCCGTCTTGATTGAACGCGCCATTCGCCCAGTCAGATTGGTCATTCCGCAACGGTGCAGTCGCTTGCCAATTTTCAAAATCCACATTGAGCCAGTCTTCCAAAGGTCCATAAGGGTGGAGCAGCATACCTGTGCCACAATTTATACGTGCCGAACTGCCCATGGGTCTTACGTCCAATGCAACGTGCCAGTCAGCCAAAGGACTCTGGGCAACCACTCCACTTTCCAGACTGTAATAGACCATGTTTGAATAACCGGCCTCCATCGTGAAGGAGTCTTCGGTAATTTCTTGTGCTTTTGAACTGCTGCAAGCGAGCACGGAGACGACAGCGATTGCTAGGGGTTGAAACAAACGAAATTTCATTTTTCTAAGGCTTCAGAGTGTAAATTCTGTGCGAAATTAGATGATGATTTCTCTCCTGGTAGCCGCAGTTTGTCAGGGGTTTGTCATTCTGGTACAAAGCAAGGATTCACGACACTGAAACGCTTGTTTTCAGTTACAAATGGATCACGGACCGAAGCGGGTTTTTTAACGGTCGAATCTCAACCTGAGGGTCTTCGTTTTCGGTTGCGTTCTACAGCATAGAATTTTACCTTGTTCTTTTTCAGCATCCGACAACCCGCTTACACCGTCGCGCAGGATTTCACCTTCAACAACCTGCGCCTGACAGGACAAGCAGATTCCTCCTCGGCAAGAGTGAGGCACATCCAATCCTGCCTCAAGAGCAGCTTTTAGAATGGACTTGCCTTCGCCATGCATGGTGAAACTTTGGACCCCAGAGTCTTGTTCGATTTCAACCGTACATTTTGGTCGCAACTGTTGCAGTGCATCGGTTGGGGAGGCTCCAGCGTTTGTAGATGCAATGAGCCGATCGGTAAAGTATTCGGTGTGTCTCTGACTTCCGGGAATGCGCAGCTCGTCGAGAGCCTCATGCACACTTTTCATCATGCCAAAGGGGCCGCTGATGATGTACTGTGCTTCTTGGGCGCTGGGCTCCTTGCTCAACCACTTCAAGACTTGGTCCTTGGAGATGCGACCGAGGTTGTCTTCTTCGGTGTTTGAGCGTTCAGAGAACAGGCGGTGCATGCTGAAGCGCTCGTGGGATTTGAATGCATCAAATTCATTCATCAAGAGGCCGTGCCGAGGCGATCGCGCGCCAGAATAGACCACAAATGAAGGCAGATGTGACTGCTCGGTTGAGAGCCCCCATTGCACCAGGCTGTAGATCGGGGTTATTCCGATGCCGCCACCAAAACAGATGAACGTTTCGTTTTTGTTTTTCCACTCGCTTCGCCACAAATTGCTTTTGACTCCGCGCATTTGGAGCGTGTCGCCGGTCTTCAGTTGGTGATGAAAGAAATGACTCGCCGCTCCTCCTTTTACGTCCTTGACGATGAACTCAGGCTCATCAGAATCAATGGCGGAAATCAAGGAATAGCGACGGTGCAATCTTGGCGATGTCGGCAGCATAAACTCGATGCTCGCGCCTGGTGTGCTGGCGATGGGAGTGCCTTTTGCACTTTCCTTCCGGGTGAGCTTGACGCGCATTGCTTCCGGTGACTCCTTGAAACAGGTCTTCACAATCCAGTCGCTAAATTCTGCCTGCTTCATAGTAGAGAGACACTGCGAAGGTCACTTTTGTTCGCGTTCCCCTTAAAACGAGCTGTTTGGGGGTACAGGTGGCATGTGCAACGTCAGTAATTCTTTGAAAATCAATCGGTGCTGCGTGCAATCTTGGACAGCAAGGCGGCAAGAGTTAGCCGATCCACAGGTTCATAGCCCGCTGGCAATTGAAATGCATTCCGACCCCAGTTACGTGGAGGTGTTTCAACCTTTTCTCGGGCACTGATGAGGTAGGATGCAGGTCCATCGTGCAATGTGCAAGATTTCGGTAGAGAATTCATGGACCAGGGGCACGGTGCGTAGTGCTCGTAGCATTCTACAGCATCGTCTGAAGGAGATGCTGGACAAGGTTCAAGCAATTCTACAGCATGCCCTAAAAAATGAAAGAGAACATGGTACTCTGATGCTTCAAATGACCCGATCCAAATTCGTTCAAAGCTCGTGCCTTGCTCCGTTATTCTCCAATCTTCACCATTGGTCTCGTAGGTAATTGTTTTTGGCAAATAGTCCCATCCCGACGCTTCAATGTTGAGTGGTTCGACGTCATATACGACCGTTCCGCTCCATGGCTCTGTGGCTTGCAATGCAAAAACAAAAAAGCTTGTTTGCAGGAGCAGGCTAACGGTAACGTGTCGCAACGTTTGGGAAAGTAAGAGGGGATTCAAAACGCGATTGTTTCATCCAGTGCAAGCCGCACCTTCTGTGCATTGACCAGCACAAACCGTTCCAATTCCTCATTCAATGGAATGGCCGGCGTCTCCATTGAGCCTACCACCTGCACAGGTGCGTCGAGTTCAGAAAACAACTCCATGCCTATGCGGCCAGCGAGCGCCTGTGCAAAACCATTTAAGACGGGTTCTTCAGTCACGATTACTGCACGATGTGAGGCGCTTATTCGTTCTGAAATCATAACGAAATCTACAGGGCTGATGGATCGCAAGTCCAAAATTTCAACTTGGTCTTCTAAACCTGTAATCGCTTCTTGAGCCCAATATACGCCGCGTCCATAGGTGATGATGGTGCACTTTGCAGTTTCTCCACCCGAGCATGAATGCGTGAGGCGTGCTTTTCCAATCGGCACACGGTAGGCTGCGTCCGGTTCGATGACTTTTGCGCCTTCTGTGCCAGGTATTTTTGACCAGTAAAGGCCTTTGTGCTCCAATACCACGACTGGGTTGGGATCGTAGAAGGCTGCTTTCAACAGGCCTTTGAGGTCAGCACCGTTTGAAGGATACACAACCTTGATGCCACGGATGTTGGAAAGGACCGATTCAATGCTCGAACTGTGATAAGGACCTCCAGAACCATACGCTCCAATGGGCACTCGCATGAGACTGTGCACTGGCCATTGGCCGTTCGAAAGAAAATAGCTTCGGCTTAGTTCTGTGAACAATTGGTTCATTCCGGGCCACAGATAATCGGCAAATTGGACTTCCACAATTGGACGCAATCCTGCAGCTGACATCCCTGCGGTTGAACCGATGATAAATGCTTCTTGAATGGGCGTGTTAAACACCCTTTCATCGCCGAATTTTTGAGCCAAGGTAGCTGCCTCACGAAACACACCCCCGAGTCTTCCTCCGACGTCCTGACCATAAAGCAAAGCTTCGGGGTGATCTTCCAGAATTTCCTGCATGGCATGCAATGCGCAATCCACCATGAGGGTCGGTTCATCTTTCGATCCGATTCGTTGGCCAGACTCCTCAGTGATGCTTGTTGGTGCCAGTGTGTGGCCCATCAGATTTTCTGGCGATGGCTCAGGTTGTTCGATCGCATGGTCAAAATGCTGTTGGACCTTGGTTATGCCTTCTTGTTGGATGCGGTCCAATTCGCCTTCTCCAATGCCCAAGGAAACGAGTCGCTTTCGCAAACGTGGGAGAGGATCTCTTTTTTCGTGATCGTCCAGGTCATCCCGGTACCATTCTTTGCGCACGCCACTCGTGTGGTGCCCAAGGAGTGGAACATGGGCGTGCACCATGACGGGTTTTCGATGAGTGCGCACGTGATCGAATGCCGACTGCATTGTTTCCATGCTTAATTCGGTGTCTGCTCCATCAATTTCGAAGGCCTTGATTTGTGGGAAAGCCTTGATCAGTGTGCTAGCATCATGCGATCGGATTTCAGAGGCATGCGCCGAGATGTCCCATTCGTTGTCTTGAACCAGCCAAATGATAGGCAGTTCCTTCAAATCACTCATGTGAAGAGCTTCACTGACTTCACCTTCTGTCATGGCTGCGTCGCCAATGGAGCAAATGACAACAGGGGGAGCGTCACCACGATCGTGTCCTAGTCCCTGTGTTTCCCGGTACTGTATGCCCATGGCTACACCTGCCGCTGGGATGGCTTGCATCCCCGTGGCGCTGCTTTGGTGCGGAATTCGAGGCAATCCTGGACGATTCAGAGAGGGATGGCTGTAGTATGTTCGTCCACCTGAAAACGGGTCGTCTGCTTTGGCAAACAACTGAAGCATCAATTCTTCTGGTTCCATGCCCAGAGCAAGCAGCAAACAATCATCGCGGTAGTATGCGCTCAAATAGTCTTGTTCCTCTAAAAGGCGGCCAGCAGCCCACTGAATCGCTTCATGACCCCGGGAACATGCATGCACGTACTTTGAGGTAAGTCTTGCATTGGCTTCATACAAATCGCTCATGGCACGCGCGGTGCTCATGGTTGAAAATGCATTCAGAAGTGCTTTTACGCCAGATTCGATGGTTGACAACGGTATGATTTTTAGAGGACAGGGTAAAGATAGCGCAGTCCGGATGGGCTACCTTCGTTGCCATGCATTTCAATTTTTGGAAATGGGAAGGCACAGGCAATGATTTCATCTTGTTGGACCAACGAGAATGGACTGCAATCCCTGAAGCAAAGGACATCACGAGGTGGTGCGATCGTGAAATCGGGATCGGCGCAGATGGTGTAATTTTTTTTCAACCTCTTTGCCCCGTGAGCGAATCAGGCAAATGTGACATTTGGAAAATGGATTACCTCAATGCTGACGGATCACGCTCGTTTTGTGGCAACGGCAGTCGGGCTTTGTTTGCCTTTTTGTGTGGTCGAGGTTGGATGGATTTGTCGGGGGGTGAGTTGCATGCTTGTGATGGAATCCACGCAGTAAAATGGGAATTGGATTTGGACATTCCAGCGGTCCAGCTCATGGATGTTCAGCCGCCAATCAACGCACCTCATTGGTGGAGTCCTCTGGGGATTTCTGATTTTGTTGATACGGGGAGTCCACATCATTTGGAGTGGGGAGGGACCCACATGATCGATGGTTTGAATGTGGCGTCTCTGGGCCGTGCCATTCGAGTCCAAGAGCATTACGCTCCGGATGGCGTCAACGTGGACTTTGCAGCTCGTGTAAGTTCGACAGAACTGCTCATGCGCACTTTTGAGCGGGGCGTAGAAGCGGAAACGAAGGCCTGTGGCACTGGGGCAGCTGCTGCTGCAATTGCAGACTTCAATCGGCATGGTGGTCCTAGCCGTCGCAAAGTCGTTATGGCCGGTGGAGAATTGACCGTCAAATTTCAATCTGACCAAAAGGCACAAGAACCTTTTCGAGGTGTTTGGTTGGCAGGAGCGGCAAAAGAATTGGGGCGTGGGACGTGGGACGGCACAAAGTGGTTCCTGGGAATGCTGCTGCTCGGTTGGTTTTTAGGTTCAACCCTGCCGTCTCAAGCGGCCGTCAACAGCTCCAATTCCCAATGGACAGATTCGGTTCAGGTGTCGATTTTGACAGGGTCGCCCGGTCAGCAATTGTACAGCGCGTGGGGTCACACTGCGATTCGAATTACCGATTGGGGCCAGACCCCCCCCATCGATTGGACGTACAATTATGGCACCTTTCAATTCAGCGAAGGCTTTTACGCTCGTTTCATGCGCGGTCAATTGGACTACCGCCTTGCAAAAGCTCCGTTTGGAGCATTTCAACAAGAATATTTGAATGCCAATCGGGCTATTTTGGAGCAGGTGCTCGACATTTCATCACAAGATGCGCGTGCATTGATTGACTTTTTAGAATGGAATCATCTGCCTGAAAATCGTGTGTACTCGTACAAATTTCTGCACGACAACTGCAGCACGCGTGCCTTGAGCGCGTTGAAGATGGCTTGGGGGCAGCGCTTCAATGCCCAATGTGAATTGGATGATGCGTATTTGCAGCATGTGACGTTTCGACAAGCGTTGGAACCATACATCGAAGGAGACGCTTGGATTGAGGCTGGAATTGACTTCATTCTTGGATCACACGTCGATGCTCAGATGCCGGCGTGTGGCTCTACCTTCCTTCCGGACGGATTGATGGCTCAATTGCCTCACGTTACGTTGGATGGCCATCCCATTGTTGGAAAACCCTTTGAATTGCTTCCTCCGCAACGTCCTTGGTTTCGAACATTGATGTTGCCGAGCTGGAATCATCCGCTTGTTTGGGCCGTGCTGATCTTGCTGTGGACCTTTGCTTGGAGTGTGAGGCGTGCAGTTCAATTCCGAAAACACGTCACGACCAAGCGATTTGAACGAATGCTCGGCAAGCTCGTGCAAGGATTGGCCGGTGCACTTGGAGTTTTGCTTCTGTTGATGTGGACGGTCACCGACCACCAGGATACTTGGTCAAATTGGAATTTGGTTTGGGCTTCACCTTTGTTGGTTGTTTTGGGTTGGTTGCGCTGGCGTTCTTCTTCAAAAGCAGATCATTTTCAGTCGGTTTTATCCTTTTTTACGCTGGCATTTATACTGTTCGGTGGATTTGTTCCACAATTCGTATCTTTAATAAGCGTCATCTTGGCTTGGTCGGTCTGGTTGAGTCTTGATCCATGGAAATGGCCTTGGAGGAAAAAGCCGGTCACTGTTTTTGAGCGGAAAGATGAGCGTTGATTTGATTGCTGTTAAGAAATGAACCGAACTCAATTCACATACCTTTTTCGAGAGAAAAAAGGCTCGCACTCCTTGGTGGTGCTTGTCATGTGCTCGGTTTTGCTCTGCTTTTTCAGTTGCTCGCGGCAACCCACGACTTGGGAGGTCGACATCGCGCTGCCATTGGTTGATGATCTACTGGATTGGACCGATGTGATCGGTGATTCACTTGCAACCGTTGAATCGGGATCTGTGGCGGTCATTCGGTTTGATGGTGTGATCAGTGAATTGGATATTGAAGCGCTTACTCAGCTTCCGGATACCTTGGTCGCTCAGGAATTGACACCTGACTTCTCAGGAGGTCCGTTTCAGGTTCCCCCTGGAGCTGTTTTATTGAACACACAAGAGGACATTGTTTTTCAGGGAATTGACCAACAATTCAAATCCATTGTGCTGGAATCGGGCCGCATTGAATACTCAGTGGAGAGCTCTACGGACGGTTATGTAGAAATGCAGTACGACTTTCCGAGCGTAACGGTTGACGGAGAATCTGTCGAATTGTATGTGTTGCTTCCGCCCAGTGGTTCCGGTCAATTTCAAACTGAAACAGGCGTGATTGATTTGTCCGGAGCATCAATCGATTTGACAGGTGTGTCGGGTAACGAGATCAATCGAATTGCGAGTGAATTGGTGATCGGAACTCCTGCATTCATTGAAGACACGGCACAAGTTTATGGCTCTGACAGCATTTTGGTAAGTATGCATTTCAAAGATTTGTTGGTGCAGCAGGTGTCGGGTTATTTCGGTCAGGAGATGCTGGATTTTGATGTGGAGCAAAAAGTGTTCGATTCCGCTGTGTTCACAGGAGGATTTTTGGAGATCAATCCTTCGCGTGCCATGCTTTCTTTTAACAACACCCTTGCGGCAGACATTCGTCTTGATTTGGATGCATTGCAGGTGGATGGAATCGGTGTGGGGCATCCTCAGCTGGGAACTCCTCAATTTATTTCACGTGCAGATTGGAGTTCAGGGGAAGTCCAGCCTGGCGAATGGAACATGGATCTTTTGGAGTCGGGTCCGGCTATTTTTGAGCTCCTTGGCTATTTGCCTGAATTTGTCACCATGCAAGGGGAGGGATTGCTGAATCCATTGGGCGATGTTTCTGGAGGGCAGGATTTCTTTGATGCGCGTCAACCTCCCCAACTGCAGTTGGATTTGGAATGGCCATTGAAAGGTGCCATTGAGCAATTTGGCGTGTCACAGACGTTTGACTTTGGTGGATTGGACGTGCCTCAATTCGAAGGTGACCTTGTGCTTCGATTGACAAATGGTTTTCCCGTCTCGTGGGAGTTCAATGCGGAATGGGTGAACCTCAGCAGTGCTTTTGTACCGGAGTATTTGGACGGAACAGTGCCTTCTTTTTTCGATGAATCAGGAGATTCTCATGTCATTGAATGGCGCATCCCGATAAGTGATCTTCGATTGAGTGATCCAAGTCAACTGATTTTTTCTGCTCGAATGGATTCGGACGGAGATGTTGTGTTTACAGGCAATGAGCGTTTGCGTCTTCAAGTTGCGATTGAAGGGACCCATCAAGTGACAGTCGAATGAATAGCATCAAGCCTGCGCGGATTTGGAAGACGCTAGCTGTGGTGGCTTTGGCATGGTTCGCTTTGCCTTCCGCTCTGGCCAGTTCCGTTCAAGTTTCAGGAATGTTGGATTCTTTGGAGGTTGAGTCGCCGCCAACTGACACATCGCGGTTTTTGCCATGGTCGTTGACGGTCTGGGGCCAGCACCGTTCGAATACGATGGACCACCAATTGGGCCAATTGCTTGTGCGCGGAGGGAACATCGATCGAAGTTTGGTTGATGCGGCCCGAGAAGCTCAAGGCGGCGATATGGGCACTTTTGGTTTTTCGTCAGGACTTCAGTTGAATGCTCGCTCGAGGCGGATGTGGAAGTCGACGAATTTGAGGCTCTGTGGCTCTATTCAAGCCCGTTGGATTGGCGATTCGCGGTGGACTCCAGAGATGTATGATTTGGTGCTCACAGGCAATGCGGGACACCTCGAGCGTTGGGATGTGTTGGATGGCACGCGTGCCCGAAGCACGGCGTGGCTGAATGCCGCTGTTGGCATTGAAGGTCAAAAGCGCAATCGCGTTGAATTGGGTTTGGTATACCGGCCATTTCAATATGAAGGATTGATTCAAACCGGCTATTTCTATGTGAATGAGGCCCTCGATGACATGCATGCTTCGATGCGTGCGAAAGCCCGCATGAGTCGAAAAGCTGGATGGGGATTGGCACTGAATGCCGAATGGCATTTTCTACGCGAAGAAGCCCCCTTTGCCTTTCATGTACAATTGAGGAACTTCGGCTTTGTCCTTGCACCGAACCCGCTGCGATTTGCAGTTGATACCGTTTTGGAGACTTCTGGTTTGCCATTGTCTGGAGCAGGATGGTCCATTGCATCTCTGCAAGAAGAAGGTTTTGCTGATGGACTATACACAGCGGATTCTTCTGGCGCGGATATTCAGATGCTTCCTGGTCGACTTGATTTGAGTTTTGAATACCCACTTTCTCCACGCATGGGTTGGGATGTTCAAGTTCAATTGGGTGAGTGGATGCCTTTGCCTCGAGCCATTTCGGGATTTCGACGTGCCTTTGGAAAGCATTGGCAAGCTGGCGTGCAAGTCATTGCGGGTGGATGGGGACGGATTCGCCCTGCAGCCTGGGCTCGTTGGCGCATGCCCAACGAGCGAGCCATCATGATTTATTTAGAGGATCCGTGGGGTTGGGGAAGCGAATCAGCATATGGTCGCGGCGTTACCTTGCGATACGAGTCGCTCTGATGCGGCAATTCGCGGCTCAGTTCCGAACTTAGCCCCATGGCAAATCAACCGCACGGTTCAGAAGAGTGGATGCATCAACCGTCAGAAATGACAGGTTGGACCGCAGGAAAAAAACTGCAAATCATTGCTGGGCCATGTGCCATCGAAGGCGAAGACATTGCCAATCGCGTCGCTGATGGCGTTGCAGAGGCTTGCACGGCCTTGGACTTGCCATTCATTTTCAAAGGGTCATACCGGAAGGCAAATCGCTCGCGATTGGATAGTTTTACTGGCATTGGAGACGAGAAAGCCTTGACCATTTTACAAGCCATTGGCCGCCGCTTGGGCGTGCGTACCACGACCGATATTCATGCGGCTGACGAGGCAGCCATGGCGGCTGAATGCGTCGATGTTTTGCAAATTCCGGCCTTCCTATGTCGTCAAACCGATTTGTTGGTGGCCGCAGCCAAAACAGGCAAAATAGTCAATGTGAAGAAGGGCCAATTCCTTGCGCCGGAATCCATGGAGCATGCCGTTCGAAAGATTCATGAATCGGGGAACAAAAAAGCTTGGCTCACCGAGCGTGGCACCATGCTCGGCTATCAGGATATGGTGGTTGATATGCGTGGGTTTCCAGTGATGCGTCAGCATGGTCCTGTCATCGCTGACATCACACACAGCCTTCAGCAGCCCAACCAACCTTCGGGCGTTACCGGTGGTAAACCAGGTTTGATTGCAACGGTGGGCAAAGCAGCAGTCGCTGCAGGTGCCAACGGTGTGTTCATTGAAACCCATCCCGATCCTGCCTCTGCGCTGTCTGATGGAGCGAATATGCTTCCTTTGGATCGTTTGTATGACTTGCTCAAACAGTTAAAGCGTGTTCATGAGGCGGTTCAGGATTGATCGGTTAGGAGGTGTTTTGTTAGCCGGTGCAATGCTCTGCGCATCACTGGTGTGTTCCGCGCAAGTGGACACGGTAGAAGTGCGCATTTGGGGGGGGCAACAAGACGATCGAGGCGTCCGATTGATTTCACTTCAAAATGGAGAAGTTCTGAGTTTGAGTTCGACCAATAGCACTTCCAATGACCAGCCGCAAGCTTGGGTTCAGCGACTTGACGGAGACGCACAACCCATCTGGGAAACCACCTTGAATGACGAACCTCTTCTGCAACCAGTGGATGCCGTAGAGCACGAGGATGGACGGATCACAGTTCTGAGCATGCGTTACGCCAATGCCGCAGAAGGGTACGATTGGCAGTGGCACACGTTGGATCCGAATGGTTCGGTCGTTTCTAGTCAAACGTGGGGGACCGCGGCATGGGATCTCCCGCAGCGCTGTTTTGACCGAGAGGGTGAGCTTTGGTCGGTAGGAACAACCTACATCTCTGGCGCCGGTGATACCCAATGGACGCGACACACTTGGATGGGCAACAGTTGGGCGTTATCGGATGCCTCATCTTTTGGGTTTGATGAAGAAGAGGTTGTGACCGATGCACTTATTGTGGGCGATACTTTGCTTGTGAGCGCAACATTGCCCGGCTTGGAGCGCGCGCAATTATCGGCGTTCGATTTGATGACCGAAGAAACAGTTTGGTCATTTACGAGTGCTTGGAATGAACCCACTGTTTCAGTTGCTCTCGACTCACGCAATCAGACGGTTGCTGCGCTTATGAACGTAGAGACAGCAGAGGGAATGCGTTTGGCCTTTGCGTGCTTGAGTTTGGATGGAGACACGTTGCTGGAGAAAATTCCAGGTTCGGGGGTCGATGTAGAATCCTTCGATTTGCAGTGGTACAGTGATGTGGATTTTGCGACGATTTCGATGACAGAAGGCCTTGGCTTGGGTGGGGAAGAGTTGCTCTTTTCACGATGGTCTGCTGTGACGGGTGCTTGGCAAGGTGGTCCAACCTTTGGAACCCAATGGGATGAACGTCCCGCAAGTATGCTGCACGATGCAGCCAATCGCATTTGGATTTTGGGTCGAACGGATGGCTACTCCAATGGTCGCGATGATGTGTATTTGCTTCAACTTGAAGATGCTTCCGTTGGGGACTATTACGTAAATGTTGAAACAAACATCACAGATGTTTCACTCTCGACTCCGTCGGACTTGCTCCTCGATGAGTCAGTCTGGCAGGTCGTTCCCAACCCCGTCTCAGGGGTGTTTGAAATTCGTGGGCATCAGCCCGGACAACGCTGGAAAGTGATGGACGCGAGCGGCCGAACCATTGCGGAAGGATGCGAAAATCATGCAGATGCTTCACAATGGCCAGCAGGTATGGTTTGGATGCTTTGCAGCGATGCAAACCAGTCGAGGCCCATGAGGCCCTTGGTTTTAATTGTGGTGCAATGAATGCGTTGTGCATCGCACGTGGCGAAGCGGAACTCAACTTTGAAATTCTGGCACCTATCTTGCTGATTGAATTGTTATGAATACGTCTCAACCACCCCGTCCCAGACAAGCACAATCGGCATTGTTTCACCGGCGTTCTCTGCTGCCTTATGGGTTGTTTACGCTAGCCGCGATTCTCGCACTTGTGGGATGCGTTGAATCAAAACGATTGAGCGATGTGCCGGATCCGCACCGCATTTCCGAGTGTCAATTCATCCCACTAAAATCCGTTTCAGTGACACAACAGGATGTATTGCCAGGAGTGGAATCCAACGTGCGCAAGCAACGAACGTATCGGTTGGAAGTGAAGGTTTTTGAGGAAGAAACAGATCATTGGATGGAAGTTTTAGAGCAAATGAGCACCTGGGAGCTTTGGGTGGATTCCGTGGCAGTGCCTGTGCGTTTTCGTCCAATGCAGAAAAAAGGGCACATGATGTTCAGTGGCTTGCGAATGTTTTATGCGCCTTCGAGTGGTGGGAGTATGTCATTGCCGGTCGAAACATATGCCTTGCATGGAGTAGCATTGAACGGCCAGGCCCGGCTGGTTGGATACAATGCGCATCAGTGTTATGCGAGTGCGCTCGACTCGCTCATTGCACGTCCTCTCATCGTTGCCCCCTGATGCCGTTGTTTTTTCAACTTTTCAAACCAGAGAAAAACGGGTTTCAACTTGTTGCCGTTGCCCTTGTGTTAGGTTTTTCTTCACTGCAGATGGAAGCACAGGAAATGATGAGCCGCGGGAAACGTCACAAGGTTGAGCTGGAAGGGGAGAGCTTAAGACCTGCAAGAGCATTTCAAATCACCCATTCCGTCTGTCCAATTGCAGGTGAACATTTTGCTAAGGCACGTAAAATGCGCCGTTGGAATGCTGTGCTTCTGAATGTTGGAATTGTTGAAGTTGCGGTCAGCATTTTGGCTATCGAACGCGATCAATTGGCATTTGGCATCGCAACAGGCCTGGCCGGAGGAGTCATGGAAGCAACCATTTCAGGTCGGATGAATCGCATAGAGCAGGAGCTTGATCAGGGAGTGAGGGCCTACAATCAATGCATGCTGTGGAGATAACGCAGTGGCATTAATCCCTTTGGCTCATCGGGCAATTCAGCGTATATTTGCAAACGCTTCGAAGGAAGCAAAGATGGGGGATTAGCTCAGTTGGCTAGAGCGCTTGCATGGCATGCAAGAGGTCATCGGTTCGACTCCGATATTCTCCACCCATAACCAACAGACGGCGTGCCATTGCGGTGCGCCGTTTTTGTGAAATACCATGGGTCAAATACAGAAAATGCTACGGCTGTTGGTGCGGGCCGCGATTGCCCTGGTTGCCTTGGCCTTGATTTTCGATTTTGTGCTTCCTGGACAACGGTTTACCACCGAAGTGATCAAGGTTGACAGGAAAGTTCAAAAGCACAATAATGCCGCAAAAGGTTATCATTATTCGTACCAATTGAGTTCCACTCAACATACGTTTGCGGTTTCAGAAACGGTGGCAAAGTGCACAAAAGCGGGAGACGATATTGAGTATTCTATTTCCCGTTTGTTCGACGAAGTCAATTGGTGCAAGCCCATACAAATGCAGACGAGAGCTTACTATTCCTTGCGGTGGCTTGCCGCGTTGTTGCTTCCTCTCTCGGTCTTGGTTCTCATGTTTATAGCCCCAAGAGTCAAAAGCGCACTGGATGTGGATGTCTTGGTTTTCGTTTTACAGGTGGTGTTAATGGTCGAGGTCGTTTTTTTTGTGCTAGCCTAACGTGCTGTTGTAATTGACTTTATGCAGACCTTAGAACCATGAATACGATTGATCTGGAACAAAAATTCAAAGCCATAGATGACCGCTGGAATCCGCGAATCATTGCCTCGCTAAACGGTCAAGAGGTGAAGCTTGCCAAAATTGAAGGAGATTTTGTTTGGCACGCTCATGATGAGGAAGACGAACTGTTTTATGTGGTGAAAGGGCGTCTCGAGATCCATTTCAGGGACAAAATCGAAGTGCTGCTCCCGGGACAAATCATCGTCGTGCCCAGAGGAGTGGAGCACAAGCCTCTGGCAACTGAAGAGACGTGGATCATGCTTTTTGAACCGCAAAGCACGGATCACACAGGTGGCGTGGATACGCCACTGCGCCAGAAAAAGGTCGAACGGATTTGATGACGAGGAGGCGTTCGCGTTTACCGTCCTTCTACGTGGAGAACTCGGCTGTAGCGCTTGAGGCTGCGAAGGATAAAAAACACAGCGAATGAACCAATCACTGCATTCTGCCAGAACGGGTGCAAAACGGCTTCCCAATCTTGGGAAATGTGCACGTAGGTTTTGCCCATCGATACCAGTGCCAAGCTGAGGAACACGGCAAAAAAACCATTGTACTCTCGCTTTAAAACGTTTCGCATTGAGAACTCTACGTCGGGAGCAATCCACTTGAGGTTGCGCGGCCAAAACGACGGCACATCCACGGACCAGTCCAAGTAGGATTGCCCGAATTTCCCTCGTAGAAAGGCCTCTTCAGCGAACATGATGCGTTCATAATACAACCAGTAAAGCAGGCAGCATACCACTGTAAACCAAATGTTACCGACATAAATCATAATGCCCAACCACATGAAGAAATTGCCAAGGTACAAGGGGTGTCGCACCAAGCTATACATGCCCTGCGTGTTGAGAACCTCAGCCACTTGGCCCGCTTTGGTATTTCGTCCAGAGGTTCCACGAGGTGTGTAACCAATGGTGAGGGCGCGAATGAGCAATCCTAGCATGGATACGGCGATGCAGGTCAGCGCACTGATGAGGTCGAAAGACTGAAACAACGGATCCCATCCCAAGCCAATCACCACTGCCATCAATACATACAGAACGAGGGGAAAGTAGGAGCGTCCGCGGAACAGCAAATTGCCTGAGCGTTCCAATTCTTCAATCATTGCCATGTTCTCTGTCTTTATAGTTGCTGTTATCGCGCCGCAAGATAGTTCTTGTAACCGAGCTCGATTCCAAGCCGGTCATGGCAAAATGATTTCAACCGGTCCTTGACCGTCCTGCGATCAACGGCGATGTCCGTATCAAAGGTCCAGTTTTGGCGATTCACACGTTCGAGCATGGCACTTGGATGTGTGCCCTTAAACCGAGCCAATTGACTCACATCTCTCCCGTAATCGTATGACTCAGATGCAATTACGTTCTCAGAAACCCATTGGTCGTCGTGCCACATTTTGTGGAAGTTTTCCTGCTTTCGTTGCATCGCAGCGGGCTCCTTTACCCACCCATAATGATGCATGTAGGCTTTCACTCGAGCGACACGTAATTTCTGATTGGGAGGTTTCCGAAAACCCTGTGCATCGCGGAATGAAAACACCCCACGCCCTGGCTTGATGATACGGACCTCGTTTCGGTACCATTTGCTGCTGGTGCCCACGTAATCATACGAACCATAGAAATGTCGGTACGGCAGGAGGAGTCCGTCGATCTCATCACGATGGAGGTTTTCGTGCATGGCTTGTTTTATGCTGTCGTAACCGTTTTCATGCAATGCTTCATCCCCTTGGATGTAGATGCACCAATCACTGTCGCTTGAGACGGCTGCAAGCGCTTTGTCTGTCTCCACCGCGAGCACTTGACCGCCTTCTCTCAACGAATCATCCCAGACGGTTTGAATGATGCGAATGCGATCAGATTGAATGGATTGGATCAGGGAAAGGGTTTCATCATTTGAGTTTCCCACTGCAACGATGACTTCGTCACAAAGCGGCAAAATGGAATGGATGGCTTCGACAATGGGGTAGTCATAGTCGATGCCATTTCGAATGAATGTAAAACCTGAAACTTTCATATTGCCTGCAGAAGCTTTGATCCCGAGGCACGCAAGTTAGTATGCGTTTGTTTAATCAGTAGCGCAGGACCAATCGCGAACCAGTCGGAGCGTCAAGGGATTCCATTGATAGCACAGTCATCCATGCGGCATTGGACTCCAACGTTCCAGCAGTTCCGGCTTCACCGGAGAAACAACCATCGCCCTGACACCCGATACAAGCTCCTGTTCCGCCTGTTCCACCTGAAATTTCAGCAATGGGCATGCCGTTCAAAAGCAATTGAGTGGTATTGGCTGTTGTGCCATTGGTGCCAGGCCCGCAATCCCAATTGGTCCATCCGGTGGTTCCCACCTCGCAAGATGCTTGTTCGCCGGCGACTCCAGCATCGGCTGAAATCAATTCCAACGTGTCACCGTTGGCGAGATTATACACCATACTGAGCATCTTCAATGCTTGTCCCCCAGCTCCTCCTTCGGCGTTGCAAAGTGCACAGTCAGATAACCCGGTCATTGAGCCGCAAACATCACCTCCATTTCCTCCGGATGCTCCCCACAATTCAATGCTCAAGGTTGATATAGCTTGATCAACAACAAACACCATCCCATTGGATTCAGAATCAAAAACTCCATGAGCTGAGGGAGACAAAGCAGCGTTACCTGAAAGCGCTGCAATGAAGTCTTCTTCCGTTCCTTCATTCCCAAGGCCCAACCATGTTTCATAAGCGCTAGATCCTGGCTCACCGTCCATGCCGGGTTCTCCTTGTGGTCCTGGCTCACCGTCCATGCCGGGTTCTCCCTGTGGTCCAGGCTCACCGTCCATGCCGGGTTCTCC
>ENA-OREB01000477-OREB01000477.1-marine-metagenome-genome-assembly--contig:-NODE-477-length-20519-cov-3.396047_pt1 | contig 20519 bp, 10 predicted proteins | sample MGYA00248625_ERZ508552 | MGnify/ENA primary metagenome ERZ508552 (study PRJEB26219, sample SAMN06267888) | marine metagenome | isolation source: Monterey Bay, California, USA | place: USA:Monterey Bay...
GTTGTTGCTGCAGATTTTGGGGTGCCTGTTTGATGGAATTTAATTTTGATAACCTGCCGTCGAGTGATTCGGCTGTAATTGAGCAACACAGTCGATCGTTTTCTTTAGCGGCGAAACTTTTGCCAAAGGAAATCCGCTCGGACGTCGTAAAACTTTATGCTTGGTGTCGTTGGTGCGACGACGCCGTCGATGAGGCGACTAGCCGCGGCGAAGCAATCGAGAGAGTCGATCTGCTAACGGCAGACGTCGAGCGAATTTACGCGGGGCAGGAACCGAAGCATGTCTCATCCAAATGGTTGGCGGACATCGCTCACAAGTACAGTATCCCAATTGAGCTTCCGATCGATCTTTTGGCCGGTATGAAAACCGACGTGAGTAACCCAGTGTTTGAGACCGAAGCCGAGTTGCTTCATTACTGCTACCAAGCAGCAGGGACGGTGGGGTTGATGATGTGCCGCATTATGGGGGTCAGCAGCATTTCGGCTCTCCGCAATGCAGAGGCGCTTGGGATTGCAATGCAACTCACAAACATCGCGCGGGATATCAACGAAGATTGGCGTACTGGCCGACGGTATGTTCCCAAAAAATGGTTGCCATTAATTCCCAAGAAAGATATGACGCCAACTAATAAAGGGGTTCGGCGAGCAGTAGAGGAATTACTTGCGTTGGCCGAGACTTATTACGTCCGAGGCTATGAGGGGTTCGAGCAATTACCCGATGGTTCCCGCATCGCAATCCGAGTGGCTGGCAATGTTTACCAAGAAATTGGGAACGAAATTATTCGTCAGGAATTTGCAGTCATGAGCGGCAGGGTTTTTGTCCCTCGAAAAACCAAAGTTCGAATTGTCGCGAATTGTTTAATGGATGAGGCTGGTTTTAGATTCAATCGCTTTTTGACCACGAGTGTATCTCGCGTTAACAAGCTGTTTTATACCGATTACACAAGCACCGGAGAACTACCGATGAATAATGATACGAGATACCTTGCTTGGCTTGGTTTGTCACTTACGTTTGTAATGGCGACGACTTTGTTTTTCTTGATGGGAATGAATCCAAAAAAGCCGAGCTACGATATGCTGCCATGGATCTACACTGGGGGTTGCGCCTTAGTCGCTGCCGCTACAGGCTTGCTTGCGAAAAGTTGTAACCAGCAACTTGAGTTGCCCGCCAGTCAAAAAAATAGTGCCGGCCAACGTTGACCCAGCCTTCCCTGAATTGCGAGCATTCGGTTAACCAAAGCTTCGCCCTGGTTTTGCGGTAACTCGTTTCCGCCTCCCCGATTGCAACTGGAGGCTGGCCTCCAAGGTCGCCCTACCTATATGAACTCAATCGAGATCAGAAAGTCGGGTCCAGACCTAGCGAATTTTCGTTAAACATTCTGCGTGAGAGTCGACATTGGAATCACCAGCAAGAACGTCTCCCCCAGTTCTCCTAGGAGGTTGCCTTTTCTCCTTTCCCCGGTCGTTTGTTATCGCTTCGGCGGAGTTGGCAGAAGGTCTAGGTGAGAAATTTCCGTCAACTCGCGTTACGAAATAATCTGATTCACCACTCGGCCGTGCACATCGGTCAAGCGAAAGTCGCGACCTGCGTGGCGGAAAGTTAATCGCTCGTGATCGATGCCAAGTAGGTGGAGCATCGTTGCGTGGAGATCGTGAGTGTGTACTGAATCTTCCGCGGTTCGAATTCCATACTCATCGGATTTGCCGTACACGATTCCCCCCTTCACTCCTCCACCTGCCATCCAGGAAGAGAAACAATGTTTGTGGTGTTCGCGGCCTGCGTGATTGGCCCTCTCGTGAAATGGCGTGCGGCCAAATTCGGTTGTCCAGACCACGAGTGTGCTATCCAACATGCCTCGTTGTTTTAGGTCGGTTAGCAAGCCTGCAATCGGTTGATCAATTGCTTTTGCTAATTTTTTATGGTCTCCCATGTTTCCATGCGAGTCCCAGTTGTTACTCGAGCCAACGTCGATCAACTCAAGAAACCGCACGCCTCGTTCAGCAAGTCTGCGGGCGACGAGGCATTGCCATCCAAATCCGGCAGTGGTATCTCGTTCGATACCATAGAGTCCCAACGTTGCCGCGGTCTCACCGGATAGGTCGAAGGCCTCCGGTGCCTCACGTTGCATCCCAAACGCAGTTTCGAAAGATCGAATACGCGCATTGAGCATTTGATCGGCAGCCCGCTTTTTGAAATGGATTTCGTTCAGCTTGTTCCGGAGGTTCAGTTCCATTTGCTGAAGTCCTCCTTCGGCCATTCGGGGGCGGACATTTGGCAGTGGCTCCTTGCCAGGCAAGACGTGAGTTCCCTGGTGGCACGCGGGAAGAAAATCACTGCCCCATGTTTGTGTACCAGCATAGGGAGCGGAAGGAGCCAAGACCATGAATGAGGGCATGTTTTGGTTGACAGTGCCGAGTCCATAGCTCACCCATGAGCCGGCACTTGGTCGCGCAAACTGGGCGGAACCGGTGTGGGCCGCGAGTGTTGCTTTGTCGTGCCCATCACTGTCGCAGTGCATCGCGTTAAGAACGCAGACGTCATCAATGACGGAGCCAAGATGCGGGAACAGCTCACTGACCCACGCCCCGCTTTGCCCGTGTTGTTTGAAATCATAACGCGGCTTGATCAAGAACCGTTTGAACTCACCGGAAGTGTTGAGCCATCGCGAAGCTGTAATCGATTTGCCGTGGTCTTTAGTCAACTGCGGTCGATGATTGAATGTGTCAACCTGTGAAACGCCGCCCGTAGAATAAAGAAAGATGACGCGGTCTGCTTTGGGCGCATGATGACCGGCTCGCGGTTTTAGGGGATCTTCTGCGTGGGCAATGTTTTCACCGAGCATTCCGGCCAATGCGATTGCTCCAAATCCGCCGGACGCGCGACTTAGAAAATCTCGGCGAGTTGTGCCAGTGTTATTCATAGGTAAGCCTGCTCTCAATCGACATATAAAAATTGATTGCTTGTGAATAGAACTCGCGCCAGCGCGGACCAGACGGCCGTTTCTTGGTCGTTTTGAGAACTGGCTTTCGAAAGTTGCTGGCGATAGGCAGAAACGAAGTTTAGCGCTTCCTGTACTTCGGCTTCCTCGGGTATTTGTCCGTGAGCCGTTTCAAAAGCCCACAGGGTTTTGGTTCGGTCGTCCCCCGTTACTGTGATGATTCGCTTAGCGAAGTCTTGTGATTGTTCGTGTACGAAAGGTGAGTTCATTAAAAAGAGAGCTTGGGTAGGAGTTGTTGTCGGCTGACGTTTTGCGACACTTTGGTTGGGGTCGGCAGCATCGAACAAAGCCAAGTACGGGTGTCTTTGGTTGCGCTGCACCATCAAATAGACACTGCGATGATTGGAATCGTAAACCGCATGAAACGGATTGTGAATCGTAAATGCCCATGTATCTACCGGTGGGAACGGGTGAGCTAACGGAACCTCTCGATCGAGGTTTCCACTGACCGCGAGCATGGCATCGCGAGTGGACTCGGCATCCAGCGGTCGCCTTGCATATCGCCAATGGAATCGATTGTTCGGATCAATGGCAAAATTACCCTGGTCGTCAGTACTGGCCAATTGGTAGGTTTTTGAACTCATGATCCAGCGATGGAGTGACTTTACTGACCAACCTGATGCGATAAATTTTGCGGCCAGCCAATCCAGTAGTTCTGGGTGCGTCGGTGGCTCACCGCGCGTTCCAAAATCACTTGGCGTTGCTACGAGTCCTCGACCAAAGTGCCATTGCCAAACGCGATTTACAAAAACGCGAGCGGTTAATGGATTGTCAGGTCGGGTAATCCAGTTTGCCAAGTCGAGTCGACCGCTGCCGGCCCCTTTGGCAACAAGGTCTCCGCCAAGCACTTCGAGATTACGACGTGGAATTTCCTCCCCGAGTCGGTGAGGTTCGCCCCTCACTTGCAAACGAGCGTTGACGGGCGAGCCCTCCGTGACGCCGTAAGCTAAGGGGTAAGCAACTGCCGCCGCCGTGGCTTGTCGCTTGGCTATTAAGTTGTTGATTTCTTGGTCGATTTTTGCCAGCCGTTCGGTTGAAGCTGTATCCAACGCTCGGGGCAAAACCGGTCCTGTACCGGGTGCGTTGAATGCCACACTTTGAAGCCCAACATTATCGATGTCTCGCGCACATGCCGCGCCGTCGACAAATCCAAATCCGTCACAGATAAAACAGTCGGCGACTCCGTCCCAGTTTGCACCCGTGCTCTTGTTATTAAAGACAGTCAAATCATCAGCGGTTCCGACGAAACCCGAATACATTTTTGTGTCAGGATCAATCGTTAGTTGCAATGTGTACCATGTTCCGGGTATCAACTTGCGAATGGTCTCCCATTTGGTTCCATTGTGAATAGCAAATTCTGTTGCGGTTGCGCTGCACTGAACGGCTAACGATTGGATAACGCCTCGACCAAGATAGAATCGAAAAGCCCCTTTCTGCTCGGCGGCTGCGACGGTCCGGAAGTCGACCGTGAAATGCATTTGACCTCCCGGTGTTGCCCTCAATCCATTTTCGAAAACGTAGCGGAGGCCGTCTGTCGATTGACCGCTGCCGAGTCTGACTCCAACTTTTCCTTTTGGGTGGATATGATCGAACGGGCTTTGTGCCTCGGTCGTCACATCGATTGGTCCTGCGCTAACCCACGGTTGACCGGGTGGTTGACCAGGCTTCTGTGACTCCAATCCGAGGTCTGCACCCCCAGCAAGAAAGTTTGGATTGAGTTCGGCACGCTCGCGTTTTAAGCCTGCAATTTCACGATCTAAACGTGCAAGCGTTTCTTGCTTTGCTTGGTCCAACCTTGCTGCTTCTTTTGCAGGTACTAAAGGTGGAAAGTGGGCTGGTCGTTTTTGCTCCTCGCCACCGGGAAACGCCCACTTTGTGCTTTGCATGATCCCGTAAAGTGCGTAGTAGTCTTCCGCCGATACGGGGTCGTATTTGTGATCATGGCAACGCGCGCAACCAATGGAGAGGCCTAGCATGGAGCGACCTACAGAATCAATCACGTCGGCAAAATCAAGGTATTGGTAGGTAGGTGACGCTTGGTAGCCATAGCGTTTGCCAATCGCGAGGAAACCTGTGGCAGTGACACGGTCGGCATATTCCTCAGGGGAGCCATCACGAGCAAGGATATCGCCGGCAATTTGCTCGCGAATAATTTCATTAAAAGGTTGGTCTTTATTGAAGGCATCGATTACCCAGTTGCGGTACTTGTAGGCTTCACGGACTGGATAGTCGGAGCCATCGCCAGCAGTGTCTGCGTACCGGGCAACGTCGAGCCAATGTCGTCCCCATCGTTCGCCATAAGCCGGCGAATCAAGCAGCCGTTTTACAACTATTTCAAATGCGTCGTGGGATTTGTCATTTACAAAAGCACTGATTTCGCTCGGCGTTGGTGGAAGACCTGTAAGGTCGAACGTTGCTCTACGAATCAATGTTCGCCGATCAGCGGCAGGAACCGGTGATAAATTATTTTCCTTCAGCCGGGCGAGCACAAACGCATCAAGGGGATTTTGCGTTTGAGTGCTATCGGTGTTGTGAGGTGCGGTTGGTTTATTTAAGGGTTGGAATGCCCAGAAATTTTTAGCTTCCTCGAGGCTCATGGCCGTCGACGTTGCTGATTCGGTTCGTGGATCCGTGGCGCCACGTTTGACCCATGTTTCCAAAACCGCAACTTCCTGCTCGGTCAGCGGGTTTGAGGGGGGCATCTCCAAGTCGGAATCTTCATACTTCACCGCTTGAATTAGTAGGCTATTCTCAGGTTGCCCTGGATGAATTGCCTGGCCACGTTCACCGCCCCGCAACCAACCGTCGCGAGAATCAAGCCGCAGGCTACCTTCCTGTTTTTTCTCCCCATGACATGCTTGACAATGTTTAACAAGCAATGGCCGCACGTTCGACTCAAAATAATCTTCATCGCTTTGCGCCGAGCAGGTTGGTAACTTTGAAATCGAGCAGATTGCGATTGCTATGACCAAAGATTTCCAAATCGAAGTATTTCCCCGTGATTGCCTTACCATTGGCAACCATTTATGAGTCTCGGGTTTCATACTTACTTTGTGAGTGAACACACCTGTTTCCTGGTTGAGGTTTGAGCAACCCGCCGGTCGGATTGCTGTTCAATATAGACTGATGATATCCCAGATCGATTTAATTTGATTGCAAAATCGCAGCATATTTGTGTAAAAAAAGCGCATGAAAATTGCAATTTTCATCCGCTCGGTTTTAATCGGTCGTCTGGTCAAGTCGACCGTTGTCTAATTTCTGGATTGAGATCATGGTGACTGCGTAATCCGGTCAGCTAAACCCAAAGCTTTAAACCATGAACTGATTTATCGGACCTGCCTGGTCAAGCCGGTTACGTTGCATGGTTAGATCCAGACTGCCGTAGTGCTCGATTGGGTTGCCATAAGCGTTAAGCAAGGTGGTGTACCAATTGCTTAAAGTTTTGTGGCCGCGTGTGCCGTGGAATGGCAAACGAATGTATCGTCCGGCGAGATCAAGCTTTGAGTTTTTGCCTGTCACCAAAACCATCGGTGCCTCGGTGTCCGGGCCGTGATGACCGGCACCCGTCTCTGGCATGTAAATGATCGTCGTATTGTCAAATAGCGTGCCGTTCCCTTCGGGGATTGCTTTGAGCTTGGTCACCAGCGTCTTGACTTGCTTCATATGGTGGGTCTTGATTGCATTTCTCATGGTTGCGGCACCGGCAATTTGTCCCCCGTGTCCGATCTGATGGATACTCGTCTTTTGTTTATTCTCAGGGAGTGAGGTGATGTCGGTACCAAGATCGTCGATGGTGTAGGTAACCACGTTCGTTAGTCCTGAGGCCAACGCTCCGATGATCACGTCGGTGAAGGCGGTCTGTTTTTGTGGAAGGGTTGCGTCTTCTCCCCCGTTTGCGTGTATGGAATTGATTTTGGGGAGGTGATTGTTGATTTTATCACCCAGAGAAGCGACTTTCATGTTGCGGTCGCGAATCGATTGCAGCGACTCGATCTGGTCGCTGATTTTCAGTCGCTCATCACCATCGAGCCCCTTTAGTCGGCGAGTTTCCTGTTCATGTAAATAGTCCAACAGGGCGTTTTCGGAAGCCGCTTCATCGGTTTTAGTGACGGATTTAAACAACTCCTGAAAAGCGGTCATCGGGTCGGCGTAACAATAGTTTCGCTGTTTCGCCGCTGGCGCGGAATATCCAGATACGATACCGGTTCTGTGATCCCGGCCATGAGGGACCGCCAGCGACATTTCGACATGACCAAATGGAGATGGGAATAGTTTGGCCAGTTCGAAGTCGACGGTCGCCCATTTGATATTGCTTAGAATATCACGCCCTGCTTTGTAGGCACCCATGCAGCCTGAATAGGAGAAGTGTCCACCACCGCTGACCGACATCGAGATGCCATGCAGGATAGTCATATTCTGTTTGTGGTCGTCGAGCCCTTTGAGCCAGTCGGGCAGTTCATGTTTGGCCAGATCAACTTCGAAAGCTTGTTTTTCGTTGTGCTTCTTTAATTCTTCGGACGAAAAAGAAGGCAAGCCAAACTGTGTTGTCAGGTTGCCGTTAGATTTACGAATAAAAACGAAGCGGTGCGGGAATTCATTCGCCACGTTTTCGGAGGCACTTGTCAGGTGATTGAATGAAGGTGTGAACGCAAGACTGGTGGTGCCCAAGGCGGTCGTCTTCAAGAGTTCTCGGCGGTTGATTAGCATCGATTATTCCTCGGTGTTGCGTTTGCGATAGATGAAGGAATCGGAGGTTAGTAGCGAAACGATCACTTCGTCAAAGCTGCCGTTGCTAGAGAGGTAAGCGTTGTCTGCATCGATCAAAGTTTTGGAGTCCGACAGGGTCTCATTGCGGCCCAAAAAGTAACGGAAGGCATGCCGAATGATCGACTGACGGACTTTATCCGATTTTGCAAGGCGGTCGATCAGGTCGAAAGCATCCACGACATTGCCATCGAGTGTGGCGTCCTCTGTGCCTTGTAGTACTCCGTGTGGCTCGACGGATAAGGTCTTGTAAATTGGAAGCGAGGCACCAAATTCGTTGACTTCACCTCGCTTGGCCGCTTGGATCAGATTGTCCGGATGCTCAAGGTTTTCTTGGGTTCTAAATCGACCAAAATCGTCGTAAATCTCGAGTGGGAATCCAAGTGGATCCATTTTTTGATGACACCTCCAGCAATAGGTGTCGCCCGTTCGATTTTCCATTCGCTGACGAAGTGTCTTTTGATGGTCGGGTGGAATGACGGCATCCACCGTGATTGGAACATCCGGAATGGTTCCAGCCAGGAGTTTTTCGCGGATCCATTTACCGCGATGGATTGGGTCCGTTTCGAGATTTTGCGAGTGGGCAATTAGCCAGGCGGGGTGAGTCAGAATCCCTTTTCGATTGTCGATGCTGGCAGGTTGGTGAGTTGGGTAGTCCCACGTTTTCCAATCGAGGTTCCAGTAGGACGTGACCTGTTCACCACGCATCTGTTGTCCGGTTCGGCCAACCACATTTCCGCCATGCCAAAAACCCATTCCCATTTTCATGTACGGCATCCCATTGGTCTGCCCCTGGCTAAAATGAAGTTCCAACGAAGGCATCATTCTCTTGAGAGCAGTCAGTAGCGATTTGTTATCTCCGCCGCGAACTTTGCGAAATTCCCAAATCGTCAACATGAATTCCTTGTGAGGGGCAATGTCGTTGGGCTCCCAGGTATCCCACGGAAGTTTCTTGAAATATTGGTAGACAGATTTTAACTGATCTGCTCCGGATTTCATTGATTGGTTATCGCCGGAGTGGTAGACGAAGAATTGGTCGGTCGTAAGAAGTTCTTCAAGAACTTGTGTGTCCTTTTCGAGAACGTGCTCAACTAGCATGTCTGCCTCGTCGATCAGTCGGCTAACCGCTTGCTCATGACGCCCCGCACCGAATCGGGAGTCGTCTTTGAATACTTTCAGGGCTTTGGGATAGCCAAAAAATTCTCTAAAAAAGCGTAACTTACGAATTGGTTGATTGGTGACGCTTGCGTTGAGATTGGCTGCCTGAACATTTTCGTCAACGATGAACCATTGATCGCGACGCTTCAGCATGCGACGAATCTCCCGTTCATAGTCCTGGCGCGAATTCAGTCGGCCTTCCGCTACCGCCTTTACCAGTTCTTGATCCGGGCTGGCATCTGTCAAGGCATACGCCAGCGAGTAGCTGGCATCACGTGGCGCCATCAACCGTCGGTCATGCTCATCTGCTACCCCTTGTCCGAATTCAGTGCGGTAGGCAAATTCAGTGTTTAAGAACAGAGACTCGATCAATTTCCCAATGGCTTTTTGCGGATCAAGCTTATCCATGTACAGCGTGAGTTGCTGAATGTTTTCGGTGATTTCTGTTTCGGTTGGACTACGTTCGAACATCTTTTCGTAAAGCTCAACGATCAATTGTTCGAGCAGCATCTCTTCGTCGCCTCCCGCCGCCTCGCGTTGAGTCTTGAACGATGAGTTCCAGTCCGCAAGGCACTTGCCGATGATCTGGTGGAACCGATCGCCTTGTTTGCGGTGCTTTTTAATTGTCTCCTTGATGTCCGCCATTTCGGAATCTTTGAGTGGCGTATATTTGGGAACCGCAAAATTGCCATTTTTTACGTGGGTATACAGTTGGTTCATATCCCATGTGTCGTAGAAAAGTTTCATGGTGGCGATCCGATTTCGAATTCGGTAGTCGGTCACTCCCTCCATAAACCAGTCTCGCTCGCTTTGCTCGATAATGCTGTCGAATTCCGCACGATTCTCACCGCTGTAAGGGGCCCAAACGGGATTGCCCTTACGATCTAATTCAAACGAGTCAGGGTCCTCAGTGACTTCGTAGGCGGATCGCTTGTAGGTCGCAATGCCCTGCAGAATGGCTCGAATGTCTTCGTGGTCAAAGCGGTCGAGGAAACCGAGGTTTTCGTGCCGTTTTTGAATGCCGTTCGTCGAATGCTTGGGTGGCCCGGGGTATGGGATTTCTTTTCGGATCAGTTTTGGAAGGAGAGCATCATGTTGATCGCCATAAGTTTCTCGAAGCAGTCGTTGCATGAAGGGGAATGTTTTTAGAAATTGCTCCCGTGAACGCAGTCTCTCGCGGTGGTCCAGTTCCGCCTTCATCAACGCGTACATGGCTGGAAAATTTGCTTTCATCGTCGCTTCGGAAGACATGTAGTCAGCGACTCGCTTGGCATTGCCAATCATGGTCAGCAAGTGACCGGTCGTCAGTCGGTTGTGGACGCTGTAACGCACGCCAACTTTCTCGGGCAGGAGGTAAGGGTTGGTGATCGTTCTACGGAACTTATTTCCTCGCTCTGTCTTGGGGCTCCAGTGAATTCCACTATCACCTTGAACGGGTTGCGTGGTTCCGTAAATCGTTCGGGTCGAATGGTAATCCAACAAGCGGTTGATCTTTTCATTAAAGATGAACTCGCTGATCAGCCAGCGGCGATCGATGGTGTAACCCTTCAAGTCCGCATGCTTGCCAGAAAATAGTTCCCTGTGACTAACGACGTTGCCGTACTCGAACCGCAGTAATTTTTCAGCAAGCGCCTTGGAGGCATCCCCCGTTAATTGATGGTCTACCCATTTCAAAAGAATCTCTCGCTCACCCGGATTAGGTTGTTTAGCCTCCTCGGGTGGCATTTCCTTCAGATGAATGACCTCTTGTGCTTTGCTTAACAACGATTGTCGATCGACTGCATCAATTGTCTCCAATGCATCCAATTGAACCTGGCCTTCTTGCTTAGCGGTCCCATGGCACGATGCACAGTAAGTATTAAGTACCCGGGTTGCTCGGGCTTCCAGTTCAATCGGGTCTAGCTCAACAACGGGTTGCGCGGTCTGGGCAACCATCTGGCCTGTGAAGGGGAACCACAGCAAGAGTGAATACAGCAAAAGTGAATACAGCGAAAGTAGGTGCAGCTTAACAGTGCAGCGAAGACCTAAATCACAACTTTTCAAATTCATACTAGCCTTTGTAAAGTTGTTTTTCCCGACTGCCAATATCGATTCTGTTTTCTGGGCGGCTGTTTCGTCGTTTGTTGGTCGACGTCAAGTTCTGTAATTATGAGATTGGTAGAAGCCCGTTTTTTCCTATGCAATAGTTTAATTCAACGTAAGGCATTAGAGAAAGTCTCCAGTGTATAAAATTTGGCCTGCACGCTGTGAAATTGAGGCAGGAGTAGGGCTGAGACAGTAAGATCTCGAAATAAAGGATCGGGGTAACTTAAGAGTGTTCTTTTGCTTGATCGTCTTTGGATGTTTTAAGAACCATTAGTGTTTTGTAATTCGCAGGCAAGCGGCCTGGGAACTGGGCGATTGCCTCAATGGATGTCGTGCTAGCGAAACCGTCGTTGAGGCGTCGTTGACTTAAGTTTTAAGGCGTCCAGCCGGACGATATGAGGTGGTTTTACTTGGGTTAGGCAATTTTTGCAGAATATTCAGCCCGTTTTTGCCGACAAAACAACAGTTGGTGTGAAGGTTTACCGATCACCGTAAAGCTCTCGATTACGCCGATTGTTTTGTTTAGTCAACAGATACAGCCAATAGATACAGCCCATAGATACAGCCATGCTCGTTCGAACTCTTGCGTCACTGATCGTACTATTTTTTCTCAGTTCAACTGCGGTCGGAACAGACTACGTTGGAAGTAACAATAACGCTGGTTACTTCAGCCAACCTGGCGACAAGGTTGCTCCCAAAAAAGACGTTTTCATAGCGTTTGAAGATTCTAAAAAAGAGACGGAGCAAGCGACGCCAGTCTACTCTCCCGCCGTGGAAAGTCTTGAGCCGCGAGGAAGCAATGTTGAAGCTAAGAGCGGTGCGACGATGCTTGGTTCGATTGCTTTGCCAACTGCCGAGGGGAAGCTGGATTATTTTGCAGCCTACGACAAAGGCTTTGGAATTTTTCCTTACGACAAAAAGAAGAATCCGTTTGAACTAAAAATCAATGGCTGGATTCAGTTTCGACATCATGCATTCGCACGTGAAGTGGATAGCTGGACGGACAACGCTGGGATTACGCGTCCTGTAAAAAATCGAAATGCCTTTGATATTGAGCGAGCGCGACTGAGCTTTAAAGGAACGGCTCTTGATCCCCGTTTGACGTACTTTTATCAGCTTGATGGCGACACTGACGGTCGCCACGCTGTCGACTTTTTCGACTACTGGTGGGCGTGGAAGGTCAGCGATCGTTTCCGTCTACAGTTTGGAAAACGAAAAGTTTCGGCGAGTCGTCAATGGCTTTTAGGTGCAAGGCGAACTCGATTTATTGATCGTCCAATGTCAAATGACTTTTTCCGTCCTGACCGAACAATTGGTATTTGGGGGCAAGGTAAGACCGGTGAGAATGGACATTACGAACTCATGCTTGGAAACGGCTATCGAACTTCAAACCTGCCGAACCGTTTTACAGATGACAAACTTACTGTTGCGATGACTCAGTACTTTGATCCTTTTGGGGATTTTGGCGGCCAGCTTGTCGATTTTGATTACAACTGCGATCCGCTGGTTCGGTTCGGTCATTCTTTTGTCTATTCGCCCATCACATCTGATGCGTTAGGGAGTCCACTTGCCGAGACCGATTTCATCCGGATGACCGATGGAACGCGTTTGGGTGAGGTTGGAGCACTAAGCCCGGGGGTTACGGTTTCCGGTGTTGATGTCTTCTTTTATGGAGTTGATCTTGCTGCTAAGTGGCGAGGTTGGAGTTTTGATTCTGAGGTGTTCTTCCGATGGTTAGAGAATTTTGAAACTGATGGAGCGGTTCCGGTTGATAGCCTGATGCAACGCGGATTCTATGTCGAAGGTGGTAAGTTCATTATTCCACAAAAATTAGATGTCAATTTTCGATACTCAGAGGTTGCAGGTTTGCTAGGTGACCGGACGGAGTACGCGGCTGGTTTCAACTGGTATCCAATGGAGAATAACTACAAACTTAAATGGTCGTTTGACGTAACTGTGCTCGACGGAAGTCCGCTTAACAACGCGTCGTCTGACATTCTTGTAGGTGATGACGGAACATTGTTCCGCACACAAATTCAGGCTGAGTTTTAAAGAGAACCACCTTTTTTAGGGGGCGGTTGAAGCGGATGACGACGTCACTCCGCTTGGGCCGGCAATACTCAGTTCAGCCGCGATTGAGGTTCGCCCCTTTACCAAGCTTTGTATCTCCCCCGTCTTTGTTGGTGTGATGGTGGGGCTCACTGTTGGATTAAAGTGAAAACAGTGCGCCATTGTCGTCGATGGCCGGGGTTTTGCGTTGAATTAAATTTTTAAACGCTTGTGCGATCTTGTTTTTAAGATCTTTCGCACTGTTAAGTTCCTTCACGGAATTTGTCTGAAGCTGACGGTCGACTATCAGTCGGACCAATGCGAAGTGTTCGCTCCCTGATGAATTTGATCCGATGATTTGTTAGGATGAGGGTCTATTCTCCAGTCAAGATGACGACCGTCAATTCAGACGAAAGTGGCAGCAGGTGTGAACGATAAGAACTCTTACGATTCTAGGCTTCAAGACGTAACCCAGGAGCATGAGTCTAGCGCGATCCAGCCGGATGACGCGTCGCTCTATGAGCAACCGCAGATAGGCCGCTACCGTGTAAAAGAAGTGCTTGGGAAAGGCGGCTTTGGGTTGGTTTATCTAGCCCGCGATGAGCAACTCGATCGTTTGGTTGCGATCAAGGTACCCCACTCTGAAATGGTCTCTAAACCTGCCGACGTAAAGGCATACCTTACTGAGGCTCGTACCGTCGCTAATCTCGATCATCCTGGAATAGTGCCGGTACATGATGTCGGTAGCACGGAACAGTTCCCTTGTTACACTGTTTCCAAGTATATCAAGGGTACCGATCTTTCAGCGTTGCTTAAGCAAAAGCGGATGAAATATCATGATGCCGCTGAACTCGTGGCGACCGTGGCTGAAGCGTTGCACTACGCGCATAAGCAGGGGCTCGTTCATCGAGATGTGAAGCCGGGTAACATCCTAATTAACGACGAGGGAAAAGCCTTTGTTGTCGATTTTGGATTGGCGCTCCGCGAGGAGAATATTGGTAAGGGACCCAAATACGCGGGGACGCCTGCTTATATGTCACCAGAGCAAGCAAGAGGCGAGGGACATCGGGTTGATGGTCGAAGCGATATTTTTAGTCTGGGGATTGTGTTTTATGAATTACTGGCAGGTCGTCAGCCATTTCGTGGCGATACAAAAGCTGAGTTGTTTAAGCAGCTGACCAGTTATGAAGCCAAACCACTTCGGCAGTACGATGAAAAGTTACCCAAGGAGCTGGAGCGTATCTGCCATAAAGCGATGGCGAAACGAGCCAGTGATCGCTACTCCTCAGCACATGACTTGGCTGAGGACTTGCAGGCATTTTTAGCCGAACAAACCGTGGTTCAGAGTGACACGTCAGCCGGTGGTGTTGGCTTGGTTGCTTCTGAAACAGATCTGTCTCCGCTGGCGTCGAACACGCTGGGCTCTCTCGGAGAGTCATCAGACACGTTGAAAACCGGATCCTCTAGCAGTCAGTTGGTTAAGATCGTCCCCAAAGGGTTGCGTTCGTTCGACGCACACGATGCTGATTTCTTTTTGGAACTGCTTCCAGGTCCACGAGATCGAAATGGTCTGCCTGATAGCCTACGGTTCTGGAAAACTCGAATTGAGGAGACCGATCCCGACCACACTTTTTCTGTCGGTTTGATCTATGGCCCCTCGGGCTGTGGAAAATCGTCGCTGGTGAAAGCGGGACTGTTACCCCGGTTGGCCGAAGAAATCATTCCGATATACATCGAAGCGACGCCGGAAGAAACGGAAAACCGTTTGCTACACGGGTTGCGAAAAAACTGTCCAGCACTTGAGAAAAACTTAAGCCTTCTGGATAGCCTTGCGTCACTAAGGCGCGGGCTAGGGTTGCCGGTTGGTAAGAAAGTGCTGATCATTCTCGATCAATTCGAGCAGTGGTTGCATGCGAAAAAGGAAGAAGATGTCGATTTGGTACAAGCCTTACGGCAGTGTGATGGGGGGCGAGTGCAGTGTGTTGTGATGGTTCGGGACGATTTTTGGTTAGCGGTAAGTCGATTTTTACGAGAATTGGAAATTCGTCTTCTCGAAGGCCGCAATATCGCGCTGGTGGACCTGTTTGACCCTGACCATGCTCGTAAAGTACTGGCAGCATTGGGCCGGGCTTTGGGGAGGCTTCCAGAAAATATTGGTGATGCGACCAAAGCGCAGGAGGACTTTCTCGATCAGGCGGTTGCCGGGCTTGCCGAAGATGGCAAGATTATTTGTGTTCGCTTGGCACTGTTTGCCGAGATGATGAAGAGTAAGGCATGGACCATTTCTTCGTTGAGAGAAGTGGGCGGGACAAAGGGAATTGGTTTTACATTTCTAGAGGAATCGTTTAGCTCCCCGTCGGCTTCTCCTGATCATCGCTATCACCAGAAAGCGGCTCGAGCGGTTTTAAGAGACCTGCTTCCCGACGCAGGTTCTGATATCAAAGGTTACATGCGTTCCCATGCTGAGCTGTTGAAAGCCAGCGGTTACAAAAATCGCTTAAAAGATTTCGATGATCTGATTCATATTCTCGACAGTGAAATCCGACTGATTACACCAACGGATCCCGAGGGCAAGGATGACGGAGACGAGTCGGTGCTGGAAGTTCAAGCCGGGCAAAAATACTATCAACTGGCTCATGACTATCTGGTGCATTCTCTTCGGGATTGGCTGACTCGCAAACAAAAAGAAACTCGCCGAGGCCGGGCGGAATTGAAGCTCCGCGATGCATCAACCGTATGGAATGCCAAACCGGGAAATCGTTTTCTGCCGTCATGGTGGGGGAATCTTGAATTACGTCTGTTAACTAATAAGCAGAAATGGACCGAACCGCAGCGGAGAATGATGGGGAAAGCGGGGCGAGTGCATGGGGTGCGTTTTTTAATTGCCCTGGCGGCAACCGTCGCGGTGTTGTTGGGTGGGATGCGGGTACGCAATGCTGCCAATGAACGACAGCGGGACGCCGAAGCAACTCGGCTAGTTGAAGGGCTGCTGCGGGCTGACACTGCGCAGGTTAAGGCAATCATTGGGAATATAGATGACTATTGGCAGTATGCTAATGACGATCTCGAAACGGCATTCAAAACTTCTCCCAATGACTCCAACGCCAAGCTTCATGCGGCTTTGGCGATGCTGCCTGATGACAATTCAGTACTGTCATTTCTCAGTGATCGATTGCTGATGGTTCCGCCCGATCAGTTTACGGTTGTGCGTGATTTAATTGCAGTTAATAAAGCTGAACTGATTGATGGTTTCTGGGAGGTTGCTACTGACAGTGGCGAAGTTTCTGTTCGACGGTTTCAGGCCGCATGTGCTTTGGCAACTTACGATCCTGAAAATGACAAATGGCGAAATCCTGAATTTGTCGAGTTTGTCGCTGGTTATTTAGTAGAGGTACTGCCTTCGGAGTTGCTGCCTAGGCGAGATGCGCTTCGTCCGGTGGGTGGGCAGTTGGTTGCCTCGTTGGCAAAGATCTACAGAGACGAACAACGGGGCGAGCAGGTTCGAAGTTTTGCTACCGATACGCTGGCGGATTATTTAAGTGCCGATGCAGCCGGGCTATTCGATCTCTTGTCCGATGCAGATGAAAAACAGTTTGGGACGATCTTTCATAAGCTCGACAGTCATCGCGAGCAGGCAGTTGCCTTGGGGAATGCGGAAGTCACCAAGGTGCTGGCTGCTGAAGCGAGTCAAACTGCAAAAGAATCTTTGGCTAGGCGGCAGGCCAATGTTGCTGTGATGCTTTTGCGGATGGAGTCCCCAGAGCAGGTATGGTCGCTCTTGAAGCACAGTCCTGATCCGCGCGTTCGCAGCTATATTGTCCACTGGATCTCTCAGCGTGGCGGTGATGTTGGGCCAATTGTGGAGCGTTTCAAGCAGGAAACGGATGTCACGATCAAACGAGCTTTGCTTCTCTGTCTTGGGGGATTCAAATTGCCCGATTCGCAACAGTCGTCTCTGGTTAAAGAGTTGCTGGATGTTTACCGTAACCATCCCGATGCCGGTATGCACGCAGCTTCTGAATGGGTGTTGCGGAAATGGGGACAGGGCGAAGCGGTGCTCGCGATCGACTTAGAATTGAAGCAGGTCGGTGAGCAACCGGCTGTTGGAGACGGTGATCAACGACAATGGTTTATTAATGGCCAAGGCCAAACTTTCGTCGCCATCGATGCTGATAAATTTCAAATGGGATCGCCTGATTCGGAAACGGGCCGAGGGGCATATGAGACGCTGCATCAATCGACAATAGGCCAGCGGTTTGCTATGTCTACCAAAGAGGTCACTCGAGCAGAGTGGAGAAAATTCGTCACGTCTGTCGAGAGCGAGGTCTATTCTCCAGATCAAGAGCGACTGAAAGTCTTTAGCAGTCAAGAAGATTCGCCGATGATTGCAATGGAGTGGTTTGAGGCGGCTTGGTATTGCAATTGGTTAAGTGAGCAGGAAGGGATTCCTCGGGATCAATGGTGCTACGAGCCAAACGACCAAGGGATTTATGGTCCCGGGATGAAGGCGAAGGAGAATTTTTGGGAATTGAAGGGATATCGATTACCCACCGAACCAGAGTGGGAATACGCATGTCGAGCAGGGGCGAGTACGCGACGGTATTACGGTGAAGCCGATTCCCTGCTTGCCAACTACGCTTGGTTTCAAGCGGTGGGGGAGAATCATAGTTGGCCGGTTGGGCGCTTAAAACCAAACGATTGGGGTTTGTTTGACATGCACGGGAACGTCATCGAGTGGTGCTACGATGCTTTTACTGAAGATGTTTCCAGTCCAGAGAATGTCTCCACGTTTACGCCAAAGACCGGCGCGATTGCGGAAACGGAAACTCGTTTGTTGCGTGGCGGATCTTACTATCTTGAATCGTCGAGTGTGCGTTCGGCCTATCGTTACAGCTCTCAGCCAACCGACCGGATTTTCACTTACGGTTTACGTCCAGTGAGAACGCTTGGATTGCGCCCCTGATTCCCGGGGTTTTTTGTTGTGTCTATCTCGATTGCTGGTGGGAATGCTTTCGTGTGAAAGTGGTGCTAAGGCAGCCAGGTCTTTTTTCCCTGTGGCGTTTGCTCTGCGTGGTTGTGGCGTTCCGAGTCATCGAACATCGCAATTCCAAACGTTTGAGAAATCAGTATTTCACTTGATCTTCCATCATTCGTTTCGCTTTTTTTGCCGCGGATTTCCAATCGCCGCTGCGGGCGAGTTTGATAATCTTTTCGATCCAGATTTGCTCATTCGGTGGAAGTGATAAATCATCAGATTCATTGAGCAATTTATCAACCATGTCCAAATGCTCATCGCTTTTCTTTAAACATGCACTATAGAGTGCTTTGGAAAACTGATACGTGTCTGGGCTGACTTCACCGTAACCGCGGTTTACCCACAGGTAACCTCCAACTAAAACGAGGAGCATGCCGGAGAGCAAAACAAATATAAGGCTTCGTCTATTTTCTACTTCCATTCTCCTACCACCTCTCCTTCATTAATACTGCTGAGTTCAGCCCAGGTGATTAAATCGACGGTTTCCGAGATGAATTGGACTGAGCCATCACCCATGCCGACGTTTCCCCCACCGGGATGCTCTGCATACATTTGGCCAACATGATAGGTTGGAAAGTTGACGGGATGGATGATAGGAAAGCCAGTGATGTCGAGTTCGCCACCTGAGGGCCCCATATGGAATAGTACCAGCGTGGCTGCTCCATCCGGCCCGTTCTCAGGCGAGGAAAATCGGGGATGCACGGTTGCTCCCGGAACAACCCCGACCCAGGTTTTATCACTTAGCCGCGAGGAATGTTCCCCCAGAAAAATGGTGTGCGTCGTACCGTCTGTGATCGCTGATATTTTTGTTTTTGAGTTTCGATAAAACGGACCATCCGCGACTCTCGAGACATCTCCATATATGCCAATCGTCGTGGTGTCGAAGGTGTAAATGTCAGTAAATACGGTGCCCGTCAAGTCAGAGCCAGCCTCTGGCCCCCACGCCGATTCTTGGCCATGGCTGGCCACATAATGCGAGCGTCCTAATAGGATTGGCGTAACTCCATCCGGAGAATAGAGATTCTTGTCTTCACCGACGACGTTAAACGGTTCGTTATCTCCCGATGCCGACGGGCAGAGAAACACTGGGATTTGTGTTTGGATGATCTCTCGCTGGTCAGCAGCCCAAAGTGCTGACCGGAAATTGAGTCGATCTTGGATGTTACCCGCTTCAACGAATGGTAGTAAATAAGCGCCCCAACCCCAGCCTGGCGAGGCGTTCCAGGTCGACGGAGCAATTAATTCACCGGATGGAACGATGCCATTGTTAGTCGGTGTCGAAGAAAAACCAGGCGGGAAATACCCGAAAGCTCCTTCGTAGTTTTGCATTGCCAGACCAAGTTGTCGCAAATTGTTAGCGCACGAAGTTCGGCGAGCTGCCTCTCGGACTTGTTGAACAGCGGGAAGTAGCATCCCGATCAATATGCCAATAATGGCGATCACAACCAGGAGTTCAACAAGCGTGAACCCTCGAAATTGTTGGTGTTTTTTCACAGTAGTAACTTGTTTCAGAAGAGGGGACATCCGTAGCTAGGGCTACGGCTTGGGGCAAATTGTAGCAATGGCTACGGATGCTGCAAGCGGTATAATCAAATAAATTCCTCAAAGAGCCATGCATGCAAGAAGATAAAAAACCAAATTCGGTTCGCTTCAGTCGGACGAGAAAGCACCATGCCAATGAAACGGCGGAAGACTACGTGGAAGCGGTTGCCGAGATAATCGATGCCTCTGGTGAATGTCGAGTCCTGGACTTGGCCAAGTATTTTGACGTCAGTCACGTGACGGTTTCACGAATTGTCAAGCGACTTCAGGGGGAGGACTTGCTGGTGACGCGTCCCTATCGCCCCATTTCACTTACTAAGCAAGGTGCGAAAATGGCGAAGTACGCCAAGCAACGCCATGAGATTGTCCTCGATTTTTTGGTCGCCATTGGTGTAGATGCTCAGACTGCCGAAATTGATAGCGAGGGCATTGAGCATCATGTCAGTGCGAAAACCCTTGCTGCGATGAAAAGTTTTCTAACGAAATAACAGGTCCCAGTTTGCGGCGCGACGCCCTGATAATTGCTGACTGAGAAATCGGCAGAACCGCATCCGTTCGTTGTACTGATGGTCTTGCCAGCTGGCTCGGAGCATAAATTGTCAATCCAGCATTGGTATTGGTTTATTTCTTCTCACCGGCTGAGCTAACAATTTTTGGGAAAAGCCCATCTTGGGCGAAAACTCTTCCCATGAGACGCAAGCCCTGGTCTTAGTTGACCATTTCCAACCGCAGCCACGAGCGGGCGTAGGACCAGTCGTAGCTGCATGTTAGAGGTTTTTACAATTGCCTATTTCTCATCAGCGGTGGAGCCAATGCCCCGTGCCAGAAAAGCTTTCGCCATGGCATATTGAGGTTTGGGAAATTGCTTGGATTGAATCACTTTCTCGA
>ENA-OREB01000479-OREB01000479.1-marine-metagenome-genome-assembly--contig:-NODE-479-length-20497-cov-5.493487_pt1 | contig 20497 bp, 22 predicted proteins | sample MGYA00248625_ERZ508552 | MGnify/ENA primary metagenome ERZ508552 (study PRJEB26219, sample SAMN06267888) | marine metagenome | isolation source: Monterey Bay, California, USA | place: USA:Monterey Bay...
CTAAATGATCCTAAATAATTGAAGTTACATTGGTCGGGTTGAATTATAGATAAAAAAGACTCTTCATTTTTATCATTGTATAAATAATACACTTCTCCGATGATGGGCTCAAAGTTAAATTTAGCATTGTAAACTAAATCGTTATACTCAAACTGCTCCATCATTGCTTCATATTCCTTTTTTAATTCATCAAACTTGCTTTTAAATTGTTTGTTAACTCTATCTACACCGTCGTTCCTCCATGTTGCAGTATTTAAGGGTTTGATAACTGGGGAACTTGCACTTGTTCCATAGGGTTTTATAGCAGCATCATATTGCTGTGTTTCAGAATCAAAAACTACTAAATCTGGTTTTTTTGCCATCTATACTTTGTCTGATGTAAAATTACTACAATTAAATATTTTTTTTTCTTAAAGTAATCAAAATTATAATGAGAGTGTAATCCGCTTATTTTGCTTAATTTTGTCATCTAAATTTTAGGTAAAACTCAATGTCTGAAGAAAAAAAATCGCTTAATTTTATTGAGCAAATCATTGAAGAAGATTTGGCAAACGGAATGCCAAAAGAAAACTTACGCTTTCGCTTCCCACCAGAACCAAATGGATATTTACATATAGGTCATACTAAAGCCATTGGCATTAGTTTTGGCTTAGGGAAACAATATAATGCGCCTGTAAACCTTCGTTTTGATGACACAAATCCTGCAAAAGAAGAACAAGAATATGTTGATGCCATTAAAAATGACATTACTTGGTTAGGGTATGAGTGGGCAAACGAATTGTATTCTTCAGATTATTTTCAACAACTATATGACTGGGCCATTTTGATGGTTAAAGAGGGTAAAGCCTATGTAGATAGTCAATCATCAGAGGAGATGAGAGAACAAAAAGGAACTCCAACAGAGCCAGGAACCAATAGCCCTTTTAGAAATAGATCTGTAGCTGAGAATCTTGATTTATTTGAAAAAATGAAAGCAGGAGCGTTTCAAGAAGGGGAACATATCTTGCGTGCTAAAATTGATATGGCAAGTCCAAACATGTTACTTCGTGACCCTATAATGTATAGAGTTTTATACAAAGAACATCATAGAACAGGAAACGATTGGAATATTTACCCAATGTACGATTGGACGCATGGAGAGAGTGATTATATAGAGCAAATTTCACATTCTTTATGTTCACTTGAGTTTAAACCTCATAGAGATTTATACAATTGGTTTAGAGATCATGTGTATGAATACGGAAAAGAACAATTCCCAACCCCTCCAAAGCAACGTGAATTTTCTCGTTTAAATTTAAGCTATACCATTATGAGCAAGCGTAAATTAATGCGATTGGTAGAAGGTGGTGTGGTTTCTGGATGGGACGATCCAAGAATGCCAACTATTTCAGGATTAAGAAGACGGGGATATACCCCAGCATCAATTAAAAGTTTTATTGAAACTGTTGGAGTTTCTAAACGAGAAAACATCATTGATGTAGCCTTATTAGAATTTAAAATCCGTGAAGATTTAAACAAAACTGCCAAAAGGGTAATGGGTGTTTTAGACCCTGTAAAAGTTGTTATTACAAATTATCCTGAAGATAAAGAAGAAGTTTTAGATGCAAGTTATAATGACTATGAGGACGGTTTTGGATCTAGAGAAGTGCCTTTTTCAAGAGAACTCTATATAGAAAAAGAAGATTTTAGAGAGGAAGCAAATAAGAAGTTTTTTCGCTTAAAATTAGGAAAAGAGGTTCGCTTAAAGAACGCTTATATTATCAAAGCAGAAAGTTGTACCAAAGACAACGAGGGGAATATCACAGAAATTCAATGTACCTATGATCCTTTAAGTAAATCTGGAAGCGGAACCGAAGAAAGTACACGAAAAGTAAAAGGAACCTTGCATTGGGTGTCTGTAAAACATGCCATTAATGCAGAAGTAAGATCTTATGATCGTTTGTTTTCTGACGAAGCACCTGACAGCCATAAAGAAAAAGATTTTATGGAATTCTTAAACCCAACCTCTTTAGAAGTTATTAATGCCTTTGTGGAGCCTAGTTTACAATCAGCTAGTATAGGTGAACGATTTCAATTTCAACGTTTAGGATATTTTAATGTTGATAATGACACAACATCAAATACTTTAGTTTTTAATAAAACTGTTGGGCTAAGAGATAATTGGACAACTAAACAAAATAAATAAGAAAATCTAGTATTAAGGAGCTGGGTTAGGTATCATAGCATGTACCTCTTGAATTTCTTTTAAAGTTTCTTGAGACAACTCTATATGAATACTGCCTATATTTTCTTTGAGTTGACTCATTTTAGTAGCACCAATGATATTACTGGTTACAAAAGGGAGTTGATTTACAAAAGCCAAAGATAATTCTGACAAGGTAATTCCATTATTTTTTGCAATTGATTGATATCTTTTTACTGCCTCACTAGAACCGTCTCCCATATAACGTGCAATAAATCTTGGAAATAAATTCCCTCGAGAGCCTTCTGGACTTTTTCCATCTAAATATTTTCCAGACAACACGCCTTGTGCCAAAGGAGAATAAGCCAATAAACCAATGTCTTCTCTCATAGAAACTTCAGACAATCCAACTTCGTAACCTCTATGAATCATCGAATATGAATTTTGGATGGTAACAGGTCTTACAAGATTATGATCCTTTGCAGTTTGTAAGTACTTCATAGTGCCCCAAGGTGTTTCGTTAGAAAGACCTATTGCTTTAATAGTTCCTGCTTTGACAAAAGCATCTAATGTTTCTAAAATTTCTAAGTGATTTTCAGCTTCTTTTGTTGCGGTTTGATACGGATAATCTCTTACGCCAAAACAATTTACGCCTCTAGAAGGCCAATGCAATTGATACAGATCTAGATAATCTGTTTGCAATCTTTGCAAGCTACCTTCTACAGCTTCCGTAATATTTTTCTTGGTAAAACCACCTGTTCTTATGTGCTTTGTATAGTCTCCACCACCTGCAATTTTACTTGCTAAAACAACTTTAGCCCTGTTTCCTGTTTTTTGAAACCAGTTTCCAATGATGCGTTCTGTGTCTGCATAGGTTTCAGGAGTTGCTGGAACAGGATACAATTCTGCAGTATCAAAAAAATTGACTCCTTGCTCTAATGCATAATCCATCTGATCGAATGCCTCGTCTTGAGTATTTTGATTACCCCAAGTCATGGTTCCTAAACAAATTTTTGAAACTTTAATTGATGTTTTTGGCAGTGTTGTATATTTCATATTTTACTTTTGAACGCAATATGATTCGCTTTAAAGGCGAATCATATTGAAAAATACATTTAAAATTGATGGGTTAAATATAAGAATATTCTCTAAGATTGTATGGCATTAATCCCTGGTAAAGTTTTGCCTTCCAATGTTTCTAACATCGCTCCTCCTCCTGTAGATACATAACTCACTTTATCTGCAAAACCAAACTGTTTAACAGCCGCAACAGAATCTCCTCCTCCAACTAAAGAGAAAGCACCATTTTGAGTTGCTTTATCAATTGAATTACCAAGTGTTATGGTGCCTTTAGAAAATGTTTCTAATTCAAAAACTCCTAAAGGGCCATTCCATAAAATAGTTTTACATGAATTGACAACCCCATCAAAAATTACCTGAGATTTTGGACCAGCATCTAATCCTTGCCAGCCATCAGGTATTTGAGTTACGTCTACTATTTGAGTATTGGCATCATTTGAAAAATCGTCTGCTGCTAAAACATCTACAGGAAGGTGAATTTGAACATTTTTAGCGGCTGCTTTTTCTAGAATCTCTAAAGCCAACTCCATTTTATCGTCTTCACAAATAGAATCTCCAACACTACCACCTAGTGCTTTTACAAAGGTAAAAGTCATACCTCCTCCTATAATTAAATGGTCTACTTTATCTAAAATATTTTCTATAACAGTAATTTTTGAAGATACTTTTGCACCACCTAAAATTGCCAAAACAGGCTTCTCACTATTCGTTAAAACTTTATCAATACTTTCTATTTCTTTGGCTAACAAACTACCAAAACACTTATTTTTTGAAAAATATTTAGCGACTATAGTTGTGGAAGCGTGCGCTCTATGTGCAGTACCAAATGCATCGTTAACATAAATATCTCCATTTTTTGAAAGTTGTTCTGAAAAGCCTTCGTCACCTGCAGTTTCCTCTGCATAAAAACGAAGATTTTCTAACAATAAAACTTCTCCATTTTGTAAATTATTTACAGCTTTATTTACTTTTTCTCCGATACAATCAGGCACAAACTTAACTTGAACACCAATAACATCAGCTACCTTTTCTACAATATGTTTCATTGAATAATTAGCATCTACGCCTTTTGGTCTCCCCAAATGAGACATCAAAACTACAGCACCTCCGTCTTCCAAAATTTTGATAATTGTAGGCTTAGCTGCCTCTATTCTAGTAACATCAGTTACTTCAAAATCTGAATTTAAAGGCACATTAAAATCTACTCTTATTAATGCTTTTTTATTAGCAAAGTTAAAGTCATTTATTGTTTTCATTATTAACTATTTTTCACAAAAATAGCCAATTAAAGGGGTTCACAGAAATTGAAAACTGAAAAGTTAATATATCGTTTGCGTAAAATTATCGCTTATATTTGTGATATGCTTTTTAATCAAATTATTGGTCAGGAACACATCAAAAACCATTTACTAACTTCTGCTAAAAATGGAAGAATTCCTCATGCTCAATTATTTGTGGGTAAAGAGGGTTCAGGGACTTTACCTGTTGCTATTGCATATGCTCAGTTTTTATTAAGTCATTTCTCAGACAATCCATCGGCTAGTGAATTAAAAGTAGACAAATTACAACATCCAGATTTACACTTTGCGTTTCCAGTAACCACTAATGATTCTGTTAAAAAACACCCTGTTAGTAATTTGTTTTTATCTGAATGGAGAGATTTTGTGAAAAATCAACCCTACGGAAGTCTTTTCAATTGGTTGCAATCTATTGGGGTAGAAAATAAGCAAGGGATGATTGGAGTTGATGAAGCTTTAGAAGTTGTGAAAAAATTACAACTTAAATCCTACGAGGGTGGCTTTAAAGTAATGATCATTTGGATGGCTGAAAAAATGAATACTGCAGCAGCAAATAAATTATTAAAGTTAATTGAAGAACCCCCTGAGAAAACAATTTTCTTATTAATTACTGAACACGAAGATCAAATAATTAACACGATTAGATCACGCTGCCAAGCATTGCACTTTCCTGTTTTAAGCGAAGAAGATATTGCCAAAAGTTTGGTCGACAAAGAAAATTCAACAGAAAGCGAAGCTTTAAAAATAGCTACTCAAGCTGAAGGAAATTACAATAAAGCAGTTCACCTATTACATCAAGATTCTAATGATCTAATTTTTGAAGAGTGGTTTATCACTTGGATTCGTACTGCTTTTAAAGCTAAGGGGAATGCAACTGTTATTCAAGAATTAGTGATTTGGGCTGAGACTATTGCAAAATCTGGTAGAGAAACTCAAAAACAATTTTTAGCCTACTGTTTACAATTCTTTAGGCAGGCCTTATTGTTGAATTATAAGTCACCAGATTTAGTTTTCTTAGAGATAAAAACACCAAAATTTGATTTACAAAATTTTGCTCCTTTTGTTCACAGTGAGAATATCTTAGCAATTGAGAAAGAATTAAATGATGCGCTATACCATATTGAAAGAAATGGAAATGCAAAAATTATTTTATTAGATCTGTCTATGAAATTAACACGTTTCCTTCACAAAAAAGAGAAAACAATTTAACAATCTACATTCCTTTACTTTTTCTTTTGGCTATGTATAACTCTGAAATTGTTGGATTTTCGGGATTTTTTTTAATTGGAAATAAAGTATCTCCAACTTTTACATTTCCGGTTTGAACAACTTTAAAATATACTCCACACATGGTTGTATTCCAGAATTGCTTCACGATTTTCATATCGTTAAAACGAACACCTAATTTTACACAAGGGTCTCTTTGTTTAGTTGCTTCTAAGATACATTCTCCAACTCTAAACGTATCGCCTACATGAATTTCTGTTTCCTCTAAATTGTCTATGGTTAAATTTTCGCCAAACATCCCATACTGCCAATCTAATGCTGTGTATTGCGTTTTCCAGTACTCGTAATGTGATTGAGAATAGCCATAAACTGCTTGCGCTATACCGCCATGGTGTTTTCTATTGCAAATAGCATCTCCTTTCACTTCTTCTTTATCAAGAAATACAGGGGTATTAACTGGAAATTTAAAGATTCCGGTGGTTATCGTTTTTCCTTTCCAATCGATGTCTTGTCTTTCGCCTATGTTGGTTGAAATAATTTTCATTGGTTTGTTATTGTATTATTGATACCCCTTCAAACTAGTCTTTTAAAAAAGGATTTAAAACCTCTGCTATTTTTCTATTGTCTGATAATTGTGGGATTTTATTTTGTCCTCCAAACTTACCTATAGATTTCATGTATTCATGAAAGCCTCCTTTTATTACTTTTCGAACAATTAAAGGTCGTAATATTTTACCATCAATTAAATCAGAATAATATATATTTTGAACCTGCATGGATGCATCTATTTTTGATGCAAAATCATCGATATCTTCAGGTTCATTTTCAAACTCAATAAACCACTCATGATAAGGTAATCCTTCAGTTGGATTTACCTGAGGAGCTACTGTAAATTCACTAACATTAATAGCTGTTCCTTTTATAGCATCATTTAATGCTTTTTCAACTTCCTTTCCAATTACATGTTCTCCAAAAGCAGAGATAAAATGTTTAATTCTACCAGTTACTTTGATTCTGTAGGGCATTAATGATGTAAACTCTACAGTGTCTCCTATATTATAACCCCATAAACCTGCATTAGTATTGAGAATGATAACATAATTGATATTCAATTCAACATCTTCTAAACAGATTCTAGTTGGATTTGTATCAAAATATTCGTTAGCGGGAATAAATTCATAAAAAATTCCACTATTTAATTGTAGTAACATCCCTGGCTCACTTTGTGAGTCTTGGTAGGCAATAAAGCCCTCTGAAGCTGGATATAACTCTATGTAGTCTATTTTTTTTCCAATTAGAGTCTCAAACTTATTTTTATAGGGTTCAAAATTTACACCCCCATAAATGAAAAAATTAAAATTTGGAAAAATTTCTGAAATGTTCTTTCCTGTCTTGTTGATAAGCTTTTCAAAATACATTTGAACCCAAGAAGGAATTCCACTAATCACAGACATATCTTCATCTATAGTTTCTTCAACAATTGCATTTACTTTAGTATCCCAATCTTCTATGCAATTCGTTTCCCAACTTGGCAGTCTATTTTTTAATAAATACTGAGGTACATAATGGGCTACAATTCCACTCAATCTTCCTAATTTAACCCCATTTAGCACCTCTAAAACTGGGCTTCCTTGTAAAAAAATCATTTTACCATTTACAAAACTTGCATCGTTTTTTTCTACAATATAGCATAGTAGCGCCTCTTTTGCTGCTTTTATATGAGTAGGCATTGACGCTTTAGTAATCGGAATGTACTTCGCTCCTGATGTTGTGCCTGATGTTTTTGCAAAATATAAAGGCTTCCCTTTCCAAAGTACATTTTTTTCTCCAGACACTACCCTGTCTATATATGACCTTAAACCCTCATAATCTGATACTTTTACTTGTTTTTTAAACGTTGAGTACGAAGTAATTTTATGAAAATTATGATCTTTACCAAAAGCCGTGTTTTTTGCTTTTTTAATAAGCTCTTTAAAAATTTTTTGTTGAGTTTTATGAGGCTCATAAGCCCACTTATAGACTTTTTTTTGAGTATTTTTTGCAAAAGGAATTGCTAAAGTAGATTTAATGCTCATTTATTTAAAGTCTATATAGTTAGCAGGATTTACAGCATAACCATCACTCCAAAGCTCAAAATGCAAATGGGGCCCAGTCGTTAATTCTCCGGAAGAACCAATACTTGCTATTGCTTCACCAGATTGCACTAAATCTCCTTGTTGTTTCAATAAAGTTCCATTGTGTTTGTAAACAGAAATGAAATTATTGGCATGTTTTAAAATAATTACATACCCTGTTTCAGTTGTCCATTCAGAAAAAATCACAGTGCCGTCTGCTGCTGCTTTAACAGGTGTTCCTACTTTAGCAACCACATCAATTGCAAAATGTTTATTCTCAGAATTAAATAGCTGAGAAATGTTTCCGCTTATAGGAGCAAAAAATACAATTTTTAATTTCTCTTGTGATTCATCTGATAGAGGAAATCGATCTCTACTTTCAATCTTTTCTCTAAAAATAGAATCTTGTTTAGTAGCATCTAAACTGCTTTCCTCTATTTGAATTCTTTTTGCTGAATCTTGGAGAGAATCTATTACCTCATCTGAAGTTAACTCTCCTGTTAATACAGATTTGATAGCGTTTGTATAATTTTCTAATATTGCTAATCTATTTTTTAGAGAATCTGAATCTATCGTAAGTTTTTTTGCGTCTTTTTGTAATTTAGTTGAGGAGTATCCTGGAATATATTCTTTTAATGGTGTAAAAGCAATTAATAAAATTGTTGCCAAAATCAAAGTAATAGAAAATAACCCCCCCAAAATATAAATATTTAAGCGCGATAATTTTAACGAAAACCTTTCTTCAAAAGTATTCTCGTTTAAAACAACTAAACGATACTTATTTGTAAGTTTTTGTTTTAATTTTCCTTTCTTTTTATTGTTTTTTACCATTTAAAAATATATGATGTAACAAATATACAACGAAACCTTGTTTTGAATATTCTCTGTATTAAAATGAGTTAAATTGATTGGATATAATTATTTAGTTCCTATAAAAATTCATCTCATCGATATATTTCCATGTTTCAATCGGAAGCATTGGTACTACATTTTTTTTGTTCTTTATTCCGTCACGAATTAATGATGCTGAAAGTTCAATAATTGGGGCCTCTATTTTATGAATTTTTGGATGATTGTTAAAATTACTTTTAATTTCTCCCTCAGAAATTCTGGGATAACAATAGAGATGATGATTTTCTAAAATAGTTTCAAAATTTTTCCATTTATGAAAACTTTTTAAGTTGTCTTCACCCATAATTAAACTAAACTCATGTTGTGGGTATTTTTCATTGATATGAGCCAATGTATTAATTGTATAATTAGGTTGAGGCAACTTAAACTCGATATCTGAAGGTTTAATTTTAGTATAGCTTTGGAGGGCCAAATACACGAGTTCTAATCTATGATGGTTTGCCAAAAGAGAACTTTTCTTTTTATGTGGATTGTGTGGAGTAACTACCATCCATATTTCGTCTAAATCTGAATGCTCTACCAAATGATTGGCAATAATAACATGCCCTACATGAATTGGATTAAAAGTTCCAAAATACAATCCAATCTTCATACTTATTTATTTAAAAAATCATTTACTAAATTTTCAGCGTCTTGTAATGCTGTTGCTAGATCATCATTTAAAATTATGGTATCAAACTGAGGGGCTGTTGCCATTTCTGTTGGAGCTTTTGCAACCCGCATGGCTATTTTTTCTGGAGATTCTTCTCCTCTTTGTTTTAACCTGATTATTAATTCATTAATGTCTGGTGGTTTTACAAAAACAGCCAAAGTTTTCTCTGGGAATTTTTTCTTAATTCTTAACCCACCAGCCACATCAATATCAAATATTACATGCTTCCCTTTTGCCCAAATTCTATCGACTTCTGACTTTAGAGTCCCATAAAAATTATTAATGTAAACCTCTTCCCATTCCAAAAATTCATCTGCTTTTATTTTTTGTTTAAATTTTTCTGCAGACATAAAGTAATAATCTTCTCCGTCTATTTCTTTACCTCTAGCCTCCCTAGAGGTTGCAGATATAGAAAACTCAAGTCCAAATTGTTCTTGATGTAATAAGTGACGAACAATAGTTGTTTTTCCTGATCCTGAAGGTGCTGAAAAAACAATTAATTTTCCTTTAAATTGATTCATATTTTAAGTTTATATCGTCTTACTGAAGTGTTTTTCAGCATCTATTTTATAATACGTTTAAAATCTGTTCTTTAATTTTCTCTAGCTCGTTCTTCATTTGAATGACTGCTTTTTGCATTGGTGCAAAGTTCGCTTTAGATCCAATTGTATTTACTTCTCTACCTATTTCTTGTACAATAAATCCTAATTTTTTTCCATTAGAGTCTGGGGTATCCAATTCTTGTAAAAAATAGCTTAAGTGATTTGCTAGTCGAACCTTCTCTTCATTGATGTCAAGTTTTTCAAGATAGTATATCAATTCTTGTTCAAAACGATTTTCATCTATTGTCACTTTTAGTTCATCTATAGCTTTGTTTAAACGCTCTTTAACGAACTCAATCCTAGCCTCATCAAATGACTTAACTTCCTCCAAAAAACTTTGGATATTTTTAATCCTCAATTTAAAATCATCCTCTAAAGAGGCTGCCTCATCTATTCTATATTGAATGATTTCTTTGATCGCTTCTTTTATCTTTACATTAATTTCGGCCCATTCGCCCTCATTTAATTCCTCACGTTCTGTTTTTAAAGCATCTGGCATTTTAACTGCCATTTTCAATAATTCTACATCATTGGAGGAACCTGTTTGAACTACATTTCTTAGCTGTTGCATGTATTCTGTAACAACACCTTTGTTTACTGTTGTCGAGGTTTCATCTGCTGTCATTTCTATATAAATAGAAAAATCTACTTTCCCTCTCACCAATGAAGAGGCCAATTCTTTTCTGACAGCCAGTTCTTTTACCCTATAATACGAGGGAATTCGAACATTTAAATCTAAATTCTTACTATTAAGAGATTTTATCTCTATGGTTACTTTTTTATCTGATAAGTGTAATACGGATTTACCGTAACCCGTCATTGATTGAATCATTTATAGTCTTTTTAATAGAGTACAAAGATACATTTTTAATTTGCTGTTCTTTTTAGATGTCTTAGTTTAATCATCAAGTTTTAAATTACTACAAGGAACCATTATAATTTTAGATGTGAATATAATTCTGATGAAAAGATTACATTTACAATTAAAAGTAATTAGTGTTTAACCAGCAACATATTTTAATAATTAGACTTTCAGCAATGGGAGATGTTGCTATGGCGGTTCCAGTTATTAGAGCACTAACCGAGAAATACCCTGAGTGCAAAATAACAGTTCTATCTAAGCCTTTTTTTAAGCCTCTTTTTGATGAAATTCCTCAAGTTTCTTTTTTTGCTGCTCAAGTAAATACAAAACACAAAGGAATATTAGGGCTTTTTAAACTTTACCGTGAACTCAAAAAAGAAAACATTACACATGTTGCTGATTTTCATAATGTATTACGATCAAAAATACTGAGAACTCTATTTATTTTTGATGGAAAACCTTGCATGTTTATAGACAAAGGAAGAGCAGAAAAAAAAGCACTAACGAGAGCAAAAAATAAGATTTTTAAGCAATTGAAAACTTCACATCAACGATATGCAGATGTTTTAAACAAATTAGGTTTTACCCTAGACCTTTCAAATCCAACCCAAATTAATAAGAAAAAATTATCTAAAAAAATTACGCTTTTCACAGGATTAAAAAAGGATACCTGGGTTGGTATTGCTCCTTTTGCAGCATTTAAAGGCAAAATATATCCACTTCAATTAATGGAAGAAGTAATTAAAGAAATGGCCTCAAAAGGGTTTAAAATATTTCTTTTTGGTGGTGGAAAACGTGAAATAGAAATTCTGAACAGCATAGAAAACACTTATAAAAACGTAATTAATCTGGCTGGACATTTTTCTTTTAAAGAAGAACTAGAAGTTATAGGTGAGCTAGACTTAATGGTTTCTATGGATTCGGGTAATGCGCATTTAGCAGCAATGCAACATGTAAAAACCATTACACTATGGGGGGTTACACACCCTTATGCTGGTTTTGCTCCATTTCATCAACCTGATGATTATTGTGTGATTTCAGATCTTAAAAAATATCCTAAAATACCCTGTTCTATTTATGGAAATAAAGTAATAAATGGATATGAAAATGCAATGGAAACAATATCACCAGCTAAAGTGATAGAGAAAATTATGTATGTTTTAAATAAATAAAAGAGCCATTAACGACTCTTTTATTAGTTTTTTGGTTGTTAAATTCTTAGCCGATTATCATAAATTGTAGAGCTATGAATTTGCTAATTAAAATGTTTTAACTTTATAAATATACGAAATTTAAATAAATACTTTTTTTTTGAAACTAAAATATAAAATATGATTGTGCATCATTTATTAAAAAAAAATTCTGTTTTAAATACCTTCATAAAAGAAATACGAGATCAAGATATTCAAAAAGATAAAATGCGTTTTAGAAGAAACTTAGAACGTATTGGTGAAATTTTATCATATGAATTAAGCAAAGAGCTTGAATATTCTCAAGAAACAACATTAACTGTATTGGGAGAAAAGAATTTGAAAGTGCACAATAATGATATTATTATTTGCTCCATTCTAAGGGCTGGTCTTCCCCTTCATCAAGGAATTTTAAATTATTTTGACGCGGCTGAAAATGCATTTATCTCTGCATACAGGCACCCCCTGAAAAATGGTACTGATTTTGAAATTAAGGTTGAGTATTTTGCAACACCAAATCTAGAAGGAAAAACTTTAATTATTGCAGATCCAATGCTGGCCACAGGGAAATCAATGGTTACCGTATATGAAGCAATTAAAAAATTTGGCACCCCTAAAAAAATTCATATTGTTTCTGTTATTGGGTCTGAATTTGGGGTGAAACATATTAGAAAATATTTTCCAAAAAATACAGAGTTGTGGATTGCTGATATCGATACAACGCTAAATGAAAAAGGATATATTGTTCCGGGGTTGGGAGATGCCGGTGATCTTTCTTATGGTATTAAGTTATAATACCTCAACAACTAGTAAAAACCTTTTTTATAAAAAAACCCTTGAGAGTCTCAAGGGTTTTTTTATAATTTATTCAATTTCAAAATCTCTATCTTCAGATCCTAAACCTCCAAAACCTGATCCAGGAGGAGATTGTGCTTGTGATTTTTTTGGATTTAAAATCATATAGGTTCCTAATGCGGTGAGAGCAGTATATTTCCCGTAATTTCCAATTTTTTTAAGGGCCTCTTTTCTTGAAATTTCTGGTTTGTTGTTATTTTTTATAGTTTTCATAAGTTAAGGGTCTTTGTTTATTGTATAATTACTTTTTTGTTAATCGTTCCTTTGTCTGTAGTTAGGTTTATAATATATATACCATCCTTTATATTTGGTAATTGGATATCATTCATCCCAGCTCCTTCAAAGTTGCCATTAAATACTTCTTTTCCTAGAATATTATAGATATGAATGTTTGCTGTTCCGTTCTGAACCCCAACAACTCTTAGGTTTTGCCTAGATGGAATATACATACTTATATTATTGTTGTTTAGAACATCATCCGAACTTAAAAGCTCTGATGTGGTATGGAGGTAAAAACGTCCAATACCGTTAAGATCACTATCTAGTGTGGTCATAAAATTAGATTGCGCATCTAACAACGAAAAACTATTATTTTCTTTATCTTCTAAATAAACATTTATCCCTGTGGGAATGTTTGTTATTGAAGCATCAATAGTAATTGCTGAGCCAGAAACTGCATTGATCCCGATAGGAATCACCATATTTTCATAATTATCTGTAGGTAGAGATTGAATATCATAATCAACTCCTTCGCTATCACTTACTAAATGCGTGTAAAAAGCAAAACTATTATCTCCTGCCATAAATCTTGGGCCATCATAACCATTGTCAAAACCAGTGGTAGTCTCATCTATGTAATAAATGGTGGCTTGTCTCGAGGATGAATCATTTGATAGAGTTAATACCATTTCAGGAATAAGATCTGTTCTCTGAAAAGAATCATCTATAGATTGTTGATCACCCTCTTGTATTTCAAGGTCTCCTGCAGCTCCATCAGATTTAACAAAGAATGACTGAGCAGGAGCTATAGCCCAACTTACACCACTTACTTTAGCCTCGTAACTATCTGTTGCTTGATTCCAAAGCCAAATAGTTTGAGAATCTAAACTAGCGGTATTTCTTGATAGTATTTCAGCAGATTTAAGATGAATTGGGTAGGGGTTTCCAATTAAATTATAACCTAGTCCAGTTGTTGTTAGACTGATAGTTTTATCAGTTGTTAGAAGTGTTCCTGTAAAAGAAATGTCACCTGCCGAAGCTAATTTAACACTATACCCTTTCCCAGTAATGAAATTACCTGACCCAGAAGCTCCAGTTTGAATATATTCCCAAACATTGGTGGCAGTAAGATAAGGCGCTAATCCTACATCGCTATTAGATGTAGCCGGAGTCTCAGCAGTAATAAAAGTATCAATATTTTGTCCTTCAAAAGGTGAAGATACTAAATACCAATTAGTAGTTGCTAAATTTCTATTGTAAGTAAAACTTCCAGTTCCAGCGTCGTCAAGTTCTGTTTTAAATTCAGATCCTGTATTAATTATTATGGATCCATTATTCGTAAATGTGGGACTTCCAACAGCACCTAATTGTGATAAGTTACCACCATTTGTTATTGTAAGTTTTGCAGAAGCGTTTAGAGTGAATGACCCAAGAATAAGAATATTATCACTGGTAATAACGGGATCATTAGCTACATCTGGTATTACTACATTTTTTGTGGTTCCGTCAGGATTACCATTGTCCCAATTAGCACCTAAGTTGAAATTTGTACTTGTTGTACCTGTCCAAGTAGTTGTTTGTCCATACACATTTGTTCCAAGACCAATTAAAGTGATCAAAAGAACTTTTAAAAAGTAATTTTTTTTCATTGAGGGTATTTTATTTGTTTAAATATTTGCGCTCATAGGTAGAACGCGAACCAGAAAAATGATTCATTTATAGAGGTAAGTAAATGCAAATATACAGCTTTTTAATAAAAAACAAAACATATGTTAATTATTACAACAGGCTTTTTTTATATAATTGTCTAAAAAAGAGATACTTAACTAAAAATGAAGAAATTAATAGGAAACTTTATACTTACTTTTAAGCAATAAATAAAAGTAGAAACGGACATCCAATAAATAACACTAAAAATATGTTTTTATAAATAGGAGTTTTTATGCTTTCCAACCAATTCGTCAAAATAATAGAGATTGGAAAAAAAAGTAAGAGTAATTGAGATTCATTAAGTGTATTTTGAATCAAAAGAACAGTAAACGCTATAAAAAGATTAAAAAGAATTAAAACCCAATAGTTTCTATAATTACCACTAATTGAAACAACTTTTGGAGTTTTAACTAGTATTGATATCATCAATAATGTTCCCAATACTATGGAGGGTATAAAAATAGAACTGTCTGTAAACAGGTCAAAATTATAATTCGCATACCACAAAAATAATGCTATAAATTCCTCCGTTTGATTAAACCAAAAACAATAGGCAACATAGCATAGTACGGGGGCTAAAAAACCCAGAAAAGGAATTAAAAGTGTTCTTAAGTTTATTTTTTGGAATAACCATATCGATAAAAATAGCAATATCCCAAAAAGAACAGTTTTTGGAGCCACCAGAAAAAGAATTCCCAACCAAAATCCACTATCAAATATTTTCTTGTAAAGGTCTTTACCACTTCTTAAACTATACACCCTTCTTAAATATACCAATACTAAGATATTTAGAAGTAATTCATGCCTACTCGACATTGAACCTGGAAAAAAACCAAATAATAGCACAAAAATTAAAAACCCATAAGAATTGTATAATGTCAACTTGTTTTTAGATAAAATGAAATTAAAAAAAAAGAAAAACACTAAAAAAAATGTGAGCATTAGCAGGAGATCTAAAACAAAACTAAAATTAAAGATTGCTGAGGGGGTTGAGATACTACTGTGAATAAAAAAAAATCCTAAAAAAATAGAAAATATGACAATAAAATTTACTGGATTTGATTTCCCAAAAAAATTGGCTAGCATACTTAGTTTTTATATTTTTGTGCCGTAAATATACTTTAAGATATGATAGCATTCAATATTTTCAAATGGATTGGAGAATTATTCACAGATGTGTTATTCTTACCCTTTAATAGCATTCGCTCTCTAGCGCAAGAAAATCTTGGTTGGTGGATCGCAAATGCTGTGAATTGGTTTTTTTTAGGTGTTTTATTAGTTCTCTTGGCTTATTGGATGAAAGAATCTCGAAAATTCGTCAAAGAAGGAACTGAAGATCGCGCTTAATCAACTACTATTTTGGGAAGTAAAAATAAACTGAAACGTTTTCATGAAAACGAAACGTTTCCAAATGTCATTCAGCCAACAAGAGATGAGGTTCTTAATAACTTTTTTCATCAAGGAAAATGGCATTCTTTTTTTAATAACAATAATCCAATTAGTATTGAATTAGGTTGTGGAAAAGGTGAATATACTATTGCTTTAGCTGAAAAAAACCCAAACAAAAACTTTATTGGTATTGATATTAAAGGAGCCCGTTTTTGGAGAGGGGCTAAAACTGCTTTAGAAAATAAACTAACTAATGTTGCTTTTATTAGAACACAAATAGAATTGGTAGATTGTATTTTTGATAAGGGTGAAGTTGATGAAATATGGATTACATTCCCAGATCCACAAATAAAATATAAGCGAACCAAGCATAGAATGACAAATCAGGATTTTCTTTTAAAATACAATCATATTTTAAAAGAGGATGGGGTTATAAACCTAAAAACAGATAGCGAATTTATGCATGGATATACTTTAGGTCTACTTCATGGAGAAGGTCATGAAATTTTACATGCCAACCATGATGTTTACAAAGATTATTATTCTCCTGATGAAGTTACAGGAACACAAACTTTCTACGAAAAAAAATACTTAGAAAAAGGAAAGGCTATAACTTATATTAAGTTTAGATTGAATTTTTAATTCACACCAATAGTTCTTTCAATAGTAGTTAAGAAAAAATCATTTTTACTATCTTACATCAATGAAAGAATCTGACAACTTTTTTGAAAAAGTATACCAAGTTGCACGATTAATCCCTTATGGTAAAGTTACTACCTATGGAAGTATTGCTAACTATTTAGGGGCTGCAAGATCTGCAAGAATGGTAGGCTGGGCTATGAATAATTCTCACAACCAAACAAAAGAAGTTCCCGCTCACAGAGTTGTTAACAGAAAAGGGTTACTCACAGGAAAACACCATTTTGGCGGAACCAATCTTATGCAACAACTGTTAGAAAATGAGGGAATTTCTGTCGTAGAAAATCAAATTCAAGAATTAGAAAAAGTGTTGTGGGATCCCGTGAAAGAACTCTCATAAACTTCTATTATTTCTTTATAGATATTTGAAATTTACATGCTTTTCTATCTAAAGCTTTAGCGCTATCTTTGCATTTTAGAATAAATCAACAAAAAATAGCATGTCTTTTACGAAGCAAGATATTTACAACGCACTAGAAACCATTACTGAGCCAGGTGAAGGAAAAAGTCTCATTGAAAATAAAAATATTTCCAACTTGGTTGTGTTTGGAAAAGAAGTTATTGTTGATGTAACCATTAGTAATCCTGCACTCCAAGCCAAGAAGAAAATTGAACTTGAAATAAAAAAAGCAATTCATTCACTTGTTGATGAAAAGATTGAGGTTAAAGTTAACGTTACATCTATTGCAGCACCAAAAAAAGAAGAAAATTTTAACCTTATAAAAGGAAAGAAAATTCCAAATATTCAAAATATTATTGCCATTGCCTCGGGTAAAGGTGGGGTAGGAAAATCTACTATTACCGCAAATACAGCAATTAGTTTAGCCAAAATGGGATTTAAAGTTGGTGTTTTAGACGCTGACATCTATGGCCCATCTATGCATTTAATGTTTGATGTAGAAAAAGAAAGACCAATCTCTGTAAACATTGATGGCCGTTCAAAAATGAAACCGATAGAAAATTACGGTGTAAAATTATTGTCATTAGGTTTTTTTACAAATCCTAATCAGGCAGTTATTTGGCGAGGTCCTATGGCTTCAAAAGCATTAAATCAGTTAATTTTTGACGCAGATTGGGGAGAATTAGATTTCTTACTCATTGATTTACCTCCAGGAACTGGAGATGTTCATTTATCTATAGTTCAGGCATTGCCCATTAATGGTGCTGTAATTGTGAGTACCCCTCAAAATATAGCCCTAGCTGATGCAAAAAAAGGTGTAGCAATGTTTCAACAAGAAAGTATTCAAGTTCCAGTATTGGGAATTGTTGAAAATATGGCTTATTTCACACCTGAAGAACTCCCTGACAATAAATATTATATCTTTGGAAAAGATGGTGCAAAACATTTAGCAGAGAATATCGCTACTAAGTTTTTAGGTGAAATTCCATTAGTACAGAGTATTCGTGAGGCTGGGGATGTTGGACATCCGGTAGCATTACAAGAAAATACACCGTTAGAAAAGGCTTTTACTGACATCACCAAAGAAATGGTTTCAGAATTGCTAAAAAGAAATGCTAATTTACCACCAACCGAAGTTGTAAGAATTACAACAATGAGTGGTTGTAGCGCTGTAAAAAAGTAAGTTTATGACAACACAAGAAACATTAGAGAACGTTGAAAAAGCATTGAGTGAAATTCGCCCTTTCTTAGAAAGTGATGGTGGAAACATTAAACTGCTATCTGTAGAAGATGAGGTTGTAAAAGTTCAATTGGAAGGTGCTTGTATTGGCTGCTCTGTCAATCAAATGACGCTCAAAAATGGTGTTGAAGCTACCATTAAAAAATATGCTCCTCATATTCAGCAAGTAATTAATATTGATTAACTGACAAATAGAACTATTCAACTCTTGTTTTACCTGATTTTTAGTTAGAAATGATCAAAACAGATATCTTAATAATCGGAGCTGGGCCTACCGGACTTTTTACAGTTTTTGAAGCGGGTTTATTAAAATTAAAATGCCACTTAATAGATGCATTACCTCAGCCTGGAGGACAGTGTTCAGAAATATATCCTAAAAAACCGATTTATGATATTCCTGCATATCCTGAAATTTTAGCAGGTGATTTAACCACTAAATTATTAGAACAAATAGCTTCTTTTCAGCCTGGTTTTACATTGGGTGAGCGTGCAGAAACTATTGAAAAACTAGAAGATAATACTTTTATCGTTACCACAAATAAAGGAACAAAACACCATGCTCCAGTTGTAGCAATAGCTGGTGGACTTGGAAGCTTTGAACCTAGAAAACCGCCCATTCCAAACATTACTAATTTTGAAGATACTGGTGTTGAATACATTATTCGTGACCCAGAAATGTATAGAAATAAAAAAGTTGTTATTGCAGGTGGGGGTGATTCTGCATTAGACTGGGCTATTTTTTTAACCGATGTTGCCACTGAAGTAAGTTTAGTTCATAGAAGAAATGAATTTAGAGGCGCCTTAGATTCTGTTGATAAGGTTCAAGAATTGAAGGATGCAGGAAAAATTAATATGATTACTCCAGCAGAAGTAACAGGGATCTTAGGTGATAAAAAAGTTACAGGTGTCTCTATCACCAAAAATGGTGAAGAAAAAATTACACTAGAAGTAGATCACTTTATCCCATTGTTTGGATTGTCTCCTAAGCTTGGCCCTATTGCAAATTGGGGATTAGACATAGAAAAAAATGCCATTAAAGTAAATAACGCTTTAGATTACCAAACTAACATTCCAGGAATTTATGCTATAGGTGATGTGAATACCTATCCAGGAAAGTTAAAATTAATTTTATGTGGCTTTCATGAAGCCACCTTAATGTGCCAGAGTGCTTATAAACGTATACATCCAAACAAAAAATACGTAATGAAGTATACCACTGTTGGTGGAGTTGAAGGATTTGACGGTTCTAAAAAAGAAGCGCCAAAAGCCGTTATAAAAAAAATTGAATAGCATTACAGGATTTAAATGTCAGATATTTCAATTAAAATAACAGACAGAAACGGAACGCTTCATAAAATTCAAGCGCCTACAGATATGGCCATGAATATTATGGAAATAGTAAGGTCATATGAACTTGCAGAAGAGGGTACGATTGGGGTTTGTGGAGGAATGGCCATGTGTGCCTCTTGTCAATGTTATGTGAACTCAAATCATAAACTTCCTGAAATGAGCCCTGATGAAGATTTAATGCTAGCAGAAGCTTTTCATGTTAAGGATAACAGTAGATTAGGTTGCCAAATTCATATCAATGAAGCCTTAGACGGATTAGAAATAGAATTAGCTCCCGAGAGTTAAGCTTCATTCATACTTTTAATTATATTTGTAGAACGTCATTTATAAAAATGTCTAAATATGTATTGGTTAGAATTACTAATTTTATTAAAAACCCTCATTAAAAGGAATCCAGAGTAAACTGATTGATATTGGTCAATTCACACGTTGTTTAATAATCAAATCAAAAAAATATGCCTTTTTATCATAAACTCGGAAAAATTCCACCCAAAAGACACACGCAATTCAGAAAAG
>ENA-OREB01000480-OREB01000480.1-marine-metagenome-genome-assembly--contig:-NODE-480-length-20491-cov-6.217547_pt1 | contig 20491 bp, 17 predicted proteins | sample MGYA00248625_ERZ508552 | MGnify/ENA primary metagenome ERZ508552 (study PRJEB26219, sample SAMN06267888) | marine metagenome | isolation source: Monterey Bay, California, USA | place: USA:Monterey Bay...
TGGGTGTTGCAGGGGTCGAACCTGCGACCTACGGCTTGTAAGGCCGTCGCTCTCCCAACTGAGCTAAACACCCCCGCTTAGAAGAAAAGGCATTGTACCGATCACACGCTTCAAGTCAATCCTGTTTTTCGATTCTTGAGCAATGTTAAAGGTGAAAGCGATGGCATCTCCGGAGGAGATTTTTAACAGAACATTCAATACAAGTTTTATGCAAAAAAGTCGCGTCGCTATAAATTTCGACACTCCTAACCCACAACGAATATCTCGTATGCTCGGCAGTGATGTCGATGCTTTGGGAGCGCATTCACGACTCGCCAGAGACGGCAACGCTAAGGCTGATCAACCCGACCATACACATCATCAAAGCGTTCAATATCGTCTTCGCCGAGATAATCACCGGACTGAACTTCGATGAGTTTGAGTGGGATTTTACCCGGGTTGCTAAGCCTATGCTTTTCACCGATAGGGATAAACGTTGATTCGTTCTCACTCACAACATAAACCGAGTCACCCCGTGTGACTTCTGCTGTGCCCGATACGACGATCCAGTGCTCTGCCCTATGCTGATGTTTTTGCAAACTAAGACTCGCGCCGGGGTTCACAGTAATTCGCTTAACCTGAAAACCTTCGTCTTCGTCTACACTATCGTAGCTACCCCATGGGCGGTATACCTTGCGGTGGGTACTGGTTTCCTTTCGAGAAGACTGCTTTAGCGCAGCAACTATTTCTTTCACATCCTGCGCTTGATCTCTTGCGGCGACAAGCAAAGCGTCGGCCGTATCAACGACGATCAAATCATCAACACCCACCAGTGAAACCAGACGATGAGGGGCATTGACATAGTTTCGGTTCGAGCCATGACTAATCACATCGCCCAGAAAACGATTACCTTCAGTATCCTGCTCGCCGATTTCCCACAACGAAGACCATGAACCCACATCATTCCAGCCAACATCGATGGGAATTACCACCGCATTTTTAGTGTGTTCCATTACGGCATAGTCAATGGAGATACTCTCGCATTTTGAAAAATGCTCAATATCTAATCTCATAAAATCCAGATCTTGGGATATCCCCTCGAAAGCCGCCTTCGACTGCCCCAATAGCGAAGCGTGATGGTTGTTCAACTCTTCAAGATAGCCGCTAGCAGAAAAAACGAACATGCCACTATTCCAGCTAAAACATCCTTCAGCGAGATATGCTTTCGCTGTATCCACATCAGGTTTTTCAACGAACTGTTCAACCACATGCGCCAGACCTGCCTCCTGCTCGCCAGCGCGAATATAGCCATAACCCGTTTCAGGTTTACTAGGCACGATACCAAAGGTCACAAGCTTGCCTGCGATCGCAAGATCGACAGCTGACTTCACGTGTGCCTGAAACAGTAACTTGTCTGACACACTGTGATCTGCCGGCAGCACAATGAGAATCGCATCTGGTTCGACACTCAATGCTGCAACAGCAATTGCGGGCGCTGTATTTCTACCGACTGGCTCAAGAATAATCTTTCCCGTTGTGCACCCTGCTTCTCTCATCTGCTCAGCGACTAAAAATCGATGTGCCTCATTGCAAACCACAATTGGATCTTCCAATTCATCAAGTCCCTCAAGACGGAGAATCGTGTCCTGCAGCATGCTTGTAGGGTTCAGTAACGGCAGTAACTGTTTGGGATATTCTTCCCGAGAAAGCGGCCACAAACGCGAACCTGAGCCACCAGAGAGGATAAGAGGGTATATTTTAGGCATTGCTCATTTTCAGCTGTGGAAAACTGGAGTCTAACATTTTCATTCATTAGCAATATAGCAAATGATTTCCCAGCTTCGGAGCAGCACATAAAAAATGAGCATCTCCATAACATACGCTAAGTCATCGCCAACATAGCGCCAATCGGTTCGAATCATGCCCGCAAAGCTGGCATTTTAATCAAACCTTTCGCGTCATTGACTATCGTCACCACCATTTTTGTTAATCGACGGGCAATACCAGAAAGACACGTCGCCCTGTTGCATTTGTTTGGTGCAACGCGGTTTTAGCCGTGGCTCGAACGATTTAATCCACATGTCTCGAACAGCAATATATTTCGTATTTGGACTGCCGCTATCTGGCCAAACCCTGCCGTGGGTCGCCACGCCGCCGCCATAAAAAACAAAGGAAAATGTCTCTGCACCGGTGTAATGCAAAGGTCCCGGATCCAGTTTATTTAACCGGTGATATTCGTCGATGACAGGCTTCTGGTTGTACTTGTGACTCTTAAAATAGAATTCGTAAGCCGTTAATAACAACACGAAAAAAAAGACAGCAAAAACAAAACCCAACCACTGGATCTGTGCTGGGCGCAGCGTCGTCGCCATGACCAAGAGTATTGCCGCTGAAGGCAACATCGGAATGACATAAGTAGGTATGATATTGCCAGCAAAGGTAAAGAACAGTGTCGGCATGAGCAACCAAAGCCCGAGATAAACCGACAAGGGCTTCTCGACAGCTAACGCCTTTGCAAATAACTTATCTCTTCGGAATATCAATTCCCATAAGATGATAAATAACCATGGCAGTAGACCAATCAACAAAAATAGCCAGATCATTCCAATAGGCTGATCTTTTGCCGCACCGTAAAGATCGCCCTCCCACCCAGGTTCAGTGAACCGATAGAAGTGCTCACCTATGAGAAAATACTCAAGAAAACCGGGTGTGCGCTGTTCCTGAAGGTAATACCAGGGAGAGGCAATTAACAACATGAGTACGATGCCCGGCAAAAACCAGGTATTTCTGAAAGCTTTCAGAAATCTTCCCTGCGTTAATGCCCACACACCACAAGGGAGCCCACAGAGCACTAGCACCACTGGCCCCTTCGTAAGAAGCCCAATACCCAAACAGGACCAGAGCAAAATAGACCAGCCAACCGGTGGTTTTTCCTGAGCAAGACACTGCCAGAATGCTAACATCACCGTTGTGGTGCAAAGGGTCATGAGTGGATCGGTGAGAATCGTGCCGGCACTTTGGAGCACCATAAAGAAGGAACTGTATACGAAGCAAACCGGCAATATTAAAGCCGTTCGATCGAGCAACCTTAACCAGCAACTGATCACAAGCATGGTTGCTGCTGTGTAGAGTATCGAGGGTAATCTCGTCGCAAGTTCCGAGACGCCAAACACGTAGTAACTGAGCGTTGTGCTCCAGAAAGCTAGCGGCGGTTTGCCCCAAAACGGCTGATCATCGCGATACCAAAGTGGTATCCATTGATCTAACACAAATGCTTTTCTGGCGATTTCAGCGTACCTGGCTTCCGTGAATTCCATCACAGGAATATAGGAGGCAAGCCACACCCGACCGGCTACAATAATGAAGAGTAGCAAAACCCAAATCTTGTTTGTCTGTAAATAGCTAATCAAGGCCTGTGGCCCCTTGCCCACGACTTTAAAAATGTGAACTGATTATGCATTCGTTTCACTTGTAATTGTAGTAATCTCGATACCACTCGATGAATTTCGCTACACCCTGTTCAATTGTCGTGGCAGGTCGATATCCGATCTCTTGTCCCAGCGCATCAACATCGGCATAAGTTGTCACAACGTCACCAGGTTGCAATGGTGCAAGTTTGGTTACGGCCTTCTTCCCTATGTGTCTCTCCAGCGTCGCAACCCAATCCAATAGTTCAATCGGTGAATTATTTCCAATATTGTATATCTTGTAAGGTGCTAACTCGCTGCCAGCAACGGGTGGTGAGTCAAGCACATTGACAACGCCTTCAACAATATCATCGATATAAGTAAAGTCCCGCTGATGTTTACCATGGTTGAATAATTTTATCGGCGTTTCATTGAATATCGCATTCGCAAATAGGAAAGGAGACATATCTGGCCGCCCCCAGGGGCCATAGACGGTGAAGAAACGCAATCCTGTTGTTGGTAGCTGATACAGATGGCTATACACGTGGGCCATCAATTCATTACTTTTCTTGGTTGCCGCATACATCGAAACAGGATGATCAACCTGATCCTGAGTGGAGAAAGGTACTGTCTTGCTATTGCCATAAACAGAACTGGAGGAGGCATATACAAGATGTTTAACTTTTACTTTCTGAGCACCTACAAGAATATTCAAGAAACCACGAATGTTCGCTTCAATATACGCGTGCGGGTTTTCAATAGAATACCGAACACCGGCTTGTGCCGCCAAGTGAACAATGGCATCAACCCGCTCTGTTTCAAAAAAAGTTGCCAGCTCATCATCTTGTGCGATATCCAATTTTAAAAACTTGAAATTACCCGCTTGGGGCATCGCTTCTAGCTGTTGTAATCTTGCTTCTTTCAGGCTGGTATCATAGTAGTCGTTAATATTATCGATACCAATAACCTGATCCCCGCGAGCGAGCAGATAAGTAGCAACATGGTATCCAATAAAGCCGGCAACACCGGTGACGAGTGTTTTCAAGACATTTCTCCGGGTTGCGTACCGAAGCAACCTGCTTGTCTCAATTTCGCATAGATCAATAACATTGGTTCCTGCCTGACAAAGGGTTAAAGAGGCGCGTTGACTCGAACGCTGACATTGCCCGCGATAGCTTATGGTGCCAGTTTTTAACACCATAGTCAGTGAAAACCAGGTTCTTCAATAAAGGCAACGCGACCGCCAAGACAAGCCCATTCTTCATCGGACGGTGCATCGCGATGATCACACGCCGCGGCCTCACACTCCCTACGAAAAGGAGAATCTTCTTAGGTTTTTCCGTTAGGCACTGGCCTTACGCCATTAAAGAAATTCTTTCAAGACCTTCGACCGATCCCTATGTAGTCCATCCCGTGCTTTGCCACGACGGCAGGGTCATATAGGTTTCGACCGTCAAAGATGACCTTCTCCCTAAGCTCGGTCGCTAGCCTGCTCAAGTCAGGTTGACGAAACTGCTTCCATTCAGTCATGACGAGTAAGGCGTCAGCATCGACAACCGCATCATACATATCCTTGGTATATTCCAGCCTGCTTGACAATTCTCCGAGGTCAACCTTAGTCGTCTCCATTGCCTCCGGATCATAGGCTGCTATGGTCGCGTTTCGCGCTAACAATCCACGAATCATGACCAGTGCAGAAGCCTCACGCACATCGTCCGTCTCGGGTTTAAAAGCCAGCCCCCAGATCGCGACCTTTTTACCCGACAAATCATCACCAAACCTTTCAGCAATCTTGTTTAGCAGCACTGTCTTTTGTTCCTGATTGCGTCTCTCAACAGCGCTAAAAATGTGGGCTTCTACACCCTGCTCTTCAGCCATCGAAACAAGCGCACGCACATCTTTTGGGAAACAGGAACCTCCGTAACCCGCGCCAGGATAGATAAATGAATAGCCAATTCGCGAATCAGAACCGATGCCTCGTCTCACATTTTCGACATCAACATCATACTTTTCACACATCAAAGCCATTTCGTTCATAAATGATATTTTTGTTGCAAGCATGGCGTTTGCAGCATATTTCGTCATCTCGGCATCGCGAACGCCCATGGTCTGAATTTTATCGCGATTGCGTGAAAAAGAGGCATAGAGTTCAGACATGACACCGAAGCTACTTTCCTTGGCAGCGCCGATTACAATTCGATCCGGAGACATAAAGTCAGCAATTGCGGCACCTTCTTTCAAAAACTCAGGGTTGCTCACAACGTCGAAATCAATCGTTTCACCACGCTGATTGAGTCGCTCAGTAATCATCTCGAGAACTTTGTCAGCCGTACCCACTGGCACGGTTGACTTGTCAACAACAATGATGGGAGACGTTAGTTTATCGCCAATCTGCCTCGCGACCGAGAGAACGTGTGAAAGATCTGCGCTACCGTCCTCGTTTGGCGGCGTGCCGACGGCGATAAAAACAACCTGTGATTGATTTAAGGAGTCTTCTATTCTCGAAGTAAAATCCAATGTGCCCGCTGCGGTATTTTTTTCGACAAGTTGCGCGAGACCTGGTTCGTGGATCGGCACCACACCTTGTCGGAGCTTCGTGAGCTTTTGTTCATCTATATCGACGCAGGTGACATGGTTCCCCATCTCGGAAAAGCAGGCACCCGTCACAAGACCCACATAGCCCGTTCCTATTATCGTAATCCTCAAACCTGTCCATCCGGGTAGTTTCCGCCTTGCGAGTAATAATTCTCATAAACGTAGTTAGTCGCTTGAACGAACCCGTCTATTCGACCGCAATCAAAACGATTACCTTTAAACTTATACGCTAGGACTTTTCCGTTCTTCGCTTGTGTGGCAATTGCATCGGTAATTTGGACCTCACCGCCACGACCCGGCGGGGTATCCCGAATAATTTGGAAGATGTCAGGCGTCAAAATATACCGACCAATAATCGCCAGATTGGAGGGCGCATCTTCGGGTTTTGGCTTTTCAACCATCGCCTCAATTTGATAAATGCCCTCATCTATTTCCTTGCCAGCAACCACACCATAGTTTTCAGTCTGGTCTCTGGGTATTTCTTCTATCGCGACAATCGAGCATTGGTGCTTTTCATACAACGCCACCATTTGCTTTAGAACGCCTGCGCCATCGTCATGCACACAGAAGTCATCTGCCAACAAGACAGCAAAAGGCTCATCACCAATCAAACTTTCTCCCGTCAATATCGCGTGACCGAGACCATTCATTTCGATTTGCCTGGTGTAGGAGAAAATACATTCGTCGATCACACTTCGGATCTGAGAAAGAAGCGCTTCTTTTGGTGTACCTTGAATTTGGTGCTCGAGTTCGTAGGAAATATCAAAATGGTCTTCGATCGCCCGCTTACCACGACCTGAAATAAACCCCATATTTCGAAGGCCGGCCTCTATCGCTTCCTCTACGCCATATTGAATGAGAGGTTTATTGACAATGGGAAGCATTTCTTTCGGCATTGCTTTTGTAGCAGGCAAAAATCGTGTGCCGTAACCAGCAGCAGGAAAAAGGCATTTCTTGATCATTAAGGGCCTATCTAAATTGGCTTGAACGAGTTTAAGTATACCACGTGCAGCCTATCTCTCAGGCGCGCTTGTCGGGCTATCTACCTACTTGGTCCTGAGCCATTCGCTCACAATCAAATTCTGTCACTACCAGTCCTCTTGCTATTTTCATGCCTCCTTCGCACCGACTTGAGGTCACTTAGTAAATCTAAGGCGATACAATGACGACCAAATCATCTCAAGGGACGTCCTAGGACACAGACTCGCTAGGATTAAAAGCAGCTCTTCGCTTAAAAATCTCCGCTTGGGAGTAGAGTTAGTGGTTATCTAAAGAGTTCACGATTACAAAATATGAAACTAGCACTGACAACAATAAAATTTAAGCTAAAGCTATTATTGCAGGTTGAGAATAAGAACCATGCCTTAGATCAGACCGATGAGCATTGATTTCTTAACAGACAGACTCCTAGCTTCTAGGTTAACATGTCTTCCGACAGACTTTGATTCTTTAATTTTTCAGAGCGCCGCGATTAAAGTTTTTCGAGATAGAGTTCGGTCGTTCAAAAAGTTATGCACACATTAACTAGGGAATTCATTCGTACATGAACTGGGAAATATTTATCACGGGGCTAGTCATCAGCTGCCTCGCTGCATTACTGCTTAGCAGCACAGCCAGTCAGTGGGGGCTAATCGATCGACCCAGCGGGAGAAAACAACATGCGTCCGCTACCCCAATGGTTGGCGGAATCGCTGTCTTTGCCGGGCTTCTGAGTATTGCATTTACCAACCTTCCCGTGTTTACAGAGTTTGCATTAATTATCAGCCTTGCCCTGCTGATGTTGGTACTTGGTATTCTTGATGACGCACACAGCCTTACCAGCGGATATCGTCTGTTCGTTCAGCTCTTAGCTGGGCTAACCGTCTATATCTTCGGTGACTTACAGTTCAACGAACTTGGCCACCTCTGGTTTCTTGACACGCCACTGGAAACAGGTATTTTCGCACTACCACTCACACTTATTGCTATTGTTGGCGGGATCAACGCAATTAACTGGATGGATGGACTTGACGGTTTAGTCGGGGGGATGCTCACTTCCACCCTCATTTTCATCGCAATCCTGGCATGGCTTTCAAATTCGATGATGACTTACAATTTCAGCCTTGTAGTCATTGCAGCGTTAATTGGATTTCTCCTATTCAACTATAGATTCCCATGGAACAAGAAAGCGAGAATTTTTATGGGAGACGCTGGCGCTTACCCACTCGCGTTTATCATCGTTGCACTTTTCCTGAAGACAAGCCAACCTCCCGAAACTATTTTACCCCCCGTTCTAGCCCTGTGGATAATAGCAATACCGCTTTTTGATATGACTCGAGTCATTTGGTTGCGCTTGAGACTAGGAAAGTTGCCTCTGTCAGATGACCGATTACACATCCATCACCTACTGGTTGATGGAGGCAGACCTCATCGTCAGGTGGTCAATATACTGTGTTCTATCAACTTTCTCATCGGACTAGTAGGCGTCGCTTTGCATATGTCAGGTGTTAACGAGGGATGGTTGTTCATTACATTGTTACTATCACTCGTTCTTTATTACAAAATCGTCAGTCGAATTACTCCCGGCCTTGATCTAAGGCTTCAAGCTGGAATCATTGAATAAATGTTGTTTCAAATGACTGACACTTACTTTCAGTGCGTACTGCCGGTACTCCTCAAATTCCTGATCTAGCCAAGATCGCGTGGCGCTCTTCTGACGCTATACTCTGTCACTGAGGGTTCAGTGTCGCATCGCGCCCATGGGTTTGAGGCTTTATAGACAAAGCAATACCTATTGGGAACCACAGTAACAACCAAATAATATCTATCTTGTCTATTAATCGGTCACCGTCAAAGAGCAGGAGAGGAATAGCATAGCCCAATATAAATAAGGCAAGTTGAGCTTGTCTTTGATGCATTTCACTGACAAGTATATTGGTCGTCCAGATAAGTAATGTAAACAAAAGGAACAGCCCGATTATTCCACCATAAACTAACGTGGATACAAACAAACTATGCGGATGCGAGAAATGGCAGACCTCCCCCGCAAAATGCACTTCGCAAGGTAGACTCATAGTCGTATCGCCCATTAGTCCAAACCCGAATAGTGGCTTCCCGGGCACATCAAATAGATGCTGTACGCTCTGGTTCCAAATGACAGGGCGGTCATTTTGTATTTCGTTCAGAGAGGCCGATAAAAACAGACTTATTGCGAAAAATGCCGCTACGCACCCAATTACAAAGACCTTAGGTTTCTTTTGAGACCATGACGCCTTCAAATAAAAGTACCCAGCGATTGCAGTGGCGATAGATAATGCTATCTGCACATAGATAATCTCTTGGTATAGAGCGACTAACGCTAGAGATACTCCTGCAATAGCCCAGAAAATTTTTACGATAGGCCTATCTGAGACCGCAGTCAGCCAAATGGCCAGAATAACAGTGAAACCCCAAGAGATAGCTGCCAACGCTGCATATTGTAATCGCCCTTCGGCACGCAAAATACCATCAGACGCCATCGTCAAATATAACCACTCGAGAGCCGACGAAAAAGCAGCCAAGACGATCGTAGCCACTAAGAGATATAAAAAATTTTCTACCTTTCTGAGCAATATGATTAAAGAAAAGATAAACAACAAGACAAGAAACGCATCAGCATAAAGTTTTAGGACTTGCAAAAGATGACCTTCGTAAAACCAAAAGCCTGTGGTTGCCATATAAAATAACAACAACATGAGCACCTTGACCAATCCGCTATGATCGAAGAATTTTAGGCGCTCTGTATCGAGGGCAACATAAAACATCATACTCAGCGCAAGCAAGAATGTTGGAAAGTTGTTTGCTTGGCTACTAGGCAGGAGATAATAGCCCGCACAACTGAGGATCATACAAACCCCAATTAGCAGTAGGAGTACAAAGTTCCATTTCTCTTTCAAGGGCAACCCCTGAAAACCAGCATACGTAGCTGATCGAGCCAAATCCATAATAGCCTCGATTAATAAAATATATTACTGATAGATACATTTAAATCTACCGAACAAACCAACGCCTTATACTTTTGGCCGCAACAACAAATTAAGCAATGTAACATCCTTAAAAATGAGCGAGTTGAACTGGACGCTCATTGAAAAAGCACCGACTTTTCATCGATGTATCAGCAACGCTAATCACTATAAGACTTTAGATTTAGTATTAAGACTTTAATACTTCCAATACTTCTTCAAGCTCAACAATCATCTGCTGAACCATCTGCTTATACTGGGTATTCTCTTCGGCTTGATCGTCGCCTGATAATCGTTGGCGGGCGCCACCGATGGTAAAGCCCTGATCATAAAGCAGTGATCGAATCTGTCGAATCATCAGCACGTCCTGGCGCTGATAATATCGCCGATTACCTCGGCGTTTCACAGGTTTGAGTTGCGGAAATTCCTGCTCCCAATACCGAAGTACATGGGGTTTTACCGCGCACAGACCACTTACTTCACCGATCGTGAAGTAACGCTTGCCCGGAATGACGGGTAGTTCTGCGTTATGATCTGGGTCCAGCATATGCTTCTACTCTGGCTTTTAGTTTTTGTCCGGGACGAAAAGTGACAACTCGTCTCGCTGTTATGGGTATTTCTTCGCCTGTCTTGGGGTTTCTGCCGGGGCGCTGACTCTTGTCGCGCAAATCGAAATTACCGAATCCGGACAACTTGACCTGCTCGTTAACCTCTAAGGAAGATCTGACTTCCTCAAAAAACAGCTCAACAACCTCTTTGGCCTCACGCTTATTCAATCCGAGTTCATCAAACAGCTTTTCGGCCATTTCCGCTTTGGTTAAAGCACTCATGCTCAATTCCTAAGATTGGCGTCTAAATTTTTCTCTAGTGCAGCGACAATTTCACCGATAGAGACGTTGATTTCTTCGTCCGTAAGAGTGCGCGATACATCCTGAAACGTCAAGCCCAGAGCGACACTTTTTCTATTAGGATCAATGCCTTTGCCTTGATATACGTCAAACAACTTTAGGTTTTTTAGCGTCTCATTTGCGGTAGATTCAACGCAGCCTACTATTTCTGCGGCATCCACTGATTGATCAAACAAGAAAGCCAAATCTCTTCGAACTTCGGGGTATTTTGACAACTTTTCGACGAACGGAACCCGTTTTGGCGCAATTTCACTCAGCTTGAGCTCAAAAAGGTAAACTGCGGTCTCTATTCCTAGCTTTTTTTGCACTCTGGGATCTAGAAGCCCAAGCACGCCGATGGTTGAACCCTGTCTCTGTATCAGTGCTGTCTGCCCTGAATGTAACGCTGCGTGCTCTCCGGATGAAAAGGAAAACTCTTCTTCAAGTCCAGTGAGACGGAGCACAGACTGCAAATCACCTTTCACATCGAAGAAATCTACATCTTGGGTGGCGTTGTTCCATGATTCTGTTCGAACAGGTCCGCAAATCACGCCGGAAAGCATTTTTTCCTGGCTGATATTGTCCATGACAAGCGCGTCCTGATTCGGCGCTTGTAGAAAGCGCAGTCCCGTTTCAAACAGGCGAACCCTTTGCTGCTGACGGTTAAGATTGTAAATCAGGGACTTCAACAATCCAGACCACAAACTGGTACGCATAACAGTCATTTCTGCCGATAGGGGATTCGCAAGGCTAATAGGATCATTTGTGGGATCAATCAAATGCTCCATCTTGGCGTCGACAAAACTGTAAGTGATAGCTTCCTGATATCCCAGCGCGACTAACTGGTTTTTTATTTGCTCTTCCGTCAGCGCCGTTTCGGTGATCCTTGCCATCTCCAGATGGGTTTTAGGCGTTCGCACTGGTAAGTTGTTGTAGCCGAACACTCTGCTGATCTCTTCAATTAGATCAGCCTCAATCGCGATATCGAACCGGTGCGGTGGTGCAGTGACTTGCCAACTGGTGCCTTCGTCGCTGACATTTAAATCGAATTCAAATCCTAACCTTTGCAGCGTTTCTGAGATCTCCGCATCCGGGATCGTGACGCCGAGCATGCGGCTAACACGTTGGCTTCGCAAAGGTACGACGGGAACTGTCGGAAAAGCTGCTTCAAGCGTAATGTTTGATACTGGCCCAGCTTCGCCACCGGCAATTTCCAGCAGCAATGCCGTCGCCCTTTCCATTGCGCGAACCTGACCCTGCCAATCAACGCCGCGCTCAAAACGATGAGAAGCGTCGGTATTCATGCCATAGGTTCTGGCTTTACCAATGATTGAGGTAGGCGCGAAGAAAGCCGCTTCGAATAGAATATTGGTTGTCTCGGTCGTCACCGATGTGGATAAACCACCCATGATGCCCGCGATGCCGATCGCTCCACTTTTATCTGTAATGAGCAACGTGTCGGATTCGAGTTTTATTTCCTGCCCGTCCAGAAGCGTCACTTGCTCCTCTGCCGTTGATTGCCGGACATTGATCTCTCCTGAGAGTTTGTCCAGATCGTAAGCGTGCATAGGCTGTCCGAGTTCGAGCATGATGTAGTTGGTGACGTCTACAACTGGGTCGATGCTACGGACATCACATCGTCTTAGCTTTTCTTTCATCCACAGGGGCGTTTCTGCATCCAAGCGAATACCTTTAATCACCCTTGAGACAAATCGGGGGCAAGCGTCGCCGGCAGACAGCGTAACGGGAAACGTGTCTTCAATCGCCGCGTTAACGGGTTCGATATTCAATTCGGCGACGTCGAGATTGTTAATGAGTCCCGTCTCTCTCGCGAGCCCTGTCATCCCGAGACAGTCACTGCGGTTAGGAGTCAAATCCAGATCAATGATTGCGTCGTTGAGATTCAGGACACCTCTAATATCAGCACCCATTTCAACGTCTGCAGGGAGCTCCATTAAACCTTCGTGGTCGTCAGAAATGCCAAGCTCACGCTCGGAGCACAGCATGCCAAACGACTCGACCCCACGAAGCTTGGCTTTCTTAATTTTAAAATCTTCGAGTTTTGCACCGACCAGCGCAAACGGCACCTTGATGCCGGCACGGGCATTGGGCGCACCGCAAACAACCTGAAACTGCTCTGCCCCGGTTGAAACGGAACAAACTCTTAATTTGTCTGCGTTAGGGTGAGGCTCGGCGCTGAGGATTTCACCGACAACTACTTTACTGAACTCGCTAGCAACCGGTTCAAAACCATCCACTTCGAGTCCGGCCATGGTTAACTGTGCAACAAGTTCATCGGTTGTTAATGCCGGATTTACAAACTCTCTAAGCCACTGTTCACTAAATTTCATCTATTTTTCAGCCTGGTAAAATGCGTCAACTATTCGTCGGACTTCCCGCCGAATTACATTATCTCGAAATCAATTGAACTGACGTAAAAATCTGAGATCGTTATCAAAAAACAGTCGCAGATCATCAACGCCGTATCGCAACATCGCAAACCTGTCGACACCCATACCAAAGGCAAATCCGCTATATTCTTCTGGGTCTATACCAGAATACTCAAGCACCCTTGGGTGAACCATCCCAGATCCCATCACTTCCAGCCATCCTGTATTGCTACAAACTCTACAGCCTTTGCCAGCACACTGAACACATTGCACATCAACTTCTGCTGACGGCTCAGTAAAGGGGAAATATGAAGGTCTGAATCGTACTTTTAATTCTTTCTCAAAGAACACCTGTAAAAATTCAACGATTGTGCCTTTAAGGTCAGCGAAGCTGGATTCTTTGTCAATCAGCAACCCTTCAATCTGATGAAACATCGGTGTATGGGTCAGGTCAGAGTCGACACGGTAAACCCGACCCGGACAAATGATTCTGAATGGGGGTTCCCGCTGCTCCATCGTTCTCACCTGAACCGGAGAGGTATGCGTTCGAAGCAAAATGTTGGGATCAAAATAAAATGTATCGTGCATGGCCCGTGCAGGATGATGCTGCGGGATGTTTAAGGCTTCGAAGTTGTGATAATCGTCTTCAATTTCCGGCCCTTCCACAACATCATAACCCACGCTTTTGAAAAAGCTCTCGATACGCTGCTTCACCATTGTGACGGGGTGAAGACCGCCCTCTTCGACATTGCGCCCGGGCAAGGTGACGTCAATTCTCTCGCTCTTCAGTTTTTCCTGAATTGCGACTTCAGCCAACGTATCTTTTCTTTCAGCGATCGCCTGCTGGACTTGCTGCTTCGCTTTGTTAATTTCCGCGCCAGCAGCAGGTCTCTCTTCCGCCGACAACTTGCCCAAACCTTTCAAAAGATCTGTGAGTCGGCCTTTTTTTCCCAAAAACTCAACGCGGACGAGATCAAGCGCGGCTTCATCAACTGACGCTTCAATTTTAGATTCTGCTTGATTACATATTTCCATCAAATCAGACATTGAGTTCTCCAGATTTAATAATTCTTCAAACAAAAAAAACAGCCCGCTTCCAACGATGACCGGAAGGGACTGCTTTTTACGCGATAGAAAGCGCTACACAAAAATATTACGGAAGAGCGCTATGCAGTCTATGCGGCGATGCTTGCCTTGGCCTTCTCTGCTAAAGCAACAAAAGCCGCTTTTTCGTTTACCGCAAGGTCTGCTAAAACGCGTCGATCAATTTCAATTTCAGCTTTTTTAAGACCGTCGATCATACGGCTATAGGATAGGCCACATTCCCTAGCAGCAGCGTTAATCCGCTGAATCCAAAGCGCGCGGAACATACGTTTCTTCACCTTTCGGTCACGGTAGGCATATTGGCCAGCTTTTGTAACGGCTTGCTTGGCAACTCGATAAACCCTGCTGCGCGCACCGTAATAACCTTTAGCTTTCTTTAGAACCTTCTTGTGTCTGTTGTGGGCCTGTACGCCCCTTTTAACTCTTGGCATTTCATATCTCCTGACTGATTAATATCAATTGTTTCGTGAAAATCAAAAGCAGTTATTCTGCTGAAACAATAAATAGTGGAGTCACTTACCCCTTCTTTCGCCCCTTAGGGCTAGTTCAAAGGTTTAATGACCGAGCATACGTCTGATTAATGGTACATCTGAAGGCGCAATTTGCTTGAGCGCGCGCAGGTGTCGTTTACGTTTAGTGCTCTTCTTGGTCAGGATATGATTTCGGAAGGATTGTCTGTGTTTGTAGCCGCCTTTACCGGTTTTTTTAAACCGCTTGGCCGCGCCACTACTTGTCTTAAGTTTGGGCATTTTCATACTCCGCATTTGCTGTGCAAATATTATGAGAGTGATTATCACTCTGGTTAATTGTTAGAGTCCCTGATCGGCCTCTGCTCGTTACAAGTTAGACAGTTATAAAGACTGACTAACAACTATCGCCCGATGCAAAACTTTCAAAGTTCACATCAGTGTTTAGCAATCGCAACGATTAAGCGAATCGATCGGTTACTCGAAGAAGTGGTTAGGCGTTTGCCTGACCTTTCTTCTTACCTCTGGGGGCTAGTACCATGGTTAACTGGCGCCCTTCCATTTTAGGAAAGAGCTCAACGGTACTAATTTCAGCAAGATCAATTTCTACTCGCTTCAGTAGTTCCATACCAAGTTCTTGGTGCGCCATTTCGCGACCTCTAAATCTCAAAGTCACCTTGGCTTTATCCCCATCATTTAGGAAACGTGTCAGGTTGCGTAGTTTTACCTGATAATCTCCATCTTCCGTGCCGGGACGAAATTTCATCTCTTTCACGGTGGTGCGACGCTGTTTCTTTTTCGCCGCAGCCTTGTCTTTCTTAGCTTCGAATACGTGCTTGCCGTAATCCATTAACTTACAAACTACCGGATCAGCATCGGGTGCAATTTCAACAAGATCTAGCTTTGCATCAGCTGCAGCTTTCAATGCTTCAGCGATGGGCACAATCCCTGCCTGCGCTCCGTCTGCTCCAATCAAGCGCACTGTTGTGGCCTGAATTTCGTCGTTCGTTTTGGACCTTTTCGAATCTTCTTTCTTAATTCCCATTTACTCCTCTAAAGTTGGGACGTGGAGTATACAGAATTTCAAGCAATTCTTCCCATTTTTTCTACATCATTGGCTAATAGTGACGAAAATTCCTCAACGGTCATTGCGCCAAGATCCTCGCCATTGCGCCTTCTGACGGCCACTTGGCCATTTTCGACCTCACGATCACCTATTACCGCCAGAAAAGGGACCCGCTGAATGGTATGTTCACGGATTTTGAAGCCAATTTTTTCGTTTCTGGTATCCGTTTCGACCCTAAAACCTTTTTTGGCAAGGGCGTTGGTCACTTCATGGCAGTAACCGGACTGGCTATCGGTAATATTCAATACCACTGCTTGCACAGGGGCTAACCATACGGGCATCTCACCGGCATAGTTTTCAATCAATATACCGATAAAACGCTCAAAAGATCCCAGCATTGCCCTGTGCAGCATGACAGGCACCTGTCGACTACCATCCTCGGCAACATATTGCGCGTCCAAGCGCCCAGGCATCGAAAAATCCACCTGCATCGTGCCGCATTGCCAAACTCTGCCCAGGCAATCCTTTAAGGAAAACTCGATTTTGGGACCATAGAAAGCCCCTTCACCGGGAAGGTATTCCCAATCTAGGCCTTTAGCATCCAATGCTTCGGCCAATGCAGCTTCTGATTTGTCCCAGACTTCGTCACTCCCAACCCGTTGTTCAGGGCGGGTTGACAACTTAATCAGAATCTCTTCAAAGCCAAAATTAGCATAGACTTCTTGAAGAACATCAATAAATTCAATCACTTCTGATTGAATTTGCGCCTCTGTGCAGAAAATATGGCCATCGTCCTGAACAAAACTACGCACGCGCATGATGCCCTGCAAGGTCCCGGAAGGCTCATTACGGTGACACGACCCAAACTCAGACAGACGAATAGGTAACTCACGATAACTCTTTAAACCCTGATTAAAGACCTGCACATGGCAGGGACAGTTCATCGGTTTAATGGCGTACAAGCGACTATCGCTTTGAACCGAGAACATGCCATCACCAAATTTGTCGGCATGACCCGATTTTTCCCAGAGAGACATATCCACCATCTGTGGTGTTCTGATCTCACTGTAGCCATTGGCAATTTGGACTTCACGCACATATTGCTCGATCACTTGCCAAATCTGCCAGCCTTTGGGGTGCCAGAACACCATGCCCGGCGCTTCTTCCTGTGTATGAAACAGATCAAACTTTTTGCCGAGCTTCCTGTGATCCCGTTTTTCTGCTTCTTCGAGTCTGAAAAGATATTCTTTTAGGCCGTTCTTATCGGGCCAACAGGTGCCATAAATTCTCTGCAGCATTTCATTATTGGAATCTCCGCGCCAATAAGCGCCAGCCACCTTTGTTAGCTTAAACGCCTGCAACTTTGATGTTGACGGCACGTGGGGACCCCGGCATAGATCCATAAAGTCACCCTGTTTGTAGAATGACAAATCTTCGTCAGAGGGAATGCTCTCGAGGATTTTAACCTTGTAATCTTCCCCAATTTCTTTGAAATGAGCTACCGCATCATTTCGGGACATGACTGACCGACTAACTTGGAGATTCTGTTTCGAGATCTCTTTCATGCGCTTTTCTATTTTCTGCAGGTCTTCCGGCGTAAATGCACGCTCGTAGGCAAAATCATAAAAGAAACCATCTTCGATGACCGGTCCGATGGTGACCTGCGCTGAAGGGAATAGTTGCTGCACAGCTTGCGCCATTAGGTGCGCGCAAGAGTGTCGAAGCACGTCAACGCCGTCGGCATCTTTGCTGGTGATAATTGATATTTCTGCATCGGTTTCGACAAGATAGGATGTGTCGACGATTTCACCGGAGACTTTTCCAGCTAGCGCAGCTTTCGCTAAACCAGAACCAATAGATTTGGCGATCTCATGGATGGAAACAGCGTGATCGAAGGATTTCTGACTTCCGTCAGGGAGAGTAATAATAGGCATAATTTCCTCGCTTTCAGTGGTGACCCTTACCAAAGGCCACATGGTTTCAGCTATGTCTTTCTTATGTTTAAGCTTTAGTTTCGCTTAGACAAACGTTGGGTCAATCTTGTGCGTTTTTCTGGCGAAATCTGGTAGGAACGGTCGGATTCGAACCGACGACCCTCGCCTTGTCGAGGCGATGCTCTAACCAACTGAGCTACGCTCCTATGTCAGATCTCTCAATTTACAAGTGCTTCTGTTATCAAGTACCCATCTGAAATTGTTCATACGTCGAACCGAGTTCAGCGGGCATTTCCAAGAGGCGCGTAGGTTAACTGAATCAAGCTTTTCGTGCAAATACACGCCGGAGTGAACTGATGAGATTCTTGTCGATACGCGCAAAGCTGATTTAACTCCTGACAAACTGCTGCCGCAATTCTTCTATCTGATCACGCAAACCTGCCGCCTCCTCAAAAGCTAGATTCTTTGCTTGCTCAAACATTTGCTTTTCAAGTGAAACAATCTGTTTTTCAATATCATCCGTTTTAAGCGCATTGCCCCGATATTTGCCCTTACCTTCAGCCACTCGACCTTTTTTGCCTGCCTTAGAAGGTGCATCGCGCGCGCCCTCCATCACGTCTGCAACCTGTCGTTTGATACCTATTGGGGTTATGTTGTGCGTCCTGTTGTGGTCTTGTTGTTTCTCTCTGCGCCGATCTGTCTCATCAATCGCACGTTGCATGGAATTTGTCACTCTGTCGGCGTAGAGAATCGCCTTTCCTTCCAAGTTGCGGGCAGCGCGCCCGATCGTTTGAATCAGAGATCGTTCAGATCGAAGAAACCCTTCTTTATCGGCATCGAGAATCGCCACCAATGACACTTCCGGCATATCCAACCCTTCACGCAACAGGTTAATACCCACCAGCACATCAAACTCACCCAGTCGAAGGTCACGAATAATTTCTACACGTTCAATCGTGTCAATATCGGAGTGCAGATATCTGACTCGCACACCGTTTTCATCAAGATAATCCGTCAGATCTTCTGCCATCCGCTTGGTGAGCGTGGTAATCAATACCCGCTCGTCTTTTTTGGCTCTTACGACAATCTCCCCTAGCACGTCATCCACCTGAGTTTGTGCCGGACGAATCTCAATCTCGGGGTCGACCAGCCCCGTCGGTCTGACCACCTGATCAACGACCGCATCTGCGTGTTCTGCCTCGTAGGGACCGGGCGTCGCGGATACAAATATCTTTTGTGGTGCCAGTTTTTCCCACTCTTCAAACCTTAGAGGACGATTATCGAGCGCACTCGGTAATCTAAAACCAAAGTTGACTAGCGTTTCTTTTCTGGATCGGTCACCTTTATACATCGCACCTAGCTGGGGGACACTGACATGGGATTCATCAATCACCAGCAACGCATCATCGGGGAGATAATCATAAAGCGTGGGTGGCGCCTCACCCGAGCCACGACCCGACAAATACCGTGAGTAATTCTCGATACCATTGCAATAGCCCAACTCTTTGATCATCTCAAGATCATAGCGCGTTCGTTGCTCTAGTCTTTGCGCCTCGACCAGCTTGTTATTTTCCTTCAAGAATCGCAGACGTTCATTCAGTTCATCTCGAATATCATCGATGGCTTTTTCAATCGTCTCACGCGGCGTCACGTAGTGTGACTTTGGAAAAATTGTGACTCTCGGCACCTTTCGACGCACCTCACCCGTCAGTGGGTCAAAAAAAGACAACGACTCAATCTCATCGTCAAAAAGCTCAACCCGGATCGCCTCTCTATCTGACTCCGCTGGGAAGATATCGATCACATCTCCTCGGACTCTATAGGTTGCTCGCCGCAACTCGGTTTCATTGCGCGTGTACTGTAATTCCGCAAGGCGACGAAGCATCCAGCGCTGATCTACCTTGTCACCGCGATCAAGGTGCATCACCATTTTGAGATAGGAGCCTGGATCACCGAGTCCATAGATTGATGACACCGATGCAACCACAATTGCGTCACTGCGCTCAAGCAGCGCTTTGGTCGCGGAAAGTCGCATCTGCTCGATATGCTCGTTAATCGCCGCGTCTTTTTCTATGTAAGTGTCTGATGCAGGGACATAGGCCTCGGGTTGGTAGTAGTCGTAGTAAGAGACAAAATACTCAACGGAATTATTAGGAAAAAATTCCTTGAACTCACCATAAAGCTGAGCGGCAAGCGTTTTGTTAGGCGCCATGATCAGTGTGGGCCGCTGAATGCTCTCGATAACATTGGCGATGGTGTAGGTTTTCCCGGAGCCAGTCACGCCTAGCAGCGTCTGTGAGGCAAGACCTGACGCTATACCGTCGATCAACCCTTCAATCGCTTTGGGTTGATCTCCGGCGGGTTGGTAGTCCGATACAATTTTGAGCTGGCCTGATTTCACGATCTGGAACCTGAATTCGAGTTGACCGCAAATAATAACCTAAAAATTACCAGAATTTGAGCGAAGGATGACTCTATAGTGACAACCATGATCCAGTTTATAAATGACGATTTTCTCGAGGAAGAGATGTTGACCCATAATCCCAAGCGCTATACAATTCGCACCCTTCGGACACGTCGTGTTTCGATGTCTCTTTTGAGAGAAGTTCCCCGATAGCTCAGTTGGTAGAGCAAATGACTGTTAATCATTGGGTCCCTGGTTCGAGCCCAGGTCGGGGAGCC
>ENA-OREB01000481-OREB01000481.1-marine-metagenome-genome-assembly--contig:-NODE-481-length-20449-cov-3.067838_pt1 | contig 20449 bp, 21 predicted proteins | sample MGYA00248625_ERZ508552 | MGnify/ENA primary metagenome ERZ508552 (study PRJEB26219, sample SAMN06267888) | marine metagenome | isolation source: Monterey Bay, California, USA | place: USA:Monterey Bay...
GAAAAGCTCCTGCAAACTCTTGGAGCGAAGGCCCCTTAAACCTCCACCGACTACCACGACCCTGACCAAGGACGACGGTTCGACCGTGCAGGTCTCCAAGTGCCCGAACGACCACGGAAAGATCAAGTCCCCACTGTGTTGTGGCGCCGACATGGCGTGCGCTCTCTGAACAGACTCCTGATCCGGACCTGACGGGTCCGGACGTTCTGACAGATCAGCGAAGACGGAATACGGCGACCGGCGACGTCTGGTCGACATTGGGCCCGGCACCGTAGGTGACCACCCGATGGATGGTCGGCTCGATGATGGTTCCGGCGGCCACATCGTTGGCAAACCGGGCCTCGAAGCCGTGGGCCGTGAAGTGGTCGGGGTTGATTCCGATGGCGAACAGCGCCCCTGGCCGGGCAATCCGGTACAACTCGTCGAACGCCTGGGGCCCCACATGGCCATGGGTGAACGTGCCGCAACTAACAACGGCCCCATAGGCATTGCCGACCAGGGGCAGCACGGCTGTCAGGTCACCCACGTGGAGACTCGAGTAGACGGCCTCACCCGACGCTGTCGACTTGGTGCCAGCCTGCTCCAACATCTCCGGCGACAAGTCGAGGCCGTCGAGTGGTGACGGGCAGCGGTGGTCGAGCCGCAGCGCCTCACCGACCAGACCGGTGCCGCAACCGACATCGAGCACCGGCCCGTCGGAAGGAGTCACCGAGGCGAGAAGGGCCCCTGCCACCCCGAGGTGGTACCGGTAGGCGTTCTCCTTAATGAACCCCGATTCGTAGCTGTCGGCCCACCGGGCGTACAAGTTTCGGTTGTCGTCCGGAGTCTCGACCGCGTAGGCATCAGCCAGGTCGAAATCGCCGTCACCCATCTACTCCACCTCCCCCTCGAATTGATCATTGAGCCCATGCACCCCCCCCACAGGAGAGAGGGTGAAAGATCTATCCGAGGGCTCGGAGTAGCACAAGGCCTCCAGGCTTTCGATAACGCACCACTTGCCTCCCCGGAACGCGACGGAGCCGGGGCGTTGGCCCCGACTCCGATTCGCGTGTTGGTTCGCCCCGAAAGGCGCCCGATCAGGCAGCGAGATCCAAATCGGCGATGTCCCGGTTGGCCTCGGTGTCGGCCGCCCTGTGAACGGGCGGAACCGGACGCTGCCGGTCAGCCACCATCTGCTGTCCGAGGGACATGATCGTCCGCACGGCCCGGTCGTTGAAACCGGCGAAGTGGCCGTAGCCGGCAGCCTGGTTCAGGGCCAGAAAGAGGTCCTGCTGTGGGTGCCGGAGGTTGTGGAATGAACGGTTGCTGGAACGCAGCTTGTTGGAACGCATGGCTTGCTCTGTTTCACTGTGGTCCGACGGCCGTCGTCCGGATTCGGCCGGAGGGCTCGTCGAAGCTGTTGTTGTGTCTGACCTGCTCCGATGACCCCTCCATTTGGAAGTTACCCATCGGTAGATCGCTACATAGATTCTGGGGCATGGGTCACGCGAATCCACGGCGACAGTGGTCACAGGTGACCCCGGTCGCACCCCGGTACTGGACAACCGACCGTGGCGATCCGACGGTCAGGTGCCGAGGACGATCATTCCTCCGGGCAGTGCCAGATGGTCCGAGAGTTCCTGCTCGTCGGTGGCCATCCGCCAGTCCAGGAGGGCCGCCGCGTACCCGGCCATCAACGGGTGGTCGCCAAGGGGTTCACACTCGTCCGGATCACCCTCGAGGTCGAAGAAGATCGGCGCCATCCCGGCGAAGTGCACGTACTTGCCTCGGTGGTCCCGGTGCACCGCGAGGTTGCACCGGTGACCGTCCAGCCCATCCAACTCCCTGGAACCAGCCCACGCCCGGAAATCGAATTCCCAGTGAGCAGCGGTACGCCAGCCGTCCGGCAGACCACCGTCGGCAACCGATCCGTCAAGGAAGGGACGCAGTGATCGGCCCTGACACTGCCGGGGCACCTCGGCACCGGCCAGGTCGAGCACCGTGGGCATCACGTCGATGTTCTCGGTGAAGCCCTCCACCACCTGGCCCGCCCCACCGGTGCAGGCCGTTTCGATTCCGGTACCTCCGGGAGCGCGGACGATCAACGGGATGTAGAACGCCTGGTCGTGGAACCCCAGCTTTGACATGAGGCCGTGGTCCCCGAGCATCTCGCCGTGGTCCGAGGTCACAACCACAACGGTCTCGTCGGTGGCTCCCAGCTCGTCCAGAGCCGTGAGGAGGCGGCCCACCTGGGCGTCGACCTCGGCCATCATCCCGTAGTAGGTGGCCCGCACCTGCCGGAGGTCGAGGTCGTCACCCGGCGGCCGGTAGGCACCGAAGGCGCGCGCGGCGGTCACGAACGGGTGGGTATCGACTCCGCCGTCCACGAGGGGATCGGGCACCGTCGCTGGATCGACGAGATCGTGGTACGGCGCTGGCGCCGTGAACGGTGGGTGGGGTCGGTAGATCGACGCGTGGACAAACCACGGGTCGCCGACGCTCTCCAGCCGGGCGAGTTCGTCGATCACCTCCCCGACCAGAAACGCCGTCTCGGTCTCCTCGGCGGCAAACGGTGGTGGTGGCCACGACGCCCCCCGACCCGCCGGGATGGCCACGTCGTCGCGGGGCCGCAAAAACCGCTCGCGATCCGACACGTCGTGACCTCGAGCCTCCAGCCACCGGTACCAGGGCTCCCGATGTTCGGGTAGGTCAAGCCCCACCCGGAACCCGGGCAGCGGACCCTCGTAGTCCCCGAGCCTCGGATCGCCCGCGGACACGGTGCGCGGGTCGACCGTGGTATCGGTATGGCCGAACAGCACCGGGTCGTACCCCACGGACCGCATGGCTAGGGCCACGTTGGTGAAGCGGGCGTCCAGCGGGGTGCCGTTCAGAACCGACCGGTGCACGTGCTGGTAGGTGCCGGTAAGCAGGCTGGCCCGGCTGGGTCCGCACGGCGCGGCCTGCGCGAAGTGCGAGGCGAACCGCACCCCCTCCGCGGCAAGACGGTCCAGGTTCGGGGTGGACACCGATGGGTGGCCAGCCGCCGAAAGGCAGTCACCACGCCACTGGTCCAGGGTCACCAGCAGAACGTTGGGTCGTCGCATCGTCCCGCATACTGCCAGCCCCGCCGACTCCCGGGCAGCAGGTGGCGCACACGACCGCCACTAACGTCCGGCGATGGTCAAGTCATCCACCCTGCGGTCCCTCAGGGACAGGATTCCCCAATCCGGGCGGCCCCTCGGCCTGCTGCTGGCCTTCACCGGGATGTTCCTGGTCTCTACCGACGCCCTGTTGGTTCGGGTGGCCGAACGCGACTCCGAGGTCGACGGCTGGACCATCGCCTTCATGGTCGGCGTCTTCTCCTCACCGGTGGCCTGGAGTCTGGCCATCCGAAAGATCGGGCGTCACCTGGGACGTGAACTAGTCCGGTGGCGACGCCCGCTCCTAGTGACCGGGCTGCTGAGCGCGGTCGGCACCACGGCTTTCCTGACGGCAGTGACCCTGACCGCGGCATCCAACGTGGTGGCCATCATCGCCTCGGGACCCATTTTTGCTGCCGTCCTGGCCCGGATCGCCCTCCATGAGCGCACCTCGATGCGAACCTGGCGGGCCATCGGTCTGACCCTGATTGGCATCGTGGTGATCGTTGGTGGGTCGATGGCCGCTGAGGGAATCGCCGGCGACCTGGTGGCCCTGCTCGCCATCATGAGCTTCGCCGTCAACCTCGTGATCTGGCGCCGGTACCCCGAACTGCCCCGCACCCTGGTGGTCGCCGTCGCTGCCACCTGCATCTTCCTGATGACCGTGGTTCCCGCCGACCCCTCACTGCTCGATCGACGGGCCCTGCTAGCCACTCTGGCCATGGGCGGACTCTTCGGACCGATCGCCCGGCTATGCATGTCGACGGCCACCCGCCACGCCCCACCCGCCGAGGTCAGCCTCTTCACACCCGTGGAGACGGTCGCCGCATCGCTGTGGGTGTGGCTGTGGTTCGACGAGGTGCCGCCCACCCCGACGTTCATCGGTGGCGTCATCGTGGTGGCCTCTGTGTTCTACGGACTGACCGGTCCGGCCCGAGAGGTCGACCCTCAACCCCCGAGGCAAGCATGACCCCACCCCACGACGCGTCAGATCCGGTGCTCGACCAGTTGGAAGCACTGGATATCGAACACGAGGTGATGGCGTGCGATCCCGCCCTGGCCGACACGGCCGACTTCTGTGCCGCCTACGACATCGACCCCGCAGATTCGGCCAACGCCATCCTGGTGGCCGGCAAGGCCCGTGAAGGCGAGGAAAGGCCCTTCGCCCTCTGCCTGGTGCTGGCCACACACCGCCTCGACGTCAACGGCACCGTCCGCCGGCGGCTGGGCTCCCGCAAGGCCTCGTTCGCCGGAGCCGACGAGACGGCGACCCTGACCGGCATGCAGATCGGTGGCGTCACCCCGTTCGGGCTGCCTGACGGCTGCACTGTGCCCATCTGGATCGATGCCGATGTGATGGCCCGGAACCGAGTAGTGGTCGGTGGCGGCTCGCGCGACCGCAAGCTGCTGCTGCCTCCAGTCGGGCTGCTGGCTCTCCCGGGCGCTGAGGCGGTCAACTACCTGGCACGCCTTGTCCCTCCGCAGCCCTCGCCCGAGGTCTGATCACCGGTCGTCCGGGTTAGCCCGGCCGGAACGCAGTCTTACGAACGCGTCAGGTGCTGGGCCAGTGCGTCACGGGCACTGCCCGGAGGCGCCTCGTCGACCAGGTGGCGCACGGTGTCGTCCCGCCCGAGTGCTTCCAGCAGGTCGACGGCCATGGTGTCCACGACGCACAGACTGTCCAGTCGGGTGCCTTCGGTGAGCGGGTCAGCGATCAGACCGTCGATCGCCGGGCCGGCCGCCAACTCGGCCCGTACCAACTTGATCGCCGCGGCCTCCAACTCGTCGAGCGCGTCGAGAGCCCTCATGATCTGGGTCGCCTGACCTCTGGGGAGGAGGCCTTCAGCTTGCAAATCATCGGTCGACACCCGTTGAGTGTGGATCGAACACACGCGCGATCGGTGGATGCCTGCTGGCCTGCCCGGCGACCGGTACCGTCCGCCTCGTGGAACTCGTCGAAGTGCAGACGCTGGTGGAAGACCTTTACGGCGAGGTCGACCGGGCTCGGGGAATCCCGGCCACCGTGGCCTGGCTCTGCGAGGAACTCGGCGAGCTGGCTCAGGCCACCCGCAAGGGCACGACCGAGCAGCAGCTCCACGAGTTGGGCGACGTGATGGCTTGGTTGGCCAGCCTGGCCAACCAGTTGGGCTTGTCGCTGGATGAGGCGATGGCCCGCTACGTGACGGACCCTCCGTAGACCGGCCCCGGCAACAGGCCGGAATCGGGTTCAGGCTCGTCGGCGGTGGAGTTCCTCGGCGATTTGGATGGTGTTCAACGCCGCACCCTTGCGGAGGTTGTCGCTGGACAGGAAGAGCGCCAGACCATTGGTGCGGGTCTCGTCGGCCCGGATGCGACCCACGATGGTGGGGTCCACCCCGGCCGCATCCAGCGGTGTGGGCACAGCGGCCAAGACGACGCCCGGAGCCCCGGTCAGCAGCTCGGTGGCCCGCTCCGGTGAAATGGGGCGATCGAACTCAGCGTGCACGGTCAACGAGTGCCCGGTGAAGACCGGCACCCGTACGCATGTCCCCGACACAGCGAGGTCCGGGATGCCCAGGATCTTTCGGCTCTCATTACGGAGCTTCTGCTCCTCGTCGGTCTCACCTCGCCCGTCGTCCACGAACGACCCGGCGTGGGCCAATACGTTGAACGCAATGGTCGAGGGGAATGACGACGGCTCGGGGAACGCCACCGCCCGACCGTTATGGGCTAGACCCGACGCGCCGTCGATCACCGCGGCGACCTGGGAGGCCAGCTCGGCGACACCGGCGAGACCGGCACCGGAGACCGCCTGGTAGGTGGCGATGGTCAGGGACCGCAGGCCCGCCTCGGCGTGCAGCGGGGCCAACACCGGCATGGCGGCCATGGTCGTGCAGTTCGGGTTGGCCACGATCCCCTTGGGGATGTCGTCCAGCTCGTGGGCGTTGACCTCGGGAACCACGAGGGGCACGTCGGGGTCCATTCGCCAACCCGACGAGTTGTCGATCACCGTGGCGCCTGCCGCGGCCATCTGCGGCGAGAACTCCATCGACGCCGTCTTCCCGGCGCTCACCAGGGCTACGTCGATGCCCGACCAGTCGGCGGTCGCCGTGTCCTCCACAACGATCTCGCGATCGCCCCAGGCAATGGTGGAACCTGCCGATCGGGCTGAGGCGAAGAACCGGAGGGTTCCGACCGGAAAGGCGCGTTCGGCGAGCAGGGTGCGCATGACGCCCCCGACCTGACCGGTGGCGCCGACGATGGCGATGTCCATGGAAATCAGGCTATCCACCGTCCGTCTCCTGCCTGCCCGGGATTCGTAGGCCGAGGCCAGACGGATCCTCGCCTATTTGGAAACGGGTGCGAAAAGGTCTGGCATCGACTCCATGATCGGAAAGCCGTGGCCACAGGCCTGATCGACGAAGGCCCCCAGACGTCGAGCCGACAGATCCAGTTCCCCGGCTTTGACCACCGGGGAGTCGAGCACATAGGTGAAGACCAGGGCCTGAAGGCGCGGCATGGTAACCGTCTCGGGGTTCAGGCGGTCCAGTTGGATTCCCAGATCGGCGTAGACCCGGTTCAACAGGCCCACGTCGGCTCGGAGCTCGGCGGGCACCCGGTTATTGGTCCACGCCAGCAGGTTCCGGGTGGCCAGCAACAGGGCGTGTTGGCTGCGCGGATCCAAGAGGCCGTCGTCGGGTAGCACCCGCTCCACCTCGAGGATCAACTCGCCGGACTCGACGGCCAGCTCGGCGCAGAAACCAACGGCCGCCTCGGGGATCGGTCCGCCGGCCAACGAGGTGGTCGGGGTGACGCTGGTCGACGGCGCCATCGACGTCGAGGCAGGCACGGTGGTGCTCGGAACCATCGTCGTCGAGGGGGCCTCGGTGGTCGCGGGCGCCGACGTGGTAACCGGGGTCTCTCCGATGGTTGTCGGCGTCGGGGCGGTCAGTGTCGACCCCCCACCACAGGCCGATGCCACCAGACTGGTTACCGCGACCAGAACTGGCACCACAGTTCGTAAGACGGACCTGATCACCGCCGCGCCACCTTCCGACATCAGCCCCACATACCGGTGAGCAACTCGAACAACATCGACGAGGAATCACCACAGGTGGCGATCGTCCAGTCACGGAGGCGTGCGCCTGCCGCGTCCACCTCGTCCATGTCTGCCTCGAGGTCCGCCGCGATACGGGCCATCATCCCCAGGAAGGCCGCCATCCGTGCCTCGTTCGCTGCGGAATTGGCAGCTGGGTCGTCCTCGGTAGCTTCAGCCAGGTCCTCGAGAGCCTCAGCCATGAGGGTCCCGATCCGGCCGGTCGTCTCTCGTACCAGTTTGGCGTCACCCCGCAGATCCGGGGGGACCTCGTCGACCAGCCAGGCAAAGACCTCGTCGGTCACCCGGAAGACGCCTACCAGTGCGAACGGATCCGGCTCGGCCCCCGGCTCCATCTCCATGAGGGTGGCCATCATCAGCCCGAGGTGTTCGGCCAGGCCGGCACAAACCGCCGGGGCATCGGTCGATATGCCCAACATGGCCTCGGTCGAGCATCGAATCATGTTGGCCATCACCGGGGTGTCCAACAAAAGGTCCATGGCCTCGTCGTCGTCGAGGTTCACCACACCGGTCTCGAACCGCTCCTCTAGGTAGGGAACGAGGTCGTCGGCCGTAACCCCCTCGAGCATGCACTCGGGTTCGATGGGTGGTGCATCGGGGTCGGCGGCGAGCGACTGGCCGATACCCAGTCCCACCACGGCGACCACTAGGTCACAGTCCCGAAGGGCGGCCACCGCTAGGGACGCCTGGTCGGGACGGGGACCGTTGCGGGTCAGGGCCACCACCTCAGCCGGATCCACCTCGACCAGCAGACGGTCGGCCACGCACCCCAGGTCGGCCTCGGTAAGACCCTCGAGGATCGGTGCGGCGGCCGCCACGTCGGACACGAACCCGCTACGGGCGTCGTCCGACGAGACCGTGGTGGTCGACACCGACAGCATCGTGGTCGAGACCGCCTCGGTGATCCCGGGGTCGGCATCGGTCGCGGTCGCACCGCCGTGAGTGGTACCCGAACCACAGGCTGAGATCACGAACACCGCGCTGAACAGGAGACCGGCTAGCGCCGATCGTGGATTGATCGTCATGGGAACGCCTTCAAGATCGTGTGTGCACCGGGGAAGGTGATCGCCCATTAGGTAAAGGGAGGGATCGGAGAGACGGGACTTAGGCCTCAGCCAAGCCGAAGGCATCGTGGAGGGTCCGCACCGCGTCCTCCACCCGCTCGCCGTCGACCACACAGCTGACGCGGATGGCCGACGTCGAGATCATCTGAATGTTCACTTCGGCGGCTGCCAACGTCTCAAACATGGTGGCGGCCACGCCGGGGTTGGACCGCATGCCGGCACCCACCACGCTCACCCGGGCGATCGAGTCGTCCGACGTCACGCCGCCCGCCCCGACCTCGGTAGCCAGCCGCTTCGTATGTTCCATGGCCCGCGCCAGATCGGCGTGGGGCACGGTGAACGAGATGTCGGTCACGCCCTGAGCGGACACGTTCTGCACGATCATGTCCACGTTCACCTCGAGGTCGGCCAGCGCACGGAACACCGTGGCTGCCACCCCGGGCTGATCGGGCACGCCGGCCAATGTCATCTTGGCCTCAGACGTGTCGTGGGTGACCGCCGAGACGATGGCCTGTTCCATGTCGGGTACCTCCTCGTCGACCCACGTCCCCTCCTGCCAGGTGAAGGCGGAACGGACGTGGAGGCGCACCCCGTGGGTGCGTGCGTATTCAACCGACCGCATGGCCGGCTTGGGACAACCTGTCGCCGTCATCTCCAGCAACTCGTCATACGAGATGGCGGACATGCGTCGAGCCGTGGGCACGACCCGGGGATCGGTGGTGAACACCCCGGTCACGTCGGTGTAGAGCTCACAGGCATCAGCGCCTAGGGCGTGGGCGATGGCCACTGCCGTCGTGTCGGATCCGCCACGACCCAGAAAGGTCACGTCGTTGTCGGTCGACACGCCCTGAGACCCACCGAGCACCGGCACCCGGCCGGCATCCAGCGACGCACGGACACGATCGGGCCGGACATCGACGATCTTGGCGTTCTGATGGTTGGTGTCGGTCAGGAAGCCAGCCTGGCTGCCGGTGAACGACTCGGAGTCCACCCCGATGTGGTGCAGGGCCATGCACACGAGCGCCATGGCCTTGCGTTCACCGGCCGTGATGAGCATGTCCATCTCACGGCCCGGGTGGATAACCGACACCTCGCCGGCCAGCCGCAGCAACTCGTCGGTCTCCTTGCCCATGGCCGAGACCACGAGGACCACCTGGTCGCCACGCCGCACGGTGCGGGCAACGTGATCGGCCACCTCGCGCATGCGATCCGCATCCGCGACCGAGGTGCCTCCGAACTTCTGGACGATGAGTGCCACGGGGCTCCACGCTACCGGCGCCCCATGCGCCGTCTGTTGCAGGTTCCCGGAGGGCACCGGTCCGATCGACCCGCTCCCAGCCTCCGTCGGTAGGGTGCCGATCCATGGTCCAGAAGTCCCGACGTTCCAGCTCCCGAGGTTCTGGGCAGCAGCGCTCGACCACCGTCCGGGTGGTGGCCGGCGTGCTGGCCCTGATGATGGTGGGCAGCCTGGCTTTCGTCGTCGTGGGCACCGCCGGATCAGGGGGCGACGACCTGGCGACCCTGCCGGTTCCCGACGACTGCCCGGCAGACGACAAGTCCGACGCCCCACGACTGGCGTTCACCAGCCGCCCCTCCTGGTGTCTGTCCCCCGGTGTCTCCTACACCGCGGTCTTCGACACCACCGAGGGTGAGATCCGGGTCGCCCTGGACAAGGCCCGTACCCCGGAGACGGTCAACAACTTCGTGGTCCTGACCCGGTTCGGGTACTACGACGCCACGATGCTGTTCCGGTTCGACCCGTCGATCGACATCATCCAGGGCGGCGCACCGACCACCAATGACTGGTCCGACAGGGGCCCCGGCTACACCATCCCCGATGAGGGCGGCGAATACCTGGCCACCACCTCGGGTCAGCTCTTGGGCCCGTTCACCTACCAGGCCGGCGACCTGGTGATGGCCCGCTCGGCCGGCCCTGACAGCTCGGGCGCCCAGTTCTTCTTCGCCACCGGATCCCGGACGTCGCTGCTGGACGCCCAGGGCACCTACATCGTCTTCGGCCACGCCGATGAGGCCGGCACGGCAGTGCTACAGGCGATGATGGGCCTCTATGAGGTGGACGAGACCTCGCAGTACGGCGGTGGCCCGAGTCGGGACGTGGTCGTCCGCTCGGTCACCATCGAAGCCGACTGACCGGCCCGACCCCACCCGACACTACGAGGCCGGATCGTGCCGATGCCCGGAACGCGTCCGCCCGTCGAGCCGCCTGCCAGTACCTGGACGTTCCCCCGGGCCGATACGGCTGATGAGAACGGGGTGGTCGGCGTGGGTGCCGACGTCGACCCCGGCACCCTGCTGACGGCCTACCGGTCGGGCCTGTTTCCCATGCCCGTGGAACCGGGTGGCCCCATGGCCTGGTGGTCGCCCGATCCCCGGGGCGTGCTCGAGATCAACGACCTGCGGGTGTCCCGATCGCTGAGGCGTTCGTTAGGCCGCTACGAGGTGCGTGTCGACACGGTGTTCGCCGACGTGGTGGTGGCGTGCGCTGATCCGACACGCGACCGGGGCTGGATCGACGAACGCATCGCTGGGGCCTACACCGAGCTCCACCGTCTGGGCTGGGCTCACTCGGTCGAGGCCTGGGACGACCACGGCCTGGCCGGTGGGCTCTACGGGGTGGCCGTCGGCGGCCTATTCGCCGGCGAGTCGATGTTCCACCGACGCACCGACGCCTCCAAGGTCGCCCTGCACCACCTCGTCGAACTCATGGGAACCGAAACCCATCGCCTGATCGACGTGCAGTGGTGCACGCCGCACTTGGCACGAATGGGGGCCGGCGAGATGGACAGGGATCACTACCTGGAACGGCTCGCCGACCTGGTCACCGTGCCCGGCCCTCGCTGGCCGGGTGAACCGGTCTAGGAGCCCAGCCCGGTACGGGACCGACGAATCGGCAAGTCGCCAGCTCGCCACCACCGACCCGAGAAGCGCCAGACCCCGGGATCGGGCGGCGTTCGCGCATCGACAGCCGACTTCGGCCACAGCGCCTCGACGGCCACCAGGATGGCCGCCAACTCCTGGGGGGTCGCACCCTCCGCGGTAACCCGGATGCCTGACTGCCCGGACTGCTCAGATTCCATGACCTATTCCCCGATCGCCGCCCGCTAGAGGGGCACGTTTCCGTGCTTGCGGCGAGGGGACTCCTCCTGTTTGGTCACCAGCATCCGGAGTCCGGCCACCAGCTTGACCCGGGTGTCGGCCGGGTCGATCACGTCGTCTACGTAACCCCGTTCCGCGGCCACGTACGGGTTGGCGAACTTCTCCGTGTACTCGTCGATGAGCTCAGCCCGGCGGGCGTCGGGGTCGGCGGCATCCTGGAGTTCCCGGCGGTGGACGATCTCCACGGCTCCCTGCGGGCCCATGACAGCCAGCTCGGCAGTCGGCCAGGCCAGCGACAGGTCCGAACCCACCGACTTGGAGTCCATGACCACGTAGGCACCGCCGTAGGCCTTGCGGGTGATGACCTGGATGCGGGGCACGGTGGCCTCGCAGTAGGCGTAGAGCAGCTTGGCCCCATGGCGGATGATCCCGCCGTACTCCTGATCGACCCCGGGGAGGAAGCCGGGTACGTCCACGAAGGTGATGATCGGCACGTTGAACGCGTCACACGTGCGAACGAATCGGGCCGCCTTCTCCGAGGCCTCGATATCGAGCACCCCGGCGAAATGCATGGGCTGGTTGCCCACCACGCCGACGCTGCGGCCGTCGAGCCGCCCGAAGCCGCACACGATGTTGCCGGCCCATGCCGAGTGGTACTCGAGGAAGTGGCCGTCGTCGAGCACCGTCTCGATGACGGTCCGCATGTCGTAGGGGACGTTGGCGCTGTCCGGCATGAGGTCATTCAGCTCGGGACACAGGCGGTCGCCGGGGTCATTGGTCTCGACGAGCGGGGCCTCCTCGAGGTTATTGGACGGCAGCTGGGCCAGCAGGGCCTTGACCTCGTCGAGCACCTCATGTTCGTCTTCGCACACGAAGGTGGCCACGCCGGACTTCGTCGAGTGACTGCCGGCACCCCCAAGTTCCTCGAGGGTGACCTCCTCGCCGGTGACCGTCTTGACCACGTCTGGACCAGTGATGAACATGTGCGACTTCTCACGGACCATGAAGATGAAGTCGGTCATGGCCGGGCTGTACACGGCTCCTCCGGCGCACGGGCCGAGGATCACGCTGATCTGCGGGATGACCCCCGAGGCCTGGACGTTTCGCCAGAAGATCCCGCCGTAGCCGTCGAGGCTGACCACGCCCTCCTGGATACGGGCCCCGGCCCCGTCGTTGAGGCCCACGAACGGCGCGCCGACACTGAGTGCCAGGTCCATGACCTTGTGGATCTTCTCGGCGAACACCTCGCCGAGCGCCCCGCCAAACACCGTAAAATCCTGGGAGAACAGGAAGACCTTGCGGCCGTCGATGGTGCCCCATCCGGTTATCACCCCATCGGTGTAGGGCCGCTCCTCGATGCCGCTCTCGTGCGCCCGATGGCGGGCCAGCATGTCGAGTTCGTGGAAGGACCCCGGGTCAAGCAGGTACTCGATCCGCTCGCGGGCCAGCATCTTGCCCTTGTCGTGCTGGCGCTGAACGGCACGCTCGGGGCCGGCGTGGATCGCCGACTCGCGGCGTTCGTTCAAACCGTCGAGGCGTTCGGACATCGTGTGATCGGCCATGGTCGCCACAGGGTACAGAACGCGGTCGTCCCATCCGAAAGTAGACCAGTACGGTCCGACCATGGCCCTCGACAATGACGCCACAACGACAACCGGTAGGCCCGCATCTGGGAGACGAGCCCTCGGCGTGTTCTGCGGTTCCCGTTCCGGCACCGACAACTCGGCGCCCGACCTCGCCCGCGAGCTGGGGGAGGCCATGGCCGCAACCGGAATCGACCTCGTCTACGGGGGTGCGGGGATCGGGGTGATGGGTGCGGTGGCCGACGCCGTGTTGGATGCCGGTGGCCGGGTCATCGGCGTCATCCCGTCGGGCCTGTTCGGCCATGAGATGCCCCATCATCGCCTCACCGAGCGCATCGAGGTGGCGGACATGCACGAGCGGAAGCGCATCATGTACGCCCGATCCGACGCGTTCTGCTGCCTGCCCGGCGGGTACGGCACCCTCGAGGAGTTGTTCGAAGCAGCCACATGGACCCAGCTGGGCCTTCACGATCGGCACAAGCCAGTCGCCTTGTTGGACGGAGGCGCACCCGGATCACCCGGCTACTGGTCCCTCCTCGAGGCGTTCCTGGACGCCATGGTGGATGCGGGTTACGCAAAGCCTGAGAACCGCGACATCGTCAAGCGGGTGGAAACGGTGGCTGAGGTTCTCTCGCTGCTGGACTGAGACGGGTGCTGGCTGGGCTCGACTAAACCAGTTGCTACTGGTCAGGTGCGTTCGGCGGCCAGCCGACGAGCCCGCTCGGCAATACGGGGGGCGTCAATGTGGGCGCACACCGCCTCAAGGTGGTCGGCCGGGCCGGTCCACCGGAGATCCTCCACGTCGTCCATGACCGGGGCGTCGAGGTCCAAGGTGGCCAGGTGCCGGTAGAGCTCGGCGTCATCGCGCCGCTCGACCAACGTGGCGGCCAACTTGGCGGCGCTCCGCACCGTGACATCCCAGTCCTCGGCGTCCGAAGGAATCGATTCGAGGTGGCCGTACCGGGCCAGCACTACCGACGAGGACTTGGCACCCCAGCCAGGAAGACCGGGGATCCCGTCGGCGGTGTCGCCGACTAGGGCCAGCCAGTCGGGTATGGAGGTCGGTTCGACGCCGAACTTTTCGACGATGCCCGCCCGGTCGTAGAGGACCTCCCGTCGACGGTCCAGTTGGGCAATGCCCGCCGCATCGTCAACCACCTGGGCGAGGTCCTTGTCCGGCGTGCAGATGTGCACAGCACTGACGCGGGGGTCGGCGCCGGCCCGTACCGCCGCGGCACCCATGGCGTCGTCTGCCTCGTGGGCCACCATGGCGAAGACGGTGAAGCCCGCCGCCTCCAGCACAGCCTCCAGCAGCGGGAACTGGGCAAACAGCTCGGGAGGCGTTCCCTCGCCCGTCTTGTAGCCGTCGAACAGGTCGTTGCGGAACGACTCGACCACCCGGTCGGTCGCCACTCCCACGTGAGTGGCGCCGTCAGCCAGCAGACCGAGCATCGATCCCAGCACCCCCCGGGTGGCCGCTACCTCGACGCCCTCGGTCGTCACGTGGGACGGCACGGCGAAGTGGTACCGGAAGAGCTCGTAGGTGCCGTCTACGAGATGGACGACCGGGATGCGGCCGGGATCGTTCACCGTCGCCCCCCTACTCCTGAATCCGTTCCTGGACCAGTTCGATCAGGGTGCCGAACGATCCCTTGGGATGGACGAAGGCCACCGTCGTTCCTCGGGACCCCGGTCGGGGTTCAGGATCGATTGCGCGGCCGCCGGCGGCCACGATGGCAGCCAACGCCTCGGCGCAGTCGTCCACCCGGTAGCCGACGTGGTGGATGCCCTCGCCCCGCTTGGCCAGGAAGGTGGTGATGGCCGAGCCGGGTCGGGTCCCGGTGGTCAGCTGGAGATAGGACTCGCCGATCTTGAGGAGGGCCTCCTCGACACCATCGAGCTCGACCACCTCCCGGTGGTGGACCTCGGCGCCGAAGGCCCGCTGGTGGTAGTCGATGGCCGCCTCAAGGTCGTGGACGGCAATGGCCACATGGTCGATCTGGGTTAGCAGCATGAGGTGTCTCCTGTCTGGTTCGGTTTCCGGTTCGCCCTCCGGCGCCGAGGGTCGAAAGAGAAGCCCCGACCGTGGCAATCCACAGCACCGTGCTCCGCCCTGTGGACAGAACTGTGGATAACTTCCCCCTCTCGGCGACCGGGCCTCGGAACCCTCCGATGGGCCCCGATCTGGCTGTTTTGTGACGATCTGCGGGGCATTTTGGCCTGACTTGTCACAATCTTGTCAATGTTGTAACGTAACTGCAATAGTTGGGAACCACCCCTCCACCCAACTCGGAGACGGCCCCTCGGCGTGGCGAAAGCCCCCGGGGGGGCGTTTCCATGTCGAAGGCCGTATGCGGGCTCCGTCATCCACTAGGTGTCCACAGGGCATCCAATCGGGGATCTGATGCTGCGTCGACTGGGCCAGATAACCGGATTCACGGCACGACACCGGCTCAAACCCCGTCCAGCCGACGACGACCCTCGAGCGCCCGACCCAGTGTGAGCTCGTCGGCGTACTCCAGATCGCCCCCCACCGGCAGCCCACTGGCGATCTTGGTGACCACCAAGCCCAATGGCCCCACGAGGCGGGCCAGGTACATGGCGGTGGCCTCCCCTTCGATGTTCGGGTTGGTGGCCAGGATCACCTCAGCCACGCCCTCGGGGTCCAGTCGGGCCAGCAGTTCCCGGATCCGGAGTTGGTCGGGGCCGATCCCCTCGATGGGGCTGATGGCTCCGCCGAGCACGTGGTAACGACCACCGAACTCGCCGGTTCGTTCCACGGCAACGATGTCCCGAGGCTCCTCGACCACGCACAAGATCGATCCGTCGCGGCGATCGTCCGCACATACCGGACAGAGTTCAGCCTCAGCGATGTTGAAGCACCGATCACAGAATCGCACCCGATCCTTCATCTCGTCGATGGCCACCGTGAGTCGGGTGGTGTCCTCGACCGAGAGCTTCATCAGGTGGAAGGCCAGACGTTGGGCCGACTTGGGCCCGACGCCGGGCAGACGTCCCAACTCGTCGATCACCGCCTGGACGGCATCTGCGTACACCTCGACGACCCCGGTCCGGTCAGTCCGGCTCGACCAGGGCAGCCCCCGGGAACGCCTCGGTAAGTCGTTCCACGGCCGAGCCCTCAGCCGCGTTCGCATCCACAAGGGCGGACAGGTCGACCTCATCATCGGCCTGGGGCGCCCGAGTTTCGGGAGTCACCGTCGTTCCACCGGTCGGCATTGCATCAGGGGAGCCGTCATCGACCACCAGTCGGACGGAAAGCGTCGTCTGGAACCGGTCGGCCAGGACAGCCTCCAACTCGCCACGGAGGTCCTCGCAGCGCTTCCGATGTGGCTCATTGGGTAGCCCCATCACCGCGGTACCGTCCTCGACCGCGATGAACCGGCCAGCGGAGAAGCGTGCCCGACCCTTACGGCTCATCTGCTCTAGAAGGTCGCCAGCCCATGCCTCGGCAAGTTCCTCGAGGGGTGGAACGGACCCGCCGCCCACGGAGGCCACGGCGGGAGCCGCGACAAGGGCAGGTTCATCGGTAGGTGGAGGGGGGGGCGGGGCGCTGGGGGACGCCTCAGCGAGCCGGGCCCGTCCCTCTGCAGCCGGGCCCGACGCCGATCGCGATGCCGGCCGAGGCGGTGGAGACGGAGCTGCGGGCGGTGCCGGTGGTCCTGGCTGTGCAGGTCGTCCTGGCGGTGCCGGGGGTGCAGGCGACGCGGAACCTGGTGGTGGTGCTGAGGTCTCCGGCGGCAACCCGCCTGTCGACTTCAGCGCCGACTCCAGGGTCGACTCGAGCCGTTCGATCCGACGAGTGAGCGCGGCAATGGTTCCAGAGGCATCGTCCGCTCCCTGGGCCGTGGCGGGAACCGCGTTCGAGCCAGTGGCCGCGCCAGCGGTGAGACGGACAAGGGCCACCTCCAGGTCAACCCGGGGATCCGGCGAGCGACGCATGGCCACCAGCGCCGAACCGAGGGCTTCGAGCGAACGGGTGATGACCGCCGGGGTGACCTGCTCGGCGAACGCCTCGGCACGGACACGGTCGGCCTCGGCCAACTGCGTGGCCGGCACCCCCATCGAGACCAGGAAGGCCTCCCGGAGGGCCGCCAGCAGCGCCTCACCGGTGACCCGGGGCTCTCGCCCCCGTGTAATACCTGCGGCGAGTGCCCCGAGGGCCGCACCAGCGTCACCGGCAGCCAGCGCAGCCAGCAGGGCATCGGTGGTGCTGTCGTCGTCGGTGACCCCGCCCGCCACCACGCGGTCCAGTGCCGACAGGGTGTCTCGCGCCGAGCCCCGCCCGGAACGAACGGCATGGGAGATGCCCGCTTCGTCCACGTCGAGACCGGCGTCGGCCACCACGTCACGGGCCAGTGCCTCGAGTTGTTCGGCCGGGAGGAGGTTCAACTCGAGGTGCTGGGAACGACTGCGTATCGTCTCGACCACCTTGTGGGGTTCGGTGGTAGCCAGTACGAACACCACGTGGTCGGGCGGTTCCTCGAGGGTCTTGAGGAGCGCGTTCTCAGCACCCGAGGTGAGCATGTGTACCTCGTCCAACAGGTACACCTTGGTGCGTCCCGGGGTTCCCAGAGCAACCTTGGCCAGCAGTTCGCGCATGTCGTCGACCTTGTTGTTGGACGCAGCATCCAACTCGTGGAGGTCGAACGACGTTCCGGCGTCCACGGCCTCACAGGAGGCACACGCACAGCACGGCTCGCCAGCCTCGGGCTGGGTGCAGTTCAGCGCCTTGGCCAGGATCCTTGCAGCCGTCGTCTTGCCGGTGCCTCGGGGCCCGCTCAGTAGGTAGGCGTGTAGCACCCGCTCCCCGGCCACCGCATTTTGCAGGGCGGCCACCACGTGTTCCTGACCCCGCATCTCGGCGAACCGCCGCGGTCGATACCGGCGGTAGAGGGAGGTGTAGGCCACGCGCCGACCCTACAACCGGGCGGTGACGGGGCAATCTGGGAGGCCGCGCCAACTCCACATCGGAGCCATACAGGAGGTAAGTCGGCGGAGGGAGTGGGATTCGAACCCACGGTGACGGTGAAGCCACACACGCGTTCCAGGCGTGCCGAATCGTCCGCTCTCGCATCCCTCCGGGAACCGGCCGGGGCCGGGATCCGGGCGCCAAGGGTATCGTTGCCGGGCACCCGTTCTGGAGTGTGGCGGTCGGGTCCTGTGCGATCGGAGCCTGTGAATCGAGTCAGGGCCGGAAGGCAGCAGCTCTCAGCGGAACCTCCGAGGTGCCGCAGATCACCTGGCCGCCACGCTCGAGAACGGGTGCTGCCCATTTCCCCGACCCGGCATTGGCCACCGGTCGTCAGCCGCCAATCATCGGCCCCCTATCGTCATCGCATGACCTCCACCAAGTTCGAATCCGCAGACCAGCTGCACGAGTGGATGGGCCTCGCCCTGGCCGAAGCCGAGGCGGCAGGGACCGAGGGCGAGGTGCCGATCGGTGCTGTGGTGGTGGTCGACGGTGAGGTGGTGTCCCGCCGCCACAACGAACGCGAGGCCACCGGTGATCCGACGGCCCACGCCGAGGTCCTGGCGTTGCGGGACGCAGCGGCCCACGCCGGGACATGGCGCCTTTCCGAAGCCACTCTGGTGGTCACGCTGGAACCCTGCCCGATGTGTGCCGGCACGGCGTGGGCGGCCCGAGTCGGCCACGTGGTCTGGGGCGCAGCCAACGATGACGCCGGCGCCATGGGCAGCCTCTACAACCTCGCCGCCGACCCCCGGCTGAACCACGAGCATCTGGTCACCGCCGGGGTACGGGCCGATGAGTGCTCGGCCCTGCTGGTGGACTTCTTCACCGAACGACGCTGAACCCGCCGGTTGGCCGGCCTCCAGCGCATCAGTAGCCTCGCCGGTGGAAGGTTGCCAGAGCGGACGAATGGGGCGGCCTCGAAAGCCGTTGTGGCCTCCGGGTCACCGTGGGTTCAAATCCCACACCTTCCGCCACCTGCACGATGCCCGGGTCTCACGACCCGGGCATCGGCTCTTTTCCCGTTCACGCCTTCGGAACCGACGCCGGAACGGGTCAGCGGACGTTGGTGGGATCGGAAAGGGCAATCCAGATCGCTTCTTCATGGGACCACTCGGCCAAACTGAGCGTGTCGCGGGCATCAGCTTTTCCAGGACCAATTGAGTTGTAGGGCTGAGCGGTGATCGAAAATGTCCCGAGAGACTCGGCCGCTTCCCTGAACGAGTCGTTGGTGAGGTCCGGACCTGCTGCCGTTGCGATGTAGCGGAACAGTTCGAAGGACCTGCAGACGTTCATGGATCCGGCCCAATAGTTCGTCTGGCCTGGCTCAAGGAGATTGGGGGAGAGAACCTCCAAGCCGAGAGCAGGTTCGATGATCGACATGCACTCGGCAGTGTCCGGATCCTCTGATGATTCGAACGCCCTGTTGGTCAGCAACTGACCGGCACTCTCGATTCCTTCTGGCGGGCTATCCATCCAGCTATTGGTTGAGTCACCGTTCAAGATGAGCACGGTGAACTCGTTACCTAGCCGGAACAGGTATTCCATCGCATAGTTGGCTTCTCCAACAAACATGATCGTGGATACAGCCTCTGAGCGAGCTCGCTCAAGCAGAACCTCAAGAAAGGCAATAGTGGCCGTCTCGTCGCCGGTGTTCGTGTTTGCAACACTGATCGGCACCTGCATGTCCGCTCCGATCAGTGCCGCCTTGGTGTCGGCCATGATCGCTTCGTACTCGGCATTGGCACCGAAGATCATGATCGGTCCTAGGTCGTCGAGGCGCCCGGTCTCACGGAGGAGGTTGACGAATGCCCTACCCCTCCTTCCGAGACTCATGTCGTAGGAGATCCAGGGTGCAGTTGATTCCGCAAGTTGTTCGGGTGTTGGCTTACCCCCGATCAGGATCGTGTCGTATGTCCCCGGGAAACAAAGGTTCGTGCTCTCGGCGCCAGGTCCAGCAAAGCCATTGAGGACAACAAACACCCTGTGGTCCTCAGCCAACTCGACGCACGTCGTCTCGGCCGAAACCGGACCCACCGGTAGGAAATGGCTGTGGACTAGTTCGATCATGCGACCGTGAATGCCACCGGTGGAATTGATGTGGGCCACATAGGCGTCCACCATGTCGTCATAGTTGGCATACGGCAGCGGAATCCCGTAGGTCTCCGTGAACTTCTCGAAGTCGATCGAGGCAAACCCGACCTTGATGGTCTCGGCGGTCACACCCCGGAACGAATCGGTGAGGACGATCGGCGCCTCAGTAGTCGTCGTGGTCGTTTCCGCCGGGGTCTCGGTGGTCGTCGTCGCGTCTAGCGGCTCGTCCGGTGGCTCTGTGGTCGCCGGAACGGCCGTCGTAGTCGACGCAATCGTCGTCGCTGCAGCAGTGGTCGGTGCCGGTTCCGCCCCGTCACTACCACCTCCACCGCAGGCCCCCGCCATCAAGGCCAATGCCACCAACACGGCGAGCGTCCAACGGTGCG
>ENA-OREB01000490-OREB01000490.1-marine-metagenome-genome-assembly--contig:-NODE-490-length-20191-cov-2.969723_pt1 | contig 20191 bp, 14 predicted proteins | sample MGYA00248625_ERZ508552 | MGnify/ENA primary metagenome ERZ508552 (study PRJEB26219, sample SAMN06267888) | marine metagenome | isolation source: Monterey Bay, California, USA | place: USA:Monterey Bay...
ATGTTCGATCGCTGGAGCATATCCACCGTCGTAAAACAGGTGCGTTGTTAACGGTCTCGCTTGAAATGGGGGCGCTAACAGCATCTGCTGACGCGGAATTACGGAATAGCCTGGTGAATTACGGTAAAAACCTCGGTTTAGCTTTCCAAATTGTAGATGACCTGTTGGATCTTAGGGGATCGCAGGCCAAAATGGGAAAGAAGATTGGGAAGGACGCTGCGTTGGGTAAACAGACCTACCCGGCCGTACTTGGTGAAGCGGCGAGCGAGGCAAGAGCCCACCAGATGGTCGAGGCAGCGATTGAAGCGTTAAAGCCTTTTGGCGAGCAGGCGAAGGCCTTGGAGCTACTTGCAAACTTTGTGGTTAACAGGACTCAGTAACGATGACAAAGATATTACCAACAATTCAATCCCCGATGCAGCTTCACGGAATGAATCTCGGGGAGCTGAATCAGGTTGCCACTGAGATTCGTGAAACCCTGTGTAACTTGCTGAGTATGCGAGCCGCTCACTTTGCCTCGAACTTAGGCGTCGTTGAATTGACGTTAGCACTGCACAGTACCTATGACTTTTTGAACGACCATTTGGTTTGGGACACTGGGCATCAGATTTATCCCCAAAAGCTCATCACAGGTCGGTTCGACGAGTTCCATACGATCCGTACCAAGGGCGGATTGATGGGATACCCAAATCCAGCTGAGAGTGATTACGACTTGTTCATGACGGGGCACGCCGGAGCGAGTGTATCGACAGCGGTTGGTTTGAGGAGTGGCTCAGACGTACTTGGTGAGAACAATTATTCAGTCGCGGTGATTGGTGATGGCGCGTTTCCTTCGGGGATCGTGATGGAGGCAATTAACAACGCCGCGGAACTGAAAAGTAAGATGTTGGTCATTTTGAATGACAATGAGATGTCGATCTGTCCCCGCGTTGGAGGGATGGCAAGTTATCTCGATCGCTTGCGTTCGACCAAGTTCTACACCGGCGTTAAGAACGAGGTCGTCAGCATGTTGAACAAAGTGCCCGTGCTGGGAGATCCGACGGAGCGATTGCTTTTTCAAATCAAAGAAGGGGTTAAGGCTGGTCTCCATGGCGGCATGATGTTTGAGGAGCTTGGTTTCAAATACTTTGGGCCGATCGACGGGCATGACATTGGCGTGATGAAAAAGTACCTCAAAATGGTGCGTGAGATTGACGGGCCCGTTTTGCTTCATGTGATCACCAATAAAGGGCATGGGTTTAAACCGGCCGCTGAAGATCCTGTTTATTTTCACACCCCTGCCCCATTTGAAACAGTTGAAGACGGAACTCCTGTTCCTAAGTCGAAAGGCAGTGCTAAGGCATACACGAACCACGCCCGTGACGCGATCGCCGATCAAATGCGAAACAATGACCGCGTTACCGTGATCACCGCGGCGATGTGCCAAGGCAATAAATTAGAGCCGATCCGTGAAGAGTTTCCTGAGAGGTTTTTCGATGTCGGGATTTGCGAATCGCATGCGGTCGCGTTCGCGGGAGGTCAAGCGAAGACTGGACTCCGTCCGATCGTTGACATCTACAGCACATTTTTGCAACGTAGTTTCGACCAGGTGTTTCAGGAAGTTTGCCTGCAAAAATTGCCGGTGACTTTCATGCTGGACCGTGGCGGTTTGACGGCTGACGACGGGCCAACTCACCACGGCACATTTGATTTTGGTTACATGCGGTTGTTTCCAAACATGATCGTGATGGCCCCCGGCGATGCAAACGACATTGGTGCAATGCTGGATTTCTCGCTCTCGCAGGACATTGCCTGTTCGATTCGATATCCCAAAACCGCTGCAGCAGAGATCTCGCGAGATTTACAGCCGATCGAGTTAGGTAAATCCGAAACGCTTCGGCCTGGTGCAGATGGGACAATTGTTGTTTGTGGAGTAGCCCTCGCAGACGCCTTGGAGGCTGCGAAAATTCTCCAAACTGAAGGGCTCGATGTCGGTGTGGTTAACGCGCGGTTTGTGAAGCCGATCGACACTGATATGATTCGGCAGACACTTTCAAATTCCAAGTTCGTCATAACGGTCGAGGAGGCGAATCTCATGGGCGGATTCGGAAGTGCGTTTCTCGAGGCTGCTAACGACATGGGCTTAAACGCGAGCAACGTCCATCGAATTGGAGTTCCTGACGAATTCGTCGAGCACCAATCCCGACCTGAGGTTCTTGCGTCGTTGAAACTTGATACGCAGGGAATTGCGGAGACCTGCCGCGCCGCAGCCAAGAAAGTTCAATTAAAGCCGCACGTTGCGAGCTAACCTGCAATCCATTCCAATACAGTGGATGGCGCTGCAGTTGAAACTGCAACTACGTTGGGAATAAGTTGAATTTGGGAAAACGTGGATGGCCGAAGCACCAAGGAAATTATTAAAAGCATTTTTGCTTGGCTCGGGCGATCGGCGGCCGAAGATCCTGGCGGAAGTAGAGCGACTGCGACCAGCGATTGAATCCTGTGTTGAAATCGTTGGCGAGGATTTTTCTTATGAGAGTGATCTTTCGCAGGTCTGTGCTGATATCGCCATTGTCTTTGGTGGAGACGGCTCGATACTTCGGGCGGCCAAACAGATGGGGGAGCGGCAGATCCCGGTACTGGGTGTAAATCTTGGTAAGTTGGGTTTTCTTGCGGACATACATCCAGACCAACTCAAATCAGCGCTGCAGTCAGTTTGTGAACAGAAGTATGAGTTGATTGACCATCTGATGATTCGTTGTCAGGTTTTTCGTGGTGATGTGATGGTTGCCGATGAAATTGGCCTTAATGAGGTGGCGATTCTTGGTGGTCCGCCGTTTGATATTCAAAAGATTGATCTGTTTGTTGATCAAAAGCATGCCACTTCCTACATGTGCGATGGGTTGATCATCAGCACTCCAGTTGGGTCGACGGCTCACAATCTTTCAGCGGGAGGGCCTATTCTTCGAAAGAATTTACAGGCATTTGTGATTTCTCCTATTAGCCCCCACACGCTTACCGTTCGGCCTGTGGTCGATACAGCAGACCGAATTTACGAGATTGTCGTGAGTCAGCCCAATGATTCGACCTGTGTCGTGCTGGATGGGCTTCCGCTGTCGCAGTTAACTTCACTGGATCGCGTCACGATTTTCCGAGCAAAATCAGTCTTTCAGATGATCGAAATCTCTGGAAATGACTATTACAGCACGCTTCGTGAGAAATTGGGCTGGAATGGTCAATTTCAGCCACGGCCTTAATCCCTCGCTAATTACGGGATCGCCCCACAATCAACGTTGATTTGGAAATCCAAAAAACGTTAGTATCCAGCTTGTCGAGAAATTCAGTTTCGGTCGGAGATACACTTGTGGATTGTAAACGAAGCAAAATTGGCGTAGCACTGGCCGTGGTTTTCGGAATCTTTTTATCCTGTGGCACATGCTTTGTCGCTCAGGCAGGCGCACAGGATGGTTCGAATTCAAGCAAATCACAATCTGTAACTGATCAGATTGAACGCGCAACTGACAAGGTTAATAAAAACCAAGTCTATCAAATCGAGTACAAGCTCAAGAAAGGTGAAGAGATTCGCTGGAACTTTGAGCATGTCGTGACCACTAAGTTTCAAATGGCCGGCGAGGTCGAAGAATCTTCTTCACGAAGTGAAAATGTTAAACTGTGGAAAGTTGCGAACGTCGATCAGTTAGGAAACATTACATTCGCCTATACGATTGAATCAGTAAAAATGTGGCAGCAGGTCGGCGATACAGATCCTGTTTCTTACGACAGTAAAACGGATAAAGAGATACCGCAAGAGTACGCTGGAACGGCCGATGAAGTTGGGAAGCCGCTTGCCATTTTTTCAATCGCCCCCAATGGCACGATTATTGATAGAAAGTCAAATTTAAAGCAGGACGTGTTCGGGGTTGGCAAGGTAACCATCCCGTTACCCGAAAAAGCTGTCCCCGTTGGTTACGAGTGGAATGTACCAATCGTGCTCTCCGCTAATGATGAGAATGGGACGAAAAAACTCAAAGCAAGAATTCATTATGAACTTGCCAAGGTCAAAGAAAATAAAGCCTACATTCGGTTTAAAACAGAAGTGCTGACGCCAGTCAAAAGTGAGAAAATCAAATCCACCATCATGCAGAAGATGACGAAGGGAATTGTCGTATTTGATATGGAGCTAGGGCGTCCAGTGCTTCAGCAAGTTCAGTGGGATGAGAAAGCACAGGGCTTTGAGGGAGCCGACAGTTATCTGAAATATGTTGCTCGGATGTCTGAGAAAATCATCTTTGATTCGAACGGAAAGACCGCGGCGGTTGCGAATAAATTGGCTCCGTCGGGGGGAGGCCAAGCGGTGAATACGCCGGTAGATATAAAAACGCGAGAATCAAGTCCAGTGATGCGGAAATAGCGTCTAGGAGTATTCCGTGCGTTGGTTTGAGTCTAAATGTATCGCAGTTTAAATTTTCGAATTTGAAATTTCGATCTGCTTTTCCGTAAATTGCGATACCGTTACCTACGCTTCGAGACTCTGCAGCATCAGTCTGAGTTGAACACTCGCACCTTCGCCAGTAGGTAGTGTATCATGGGCACAGCTTTTTAAAATCACGCGCTTAGAGATGTATAGCCATGAATGCGATGCGACTGTTTTCTGTTTTCTCAGTTGTCTTCTTGATGATGTCAAGCGTTGTCAGCGCTCAAGAATTAACTGTTGATGGATTATTCCCCACGGATCGAGTGCTGGAAATCCAGATTGATATTGATCCGGATGACTGGAAGTCCATTCGTTACGTTACGCGAGATTTGAGAACTGAATTAGGCGCGAAGCGTCAGTTTGGAGCGTTGGAATCGCCTTATGAGTACGTCAAGGCTGATATCACCATCGACGGGGTTAAGTTCAAAAACGTAGGGCTTCGAAAGAAAGGGTTCATTGGTTCGCAAAGCACCAGTCGCCCTTCATTCAAAATCAAACTCGATTATAAGGATAAAAAGGCGAGTATTGGCGGGTTGTCTACATTGACGCTTAATAATAATCGTCAAGACACAACACTGCTTAGTCAGTACATGGGTTATTCATTTTTTCGTGATGCTGGATTGCCTGCTCCCCGGTGTGCGTTCGCTAAGGTTACATTGAATGGAGACGATCTTGGTGTTTACAGTCACGTTGAGTCGGCTAAAAAACCGCTTGTGAAAAATTGTTTTGGAAACTCAGATGGCACGCTTTATGAGGGAACGGTCGTCGATTTCCATCAGGATTGGGGAGCAAGCTTTGATCGTAAATTTGGAAAAAAAGATTATGGCCAAAAACAGATTGAGAAGTTGATCGACGCTGTGCAACTGCCTGAAGGGAAGTCGTTTGACACATTTGACGCCGAGTCTGCGATGAAAGATCTTGTCGCGATGGACGAGTTCTACCAATTTTGGGCGGTAGAAAGTTTACTTGGTTTTTGGGATGGGTATTCAGGGAATCGCAATAACTTCTTTTTTTATGTCAACCGGTCGGATGATAAGCTCTACTTCATTCCTTGGGGTGGTGACTGTATGTTTCAAAAATTTAGTATGGTTGATCGCGATCCAAGACTGCCACTTTGTGTAAAGACGAAGGGAATTCTTGCCCATCGACTCTATCAAAATCCTGAATCTCGGGAACGCTACCGCAAGACGCTAGTGAAGCTATTGGAAGAGCATTGGAATGAGACTGCTTTACTTGCGGAAGTCGATCGAATTGAGGAACTCGTGCTTCCGTTTCTTTCCGAGTCTCAGGCAAAACGGTACAGCGCGCGGAGCGTTAAATCGTTTATCAAAACAAGGCGCGACGAGATTAATGCTGAGATGGCAAATGGAATGCCAGAATGGACGCGAGATCCAGGCGAGGCTGCGGTGATTAAAGAAGGATGGGGCGATCGTCGTCGTCCGAAAAAAACAGACCCGGATGTTTGGCTGGCCGCTAAAAATGGCGACATGGATTTATTGAAGGATTGGAAAAAGAACGGGCGTAATGTAGACCAACCCAATGGAGATGGGACGACTCCGCTAATCATGGCAGCCCTTGGCGGGCAACTTGAAGTTGCAAAGTTCCTCGTTGACAACAAAGCTAATGTTGATGCGATGTCGCGGGACGGAAATGCGGTCATTCATAGTGCGGCGTTTCTCGGGCGGATTAATATCATGAAGTTGTTGGTTGAAAAAGGTGTTGATGTGGATGTGAAAAATCGGGACGGTGCTACGGCGGTTCAGATTGCTTCACAGGAATTCTCCGAGGTCACAGATTTTATGAAAATGGTCGACCGAATGCTTGACCTGGATTTAGATTTAGAAAAGGTTGCAGAAGATCGAAAGAAGGTTGTCGAATATTTGCAAGGTCTGAAAAAGAATGCCGACAAATGAGGCGGTAGCTGCCGGAATTGTCCACCGTGACAGTGATTGCCCAAAGTTTAAAAAAGTCTCATGATCCAGCAATTAAAAATGACTCGCGGCGTTCTAGCTGTCATCTTTTGCTTGGCGGTGTTACTTGGTGTTTGTATTTCGATTTTTGCATCTGAGCCAACCGAACGGTTGTTAGCGATTCGGACATTCGGGCTTGGGTTTTGTTCATTCGGAATCGCCCTGCCCTTAGGGATTTTAATAGCGTGGGTTTGCATGGGGAGAGGTTGGATCTCCACCTTCGTGCTTTTAGGTACGGTCGCCAGTTTGTTCATCCCAATGTTTATCCATGTCAGTGCTTGGGATGCAGCCTTTGGGAAGTTGGGATGGCTGACTTCTGTGCAGGGACAAATTCTAGTTCCCTTAATTCCTGGATGGTGGGCGGCAAGCTGGATTCACGGAATTGCGGCATCATCCCAGGTCGCCATTATATTTTTGGTCGGTTTGAGTTTTGGCGGACGCGTTTTTGAAGAGCAAGCCTTGCTGGATACGTCCTCTCTCCGCGTGTTTTGGAGCGTTACGATTGTTCGTTTGTGGCCGTTGGGAGTGTTGGCGTTTTTGTGGGTTGTCGTCGGCTGCTCGCGTGAGATTGCTGTTACCGACCTTTACCAAATTGGTACTCTGGCTGAGCAGATCTATTTGGGGTATTCCCTGAGCGGAAATTCGGCTGGAGGCGCGGGTTTTGACGGTGGGATTGGCGGTGTAGGTTACGGATTGACGCTAGGTTTAATGGCCGTTTTGGTTGCCCTCTCGACCGTTCTGTTTTTTGCGGTGACAAAAACGGAATACGAGGCGGGAGGGGTTCAAGCAGTAAGAACCGAGCGAAGTGGGCCCGCAAAGAATTTAGCAGGCATTGGTTTGATTGTGATTACGTTTTTGATCCCCATTGGAAATGTAGTTTTACGTGCCTGTTTTTATGTTCGGCCTGTGAATGGAGTGCCAACGCAAGGATACTCGGTTGTCCAGTGTTTTTCAGCGATCCGACGAGCTTGTTTTGACTATCAAGATGAATTTATCTGGTCGTCAATCATTGCATTTGCATCGGCGAGCATGATCCTGTTTTTAGCGACATGGATCAGCGCGATGGGGCGAAGGTTCGGTTGGGCTCAGGTATTGTTTGCGTTGACGCTTGCTGCCACCTTTGCCCTGCCAGGACCGTTGTTGGGCACAGCGATTGCCTCAGTGACCAGTTCCGTGGACGGCCAGTGGTTGGTTTGGTTGTTCAACTATACCGTGTTCGCACCTGTGCTGGCTAATTTTATCTTTTGTTGGCCGCTAGGTGCGCTGGTAGTATGGTTTGTATTCCGGAAAATTCCTGAGGATGCTTTGGAAAGTGCGCGTGTCGAGGGTGCGGGGGGAATCACGCGGTATTTATCGCTAGGGCTCAAAGCCAATTGGTTACCGCTAGTAGGTTGTTGGATGATTACTTTCGCCTGTTGCTTTGGTGAGTTGTCTGCTTCCCAGATTGTTCGTCCTGCGGGAATGGATACCGTGCCACGGAAGATGCTTGGAGATTTACATGCTGGTGTTAACGAATTGACGGCGGGGATTACGATTGTCACGGTGTTGGTGATCGTGGGGATATCTGCAGCAGGTTGGTGGGTGGTTAATTTGAGTCACAAATTGAGCGAACGAAAATATTCGTAGTGTTCTAGGTGAGGTTGAATAGATGGATCTTTGGCGGCTAATAATTATTGCGTTGTTTTCGGTAGCGACTTTCTGTGGCAACGCCGCAGCCGACTCGCTGACGTTATTGGTTAATGGAAAAGAGGTCCAGTTGGAGGGCGAGATCCTGATTGAAGCGAGGGATAATAGCCTTTATTTTCGAGAGGTTGATGGCAAGATTTGGTTTGTCGAACCTCAGCAAATAAAAGCACGCGTCGATAGTGAAAAGCCAAGCCCGCCACTCTCATTTAAAGCCGTCGGCGAGCGATTGTTGAAAGAACTTCCCGCTGGTTTTCGGATTTACGAAACAAAACACTATGTCATTGCGTATCAGAATGAAGTTGCGTTTGCCCGCTGGATTAGCGGACTCTACGAAAGTCGTTTGTATCGTGCGTTTGAGACATTCTGGGAAAAGAAGAAAAAGTTTAAGCTGACCGATCCGCAGTACCCATTGATCGCGATAGTGTTTGGCTCGAAAGCTCAATACCAGCAGTATGTTGATCGGGAACTGGGGCCCGGGCAAACCATGGAAGCTTATTATAATCTCCAGACAAACAGGATTGCACTTTATGACTTGACCGCAGATCAGCGGAATCCTAATCAGCCATTAACTAGTCGTAATATTGAGCGAGTATTGCAAAATCCAAATTCAACTTTTTTAGTGGCGACCATTATTCATGAGGCGACGCATCAACTGATGTTTAACCGTGGATTGCAAACACGATTTGCAGAATCACCACTATGGTTGAATGAAGGAATTGCGATGTTTTTTGAGGCCCCCGATTTTCGCAGCAAGATAGGTTGGCGAGTGCCGGGGAAAGTTTTTGAACTACGGTTGAATCGTTTTCGAAAGTACCTTGCCAATCGTCCGGGTGATTCGCTGAGAACGTTGTTAGCCACGGACGACCGTCTGCGGGCTCCGGATTCGGTCGATGATGCTTACGCGGAAGCCTGGGCGTTTAATCATTTCTTATTCAATAAGAAATCAGATCAATACGTGGCATACCTCGAGTTTATGTCAAAGAAGAAAGCTTTGGTAAGCGACGAGCCCGAGATGCGAATTGCTCATTTTGAGCGTATATTTGGGGAGAGTTTGGCTGAGTTAGATCGTCAATTCCTCGCTTATATTGGTGACCTGAGGTAGTGAACTTAACAGTTTGTGAGAGGTTCTAGTTTTTGCTGTCTATAGTTCGATGAATCACTTGCATCGGATAATCCGAGGTGGTTATGATCAATTGTCGTTGAAAGTTATTATTAATTAAACCAAGTAGTTTTATCGCAATTTTATTGCTTTACGGAGTTAAAAGATGCCGTCGAATTCGAAACCAGATCGCCGCAAGTTCATATCGACTTCTGCTAAGGTAGCAGCTGTTGGTACTATCGGCTCCTCCATGATTCCTAAACCGGTTTTTGGGTATCACAATAGCGATAACGACAAATTGAAAATTGGTTTGATTGGCTGTGGAGGGCGTGGAACCGGAGCGGTTTTGAACGCAACGAATGCCGATTCCAATACTTCAGTGGTTGCTTTGGCGGATGCGTTTCCAGATCGCATCGAGTCTTGTGCGAAATCACTCTCAAAGCAGTTGCCAGACCGATTTAACGTTGATAAAGATCACATGTTTGATGGGCTGGATTGCTATAAAAATCTAGTTGCCAGCGATGTCGACGTCGTCATTCTTGCGACTCCGCCCTACTTCCGACCGATGCAGTTGAAAGCGGCAGTCGATGCTGGAAAGCATGTTTTCTGTGAAAAGCCTGTTGGAGTTGATGTGCCCGGTGTTCGTTCGGTGATGGAGTCTTGTAAGAAGGCTGCAGCCAACGGTCAGAGTGTTGTTTCCGGTCTCTGCTGGCGATATGACCTTGGTGTTAATGACATGATCAGTCGGATCAAGAACGGCGAGATCGGCGAAGTTAGATCTATTCAAGAAAATTACTTAACCGGGACGCTTTGGCACCGCGGCGACAGTACAACTGACCCGGTAACCAAAGAAGTTCGGAAGTGGTCACCGATGGAATATCAGTTGCGAAACTGGCTCTACTTTAACTGGCTCTCAGGTGATCATATCGCCGAGCAGCATATTCACTCGATCGATAAGGCTCTTTGGCTGATGGACGATATTCCACCGGTTAGCTGTTATGCCACGGGCGGGCGATTAGTTCGAACGAACGAAAAGTGGGGTAATGTCTACGACCACTTCTCCACCGTTTTTGAGTGGGAAGACAGCGACATTAAGGCTCACACAAACTGCCGTCAGATGGCTGGATGTTTTAATGAAACTGAGGACCACATCGTTGGTACCAAGGGGACTGCGAAGATTCTCAAGGGACAGATCATCAACGAGGACGGAAAGTTTTCACATAAGAAACGTAACCCAAGTATGTATGATGTGGAGCACCAGCACCTGTTTAGGAGTATTCGCGAAGGAAAGCCAATCAACAATGGAACTTATATGAGTTACAGTACGTTGATGGCTTTGATTGGGCGCGATGCTGCCTACACTGGCAAGAAAATCAAATGGGAAGATTTTATGAAATCTGAAAAGAGATTGGGGCCAGACGATATTTACAATGCGGAGAATTATGTTCCCGATAAAGTCGCCCGCCCAGGTAGTGAATGGTAGGTCTCAAAAACGGGACATTCCTTGAAAAATCGAATAAGACGACGGCTAAAGCCGTCGTCTTTTTTTTGTTTTCCAGCAAGTTGGAAATGAAAGGGAGGCGAGTCGCGATGGCAAATGAATTGGCTAAGTTTTGCCACGTTTTGCTAAGTTCCAAGAATTGTGCTTGAGCCATACCTATTACTTTTAGCTGGTCTGCACATTAGACTGAGGTTGCCCAGGTATCGGCGAGTATTCGCATCGCTGGGATCAATTAAGAACCTTTTCCACGAAGATAAGTATGACATCTGGCATTTATTACGGCGACTATTTGCAGCTTGACAAAATTCTTAATGCACAGGAATTGGAGAGTGAAAAAAATGGCAAGATCGCGCATGATGAAATGTTATTTATCGTCACTCATCAGGCCTATGAATTGTGGTTCAAGCAAGTTTTGTATGAGCTGGCGGCGGTCATCAATGTTTTCAAAGATCCGGTGATTGAAGATAAGAAAATGGGTCAGGTGATACACCATCTGTCACGAATCAAAACGATTCAGCGTGTGTTGATTCAGCAGATCGATATTATCGAAACGATGACCCCTCTAGATTTTATGGAGTTTCGTGATTTGCTGGTTCCTGCGTCGGGGTTTCAAAGTGTGCAATTCAAAAAAATTGAGATTCAGCTTGGGATCAAGCGTGAACATCGAATTAACGCCGACAAAGAATTTTTTCACTCGAGGCTATCTGCCGCCGATTATCAAACTCTCGAAGAGTTGGAAAGTCAGAGGTCTCTTTTAGAGCTGACCGATGGCTGGTTGGGGCGAATGCCGTTTTTGAAATTTAATGAATTTCGATTTTGGGAAGCCTACGATCATGCTGTGAATAAAATGCTCGACTCTGATGCGGATATTATTCGGGGAAATCCAACTTTGAGTGAGCGGGAGAAGGAGTTTCAGCTGAATGGCCTGGAAATGTCGCGTACGCAATTTGAATCGCTGCTGGATCGTGATAAGTTCGAAGAGTTGCGTGGATCAGGGGAGTTTCGCTTGTCACATGAGGGGTTCTTGGCAGCCTTGTTTATCAACCTTTATCGTGACGAGCCAATGCTGTACACACCGTTTCGGTATTTAACTCTGTTGCTTGATATTGATGAAATGTTCACCAATTGGCGGCAACGGCACGCAATGATGGTGCAGCGAATGTTGGGCGCTAAGATCGGAACAGGTGGGTCTTCCGGACATAACTATCTCAATGCAACGACTCGACAAAACCGGGCGTTTCTGGATCTGTTCAAGCTGTCAACCTTTTTGATCCCACGTGAGGATCTGCCTGTCCTACCTGATGAGCTGCGACGAGGGCTAGGATTTTTCTTTCATGGAGAAAATCACTAGCCCGCTTGAGTCGAAGGTCTAGATTCGTCAAGTGGCGATTGTAGCTGGACTACTTTGAAAGATCTTTGAATTTCAAGTCTTTGTAAAGAACTTTGCTTCCAGGGTCATGGGCTTGAAGGGCAAACGTTCCGCTTGAAAGCTGCCGTTCCGGACGATTGAGATCGTCGGGCTCGGTGTAATCAGAAATGGTTTCACCGTTGATCTTCACAACAATGTGCTTGCCTTTCACAATGATGTCGTAATCAAACCACTCGTTGTCTTTGACGGGTGCTTTAAAATTATCTTTGACATTGTACAGTCCGCCAGTCTTTTTCTTGTCGGACTGCGTGTTGTTGACCTGGGCTTCGTAGCCACGGTTGGGCCAGCCACTTTTAAGGAACTTCGTGTGGAAATAAATTCCGGAGTTCGCACCCGGCATGGTTTGAACTTTCGCTTTGAAGTGAAAGTCAGTTATCTTTTCAGCAGCTTTTTCATCCTTGCCGATGTAGAACGCATGTCCGCGGGGTCCTTCAACGACTAGACAGCCATCTACAACTTTGAATGAATCAGGGCTCTCGTTAATTCGCCAGCCGTCGAGGTTTTTTCCATTGAACATCGTTTGCCATTCGGTTTGTGCTGAAACGAGATTGGCTGGAATCAATGCAAATAGTAAGGCGAAAATCAGGTGACGCATGTTGGAGTCTCTTTGTAAGAAGTGGTTAGTGGTTGGATAGTGTTTCGTAGCTGATTAATTGTGTAACATTCGTACGCCAATTAACTTTGCTACCGCGGGTCATAAATCAGTGTTGATTGACCAGCTTGGTTAGCAACCGCCGCCACAGCAGCGTGGTTGTGCACAAGATGCCGGAGCGGCGTCATTTTGCGTTGACGTTGTAGATGAAATTACACTCAACTGCTTTTCGAGCTTTCCACTTTGGCACTCAGGGCAGTTGGGTTTTGCATCACTTTTTACCAAGAGTTCAAGCTCTGAGTTGCAACTCAGGCAAATAAATTCATATATGGGCATTGGATTTACAGTCTATCTATTAATACGTTTGAATTTTGATTGTACGCTTGAGTTTCGATTGCGGGCGACGACTTTCTGCCAAAAGAGTGACGTTAGAGTCGGTGGTTGATTGCCGCAGCACGATTCTAGCAAAAAAACGAGTGGTTTATCCAATCGATTGCAGTAAATTTTTCAGATGGGTTTTATATTGGTGGCGACGAAATATGTCGTTATGGCTGATCGGAATCGAGGGTGGCATTCAATTTAGGAGATCAGCGTGTTGAACCGTGAGATGAGTCGGAGGGTGGATGAAATTGCAGTGAATGAGATCGGGATTCCAAGTTTAATTTTGATGGAGAATGCGGGGCGGTCGTGCGCCGAGTGTTTATTGAATTGGTCTGCGGTGGACAACCACCGAGAGCTTTCAGTTTTGATTTTATGTGGCCCGGGGAATAATGGGGGTGATGGATTTGTGATTGCTCGCCATCTCGCGTTGGCAAGTTGCAACGTGAGGGTCATGCTTTTTCAAGAGATTGAAAAGTACGCAGGGGATTCACGGGTAAATTTGGATGTGTTGCGGCAATTAGGCATCGAAATTGACAGGTTTGACCCTGATTGGAGTGCCTCCGAAACGAGCGAAGAATTTGCGAAGGTGGGTACGCAACCGACAACCTGGATTGTGGATGCATTGTTGGGAACAGGAGCCAGCGGAGCTCTGCGGCCACCAATCGCAAAGGCGATCGTTGCCGCAAATAAATTGTCGGTTAAAAAACTGGCGGTTGATTTGCCAACGGGTTTAGACTGCGACTCTGGGGGGGCGTCTGAACCTACGTTTCGAGCGGATGTAACCTGTACGATGGTTGATGAGAAAATTGGATTCCAAAACGGCGACGCCCGGTTGTTTACCGGCACAGTCGTGGTCGTTGGGATCGGAGTACCAATGGATTTAGAGTCTTTAAAAACAGATTAATTCAACAAGAGGGAATCAATCGGTGTCCGGGTGATCGCTATCGAGATCTTTCCATTTCATGGCTCGCTGGAGCGGTTCAATCCGGAGAACCACTTCGCCGTTTTGGAAAATTCTGACGGTGCCGTTGGTCTGGCTGACAATCACAGCAATCGCTTTGGTGTTTTTGCTGATTGCTGCTCCAGAAAAATGCCGCGAGCCGAGCCCTTTGGTCATCGTAATTTCGACCGGTGAAGTGTCGATGATTCGTGAACTGCCTTCAACCGTGCCGTCGGAAGAAATGATAAACATCCCGTCTAACTGGGCAATTTCTTTAATACCTTCCCGGACCTTACCATCAAAGATGTTTCGTTCTTTTCGTGTATAGCCTTTGACAAGGTCGAATCCTGCGGGTCGGCTTTCGTCGAGAACTTTCCGGTGGTCACCCACGATAAACATGGTGCCCACGGCCTTGCCCTCCCGTCCTTCGCGGCCGATGGCCACGGCTAGGTCGACGACTGCTTTGAGGGTATCTAGGGGGACTTTGGTTTCGAGTTTCCGCAAATCGCGGGCGGTTAAACGTCCAAGATGCTCCGTTAATTTTAGTACTGAAATCGTATCAATGTCTTCGGTGTCAAAGCCGCTGTAGATTGCGACAACCGTAGAGCCCGGTTTTACCTTTTCCGATGCGACACTCGCCAGAACAGCCTGTGTGAGCTGATTTTGGACGGAAGCTTCTGGCATTTCCAAGTGAATTGAATGGATTTCAGCCTCAGTTGCGGAAGCGTGAATCGCGTCATCGTGGGTCGCAATGATTAGGACCTGATTTACCGATTTCCGTTTCAGCCTGGCCCAGTCGGTTTGCTTTTCCATCAAAACAAGCAACGCGTCAGCATCCGAAGCCTTCACTAGTTTAACACCAGCATCAACAAACGAGAAAAACGATTTGTGCTTTTTAGGTAACGACATCAAACACTGGCTTTCGGACAAACCGGACGCGATGGTGGGGCCATGCAGAACTTTTCAAAACATAATTGACAGACTATTATGTTTTATCGGCATTTTAGACGTCAAGCAAGCACACCGCTCTGTGAATTTCTTGTTCAATTCGCGCAGGCAGGCTGGAGAATTGACAAAGTCGACCGAAAAGAAGGTGGTTAGAAATGAGGGGTCGCTAGGGCAAGTTGCTTTGCAGCGGTCTCACGGAGTCTGCCAGCTTTTCTCAACTTTTGGTTGAAACGAATTGTCGGCTGACCTTTTGGGTGTGTCGCTCTCAAAATAGTCGTCGAGAGTGGAATTTGGTTTTCGAGCAGGTGCAATGCTGTCGCTGGTGGTCGCTTTGACGTACCGTTCCCAAGCCACTAGATCTATCCCCAGCGGTTCGCCGGAAATCTTCTCCAACGACTGCATGACTCTCCGCTGAAGAGCAGGATCCTGATCGTCCAAAGCGACCGCAACGGCAGCGATTGCTTGTTCACCAGAAAATTCACCAATTGCTCTGGCAGCAGCCAGTCGCACGTCGGTGTTCGAGTCATCCATCAATATTTCTTGTAACCGTGGAAGTGACTCGTCGGCAGGCAATTGTTCGAGGGATCCGATCGCTGCGATTCTGATTTCAGAATTGGAATTTTCAGTCGCTTCTTGAAGTGCTTTCAGCGAAGCTGGACAATCAAGTTGCCCTAGCAGTTTCACCGCATAGATTCGATGTAATAGAATGGAGTCTCGGCGAACGATTTCAGCCAGAAATTTTGCTGCATTTTGCTGGTCTTGCTGAGTTCCATTGATGGCAAATTCGACCCGCTCACGCATTTCCCGTTTTTTCACAAACAGGGTATCTGCGATCTTCTCTTCCTCAATCCATTTATTTTGAGCCCAAGGAACGTATTGACCGGTTCGCCATAGTACCCCCTCGGCACATCCGGTCAAACTCACGCACATTCCCAGGGACGCGGCAAGAAGCGTGTAGGTCACGACGTTGTTTTTCGTTTGCGAAGCCATTTTGATTGGCATTTGAATATCCCCGAACTGGCGTAATTACCCTGTTTTCGAGGAGATTAGCAAAGCGACGCGTTGCGTTACAGGTCAGGTCAAGGTGCTAGCTTCATGGTTTTCCACCATAGCGGCAAACCGCTCAAGGGGAACGCAAGTCAGATCCTTCCCGTGCGGGAAAGTGATGAAACAATTGATTCAAACAAAGACGTAAAGTTAGACGCTTGTTTGGTCTGCCGACTCGATTCGTTGAAGCTGACTTGGTTCAGGTTCAAATCGCCGGCCTTTTTTATCTTCATCGTAGTATTTTCCACCACCGGTTCCGTATCCATAACCGTATCCGTAACCGTTGTAGGAGTATCCTGCACGATAGGCTCCGTAGGTGTATTGACTGCCATAGCCGGACTGGGCTCCAACTCCATTGACGACCAATCCGATGCAATGTGCCCCTAGGTTCGTCAGCATTTCGGTGGCTCGTTCAGCACTGACCCGGACGTTCTTTTTAATTCGCAGGCAGAGGACAACGCCGTCAACGCGAGCAGCGATTGGGCTTGGGTCGGTGACAGCCAGTAACGGAGGCGTATCGATAATAACAAAGTCGAATTCTTCTCGCATTTGCTCAAAGAGAACATCGATTTGTGGTGAAGAACTGAGTTCGGCTGGATTATTGGGACGCGTGCCGCATGGCATGATCGTCAATCCGTTAACTTCAACGCTCTCAATCATTGAATCTCGCCAATCCGACTGGCCACTGAGAACAGTTGCGAATCCAAGTGACGATTCGATTCCAAAAGTCACGTGCTGCCGAGGGCGTCTCATGTCTGCGTCGACTAACAAAACGCGTTTTCCAGACTGCGCGATTGAAACGGCGAGGTTGGCTGCGAGGGTGGACTTTCCGTCTCCGGGGGTTGGACTGGTAACCTGAATGATGGCGTGATTCTTACCCTGCGTGTTGAAATAGAGAGCAGTTCTTACGGCGCGGAAAGCTTCCGCCACCTGAGATTTTGGACGGTGGTAGGTGCAAACTACAGAATCAATGGATGAGTTTTCAACAAGATAGCGTTTGTTTTGTGCAATGACGGGAACATGACCAATCAGTGGTACGTTCAGTTTCTTCATGACTTCGTCTGGATTGTGGAACGTCTTGTCCGCCAGTTCTACCAGGCAACCAAGTCCGAATCCTGTGAGGCTTCCGAGTAGTCCACCAATTCCGAGGATGACCAAAAGGATGGGCCAGACTTCTTCACCGTAAGTTGCGTTTTGCAGTTTTTGAAAACGAAAACCTTCTTGACTGGCGTTGCTGTCTCCAGCGTCAATTTCAATCAATTTCTTTTCGGCGATCTTTACAAAGTCACGAACATCATTCATCTGGGTGTTGATGTTTTCAATTTTTCGTTGGACGGAAGCAATTCTTCCTGCTTCTGTAGAGTTTTCAATGAGCGCCCGCTGGTTGATTTCAATTGAGGCTCGCAGGTCAAATATTTGTTGTTCAAGAGATCGGATATGGCGCTGCAGAATTTCTCTTGGTTCGATGTTCGTGCGGTTTTCACCGTCTCCGGTGGCTACTAATTTGTTGAGGGAGGTTTGCCAGGTTTGGATTTCCTGGGTTAGTCCTTTGAGTTCTTTGTTTCCAGCACCGTAAATCTGCTCAAGGCGGCGGTAATTGGCCTGCAATTCTCTGATCTTGTTTTCGAGTAGGAAAATATCTCGGTTACTTGCCTCTTCTCTGCGGCCATCATCTTTGATTTTATTTTGCTCTTTAAAGATCCAAACCATTTCTTCGATTTCTTTTTCGCCCGACAGCAGGGCTTCCTGGGCCCGCTCTAAATCTTTCCCGAGGAACGCAATTTTGTTTTGGTCTGTTTGAAGAATTTTGGTTAGTTCATTCACCTTGACCTGGTGCAGCGTGATATTTCCTTGAGAGACAACGATCGCCTGGTCTTCTTCATGAGCGGCGTCGAGTCGTTTTTGCAGGGCACTGTAATTGTCTTTGAATTCCCGATGGATTGACGTAAGAAGATCGCTAACTTTTGTGCTCTCGTTGAGATACTGCTCACCTAAATCGGTTTCATAGGTCGCAATTAAGTTGTTCAGGATGGTCTGTGCGTCGTCGGGTTCCGAACTGTAATAGACTAATTCGTAAAGAACTTGTTCGTCTTTGTTTTGCCTCACGACGAGATTGTCCATGACGTTTGGAATGGTTTCATCGTTGGCTAAATCTGAAAACGACTCCAGTGCTGAAAGGTTGTTTTCAAGTAGACAGCGTTGAACGATGTTGTATTGGCCAATCAATTGATCGTGCCGAATTGCCATGTCCGCCGCCATCGGGAACATTGTCCTGCTGTTTTGCGACATGGGTAGGTAGAGCGGGTCCTTCGGCTCTATCTTGATTTTTGCCACGCTCTTATAAATCGTCTCACACTGTGCGTCGTAGATGGCACCAAGGGCCATGCCGGTAACTAAACCCAGAAATACGAGCCATTTTCGGCGATTGAGAATCCCCCAAAAATCGAACGGTGAGTCTTCCGGAACATCTGGCGATGTGAAAACAAAGGGTACAGCTTGGGCGTTAGATTGAGGGTTCGAGTCCACGAACATATCTCCAGGTGTTGCGTCAGGGAGAACTCGCCGTTTCGCGGTCGAGTTCACGATTCGAGTGAACCGAAAATAAACTGGCAAAGGATGGGGAACAGGAGCAACAGGAACGCCACTTGCCCGTTCGTGTTTAGTATAGACAGCATCTATGCCTAGCTCAACCAATTACATTCTGAGGATGCCCTGTTTTGTCGAAAGTGAATGTTCTCGTGAGGTTGGACGCTGATACTTTAGTACCGTTTGGTGGGGTTATTTTAAACATTCGTGCACGCGAGCCAGAATTTGTCCTCGTGCGGGTGGTGAGAAATCTTCATTGACACTCTGGGGCGGTGATCAACTGGTATTTGGCTGGAATAGAAAAATTGTCAATTAGAGGAATTAGGGGGTCCGTTAATCGGGAAATATTCCCTTGATTTAGCGGGGATTGGTAGTTGCCACTCGAAAGCCTGCGGCAAGCTTGTTACATTTTGGCTATGTCTAAAACTCCGATGATGCAACAGTATGACGATGCGAAAAAAGCTTGCGGTGACGCTCTGCTTTTTTTTCGCATGGGGGACTTTTATGAGCTTTTTCATGACGACGCAAAAGTCGCCGCCAAGATACTCGGGCTGACCCTGACCAGTCGCGACAAATCCAATGCGATTCCGATGGCGGGCTTCCCCTATCACCAGCTTGATTCGTATTTAGGAAAACTCATCAAGCAGGGATTTCGCGTCGCGGTTTGTGATCAAGTTGAAGATCCGAAGACGGCGAAGGGACTTGTTAAACGGGAAGTCGCACAGATTGTATCCCCGGGCACCGTCACCGATCAGGCTTTGCTCGATCCAGCGGTAAGCAATTACCTTGTGGCGGTTCTGCCGGAATTCTCCAAGGGAAAACAAAGCGGCGGTGATAATTGTGAAGGTCAATTTGGTGTCTCTTGGGCTGAGACGTCGACAGGGCGGTTTTATGTAACGGCGGTTGGGCAAAAGCAACTAGTCGATTTGTTGGCCCGGTTGGGCGCGAGCGAAATCTTGGTTCCGGATCGATTCAGTGAATTTGACAAAGAGCTTTTTCCGGATGCGATGATCACTCGTCGCCCCGACTGGAGTTTTGGAATTCAGCCGTCCGAAGTAGAGCAGGTAATAGGTGGTTGTGTAACTCAGGCTGGACAACAAGCGAGCAACATAACTCGAACAGCATGGTTAAACACTGCAGGAGATTACACGACAGGTGCTACGACTATTGACACCCAGTGTGGATCAGGACAACAAGCCAACAATTTAATCCATGCTCTTATAGAAGCGGGAACAATTGATGTTGGATTGGCATGCGGAGTGGAACTGATGAGCCGAGTAGGATTAGGAGCAAACGTCCTTAATGGTCCAGGTTCTTCGAAACCTGATGACTTTCCTTGGGATAGCCCTAATCAATTCGAAGCTGCAGAACGAATAGCTTTGAACAGAGGTATTAGCCGTGAAGAGGTGGACCAATGGGGTCTTCGCTCACAAGAAAAAGCATCCATTGCACAAAGTGAAGGAAGATTCGAAAATGAAATCCTTTCAATAAGTGCACCCGTTTTGAACTCCGAAGGAGAGAAAACTGGTGAGACTTTATCGGTGAGTACCGATCAGGGT
>ENA-OREB01000492-OREB01000492.1-marine-metagenome-genome-assembly--contig:-NODE-492-length-20163-cov-3.327293_pt1 | contig 20163 bp, 12 predicted proteins | sample MGYA00248625_ERZ508552 | MGnify/ENA primary metagenome ERZ508552 (study PRJEB26219, sample SAMN06267888) | marine metagenome | isolation source: Monterey Bay, California, USA | place: USA:Monterey Bay...
ATCCAAAATATCCGAGCTCGATGCACTCCCGCAAACGAGATCGATCGAAGTGCTCAAAGACGAGCGAAGTACCGCGTTTCAAAAAAACGCTCGGCTAGAAGCTGAAATCCAGCAGGAAAAAGTAAATATCGAAAAATGGACCGAAGAGTACAAAAGTCCCGACTCACTCACCGAAAAAATCATTGAAACAACGGCTGAACAAAAGGAAACCTTATCCAAACTCAAAAAACTTCCATCACTCCCTGAAGGGTTTAACTCAGTACCTGAATACTTTGACAAGCTCGATAAAAAAGCAACCATCCAACGTCAGATGAACGACCGACTTGGCGGATTGAATATTGAGTTAGCAGAACTGTCAGGCGGTTCACCTGAAAAAACCGCTGAGGATCTCAAAGAGGAGTTGGATCTCCACGAGCGAACGTTTCAAAAGAGAGTCAACGAAGGTCTAGCCTTGCAGAGGATCAAGGCGAAACTTGAGACGATTGTTGCCAACCGCGATGAAGTCGATCCACTGGCCAATTTGGAATCATCCATCGCAGAGTATTTCAGCAAATTGACTTCCAATCGCTATCAAAATATTCGCCTGGATGGCACGGCACCGGTCGAAGTAATTGGCCAGCACTCCCTCGAAACCAGCCTATTGTCTGAGGGCACCGCGGGTTCACTCGCGCTGGCAACGCGACTGGCAATGGCCGAGTTATACCTCGATGAGATGGATGGCTTTTTAATACTCGATGATCCATTTACCGATATGGATCCCGATCGAAGAGAAGCTGCCCACGGTTGCCTTGGTAAATTTTCCGAGAATCATCAAGTGATTTTGTTCACCTGTCACCCGGAACACGCGGAGGAACTCCTGAAATTGACTAACGCCTCACGTCCTCAGATGGACGACGAAACGCTTCAGGAGAAAGCTCCAACAGAAACGCCAGACGTGGACACCGGCCGCTTGTTTTAATTCCGCTCCCTATTTCACTTTGATCACGTCGCCGCCTTTGGGCTTTCCTTTGCCATAACAAACCAGATCGAGGAACTGATTGAAAGCCTCGTAGGTTTCCTTATCCCGGGTCCGGGGGCTAAATAACACGCGTCTACCGGGGACGTGCCCCATTGCGTCGATGTAAACCATCTTGCTCCAAATCTGCTTCGCAGTGAAAGCAGCCTGCATGTCATACCCCTGTCGGGCTGGCGTGGCGGGATGTTCTTTTTCGCCGCCGTACATAATAAAACCGGGAGCATCTTTATCACTGACTTTCCTTATTACCGAACGAGGCAGGTAAGGACTGTTGCCAAACCAACCCACGATGTTTAACTGTTCTGGTTTGTATTTTGCATCCGCAGGCCAGTCCCATTTTTTGCTGTAGGCAATTTGGGCACTGATATAGCCTCCCGCAGACGCACCGGTGGCGACGATTTTTTTAGGGTCGCCACCATATTTTTTTGCATTCGCTTGGACGTATGCGACCGCCATGGCAACGTCGAGTGCGCAATCGTCTTTGGTAATCGAGGTCCCCTCTTTCTTCAGCCGGTAGTTAGGCGAAACGACAATGCATCCCTTCGCCATGTAGAGATCTCTCATGTCTTTGTTGCAATAAGCTTTGCTGCCATTTTTGAAAGCGCCACCATGAATCGTGAACACGATCGGGGCATTCTTGTATTGGGTGTTCCAGTAGATGTCCATGACGTTTCGCTCATGAGTGCCATACGAAACGTTCCTGTCAACTTTGACCTCTGCGTGTAGATTGCCCGTAAACAGATTGGCCGTAAACAAAAATAAGCCAACGGCGATAACCGTTTTAACTTTCAACATTTCCATGATCGGGTCCTGGTTCAGTATCGCATTACCGGTTGGATCAGTCATACCAAAACCAACATTACGCTGATCATGCCTGGACGACTGGCCGAAAAATCTAATCTACCAACGTTTACAACCCTCCAGACGCTTTTAAGTTTCGAATCGAGCACGAACCAAAGTGAAAATTGGAGTGAAACCTCCCTATTCTAAGTGCATCCATGGCTTCAACTTGACCATCAAAGCCGGGCTTCCCAATTCGATAGCTTCCCCTAATCGATTCGAGACGACCATCCTTCGCTACCTTCGTCCAGTGCCCTCGTTTAACACAAAACCATGCCCCAGCGGTCCGTTTCCGTGTCCGATCGACAAGGAATTCCGAAGTGCCTCAGTGACATATTCTTTCGCAGCAATAATGGCTTTCGCTGGTTCCAAGCCAAGCGCTAGATTGGCTGCGATTGCAGCGGAAAGGGTACAACCTGATCCGTGGGTGTTATTCGTTTCCACTCGTTCGGTTTCGATCACTTGGCAATTCTCTCCATCGCTCCAAACATCCGCTGCCGTTGGGTTCTCATTAAGCGCACCACCTTTAATCAATACCGACTTTGGGCCGAGCGAACCCAGTTTCTTAGCAGCCGTCATCATATCTTCAACCGAACCGATCTCATTTCCGGTAAGAATCTGCGCTTCAAAAATATTAGGCGTTAACACATCCGCCAATGGAAGAATCTCCTCGCGAAGCGTTTCAATCGCGGCATCATCAATCAACTTGTCACCGGACCGCGACACCATCACCGGATCGACAACTAGATTGGTGATCGGGCGATCACGCAATTCCTTTGCTACGGCTGTCATGATGGTCTCATTGAGCAACATCCCCAGCTTCGCACTACCCACACTAAAATCGCTCGTCACTGCGGCTATTTGAGCAATCACCGCTTCAGGCGGTAGAGCATCGACACGGGTAACTCCGGTTGTATTTTGAGCCGTAATACAAGTCAGGGCAGAGGTTCCATGGACACGATGGAATGAAAATGTCCGCAGGTCGGCCTGTATCCCGGCACCTCCGCCGCTATCGGATCCGGCAATCGTCAGTGCCACAGGAGTCGTTGTTTCGTTCGATGCATTCATTGGTTTTACGTCGCCTTTTCAAACTGTTTCGTTAGCCGCGCAATTCGATCGGCAAGCTTTTCACTTGATAATTTCATCCGCAGCCGGTCGACCAAAATAGGAAACGCCAAAGGAGTCGGTTTGGGTGGCTGCTTAACGACCAGCTTTGCTTTCGACAATCTCCACATGGCTTCACTTAATCGCCGATGCTCCAGCTGGAGATCCAGCACTTCTCGTCTCGCCTGTTTGAGCAGCAAGTTTTCAGAATCATATTCTCGGAATACATCAAAAAACATATCACTCGAAGCCTGCAATTGACGCGACGACTTTCCTTGGCCAGGCAGCCCACCAAATACGAGGCCCGCGATTCTCGCGATGTCGCGAAACTGGCGTCGGTCGAGCTCTCCAGCGTTCATGCTTTTGTTGATCTGGTCTAACAGGTTGTTTGTGTCAAACAATCCACTCTCGATTGCTTTCTCAAGCGGAGGTTCGGTGGGTGAAAGCAATTCAATTCCATAGTCATTGATGGTAGTTGCAAACGTGATTGGCTGAAGTCGGCTCATCCGCCACGCCAGAATGGCCGCAAGCCCTTCATGAACCAGACGACCTTCAAACGGATAAACAAACATATGAAAGCCGTCTCGAGTTTTTACCTGCTCGATCAGAAGGGAATTCTCATCTGGTATTTCCGACCATTTCGACTGCAGCTCTAGAAGTGGCTTCACCGCTTTCATTTCAGGGCCACTGAATTTTCCACGTTTCGCATCTCCAAGTTTATCTCTAACCGCCTCGGAAAGTTCACTCGACAGTGGTAGCCGGCCTCCCGCCCATCGAGGCAGGGCTGCGACTTTCCCCTTGGCACGTTTAACCCAGGCGGTCATATCTCGAATCATCACCAGTTTTAAAGTACGCCCGGCAAACAGAAAGTTATCACCCGGCTTGAGTTTCGAAACGAATCGCTCCTCAATTGTCCCGAGTCTCCCACCCTTGAGAAATTTGACCAGCACTTCCCGATCACTTGAAATGGTCCCAATCGACATCCGATGCCGCTTGGCAATTTTATCATCGGAGATGATCAGTCCCTCCTCGGCTTCAACTACCCGTCTAAAATCGGGATAGGCCCGCAGACTCTCGCCCCCTCGCTGAACAAAGTCGAGCACCCATTGCCATTCGACTTCGGTTAAGTCCTGAAAGGCGTTGGTTTGACGGACTTCATGAAACAGCGCTTCGGCATCCACATGTGTTCCTGCAGCAAGGGTAACGACATGCTGGACAAGAACATCGAGACTGCCCGTCAACGGAACACGTGACTCAATCCGATTTTGTTTGAGCGCATCTTTTGCAGCAGCCAATTCGATCAGTTCCAGCGCATGGGTTGGAACAAAAACGAGTTGACTTTTACCGCCAGGATAATGGCCACTCCGACCCGCCCGCTGCATCAGTCGCGCGATCCCTTTGGGACTGCCAACTTGCATGACCTGTTCAACTGGAAAGAAATCAACACCCAAATCGAGACTCGAGGTACAAACAACGCAGTGTAAATTCCCTGCATCCAGTTCCCGTTCAACCCACGCCCTTTTCCCACGATCCAAAGACCCGTGATGGAGACCAATCCTTCCGGCCCATTCAGGTTTCGCATGCAGAATCGCGGAATACCATTTCTCCGATTGCGATCGCGTGTTGGTAAAAATGAGCGAACTTCGTTTCGATTCAATCGCTTCGATCACCGCAGGCACCGACTTCAATCCCATATGACCCGCCCAAGGGAACCGCTCGATCGTCTTGGGAATCAAACTTTTCATCGACAATTTCCGGCGGGCCGGTGCCTTAACCACCGTCGCTGGCACACCCCCCTGCTCTGCTGCGCATCCAATGGCGGTTTGCATCGCCTGTTCGACATTACCAATCGTTGCGGACACTGCCCACGTTCGCGCGCTGGGGCTTAATGACCTCAATCGCGACAATCCAAGTTCGGCTTGAACGCCCCGCTTGGTTCCCATCAACTCATGCCACTCGTCGAGCACGATCAATTTCAAACTCGAAAATTGAGACTGCGTTTTTGGATACGAAAGTAAAATCGAAAGACTCTCGGGAGTCGTAATCAGGCAGCTTGGCAATCGATTCTTCTGTTTCGTTTTGACGGAACTGGACGTATCACTCGTCCGCCGCTCAACCAACCACGGTAATCCCAAATCACTCACAGGCTCTTGTAGAGCGAGCAGTGTATCGGCGGCGAGTGCTCGAAGGGGCGTCAGCCAGATGACCTGAATCGACTCAAAATTGTTCCGATTGACTCGCTTCGTTTTCCGCTGGGCTTTCTCCGTTTTAGCTTGCAACTCGCCGGCGACCTGCTGCTCGTACCAGGACGCGATCGCTCCCAACCAAATCGCCAACGTCTTTCCAGTTCCGGTCGGACTGTGGAGGATGCCATTATCGCCGGCAACGATCGACTTCCAGACCTCCCGTTGAAACGGGAACGGTTTTCGCTCTTTGGAATTCATCCACCGCGATACACGCCGGATGCCAGAGGCTTTCGATTTGGAGACGGTGGTACTCAATTTTCGCCTGAGCGTTAGTGGTTTCAGTTATTTTGTCTGGTTATTCAGTCGCAGATTTGGCTGCTTAATCGTCCTCAAGCATCGCCACGATCGTTTCGAGTCGATCTGCATCCGCCGGTTTCTTATCGTGACGCCAACGGCTAATCCGGGGAAACCGAACCGCCACTCCGGACTTGTGGCGGGTGGAGCGTTGGATGTTCTCAAATGCCAATTCGAACACCAGCTCCGGCGTTACGCTTCGCACGGGCCCAAATTTCTCGTTGGTATTTTTACGAACAAATTTGTCAACCTTCCGCATTTCTGCATCGGTCAGACCCGAATAGGCTTTTGCGAACGGCACCAGCCCCTCCTCTTTCCACACTGCAAATGTGTAGTCCGAATATAGATTGGCCCGACGTCCGTGTCCCCGCTGCGCGTAGATCAACACTGCGTCGATCGTGTAAGGATCAACCTTCCACTTCCACCAATCACCAACAGGACGCCCAACTTGATATTTCGAATCCGCACGTTTGAGCATCAATCCCTCGGCCCGCATCGCTTTACTCGACTCGCGAGCCGTTGCCAGACTTTTCCATTCTCGAATTGACTCCGTAAGAACCTTGGGAGGCTCTTGAATTGCCGCCGACGGAAGATCCTCTAAAACTTCATGCAAGCGAGTTTGCCGATCGGTAAGCGGCAATTCGCGAATATCCTCCCCGGCATGTTCAATGAGATCAAACGCCAGCAACACGACTGGAACTTCGGTGAGTAATTTCTTGCCAAGCTTCTTTCTTCCAAGCCGGCGTTGCAACTGGTTGAAGGCAAGCGGTCGTCCCTCGGTTTCATCCCAGCCGAGAATTTCTCCATCGAGTACCGTCCCGTCCGGCAATTCGCTGGCGGCCGATTCAACTTCTGGAAATTGATCGGTCACTAAATCCTCTCCGCGTGACCAGATGAACGTCTGGCCCTCACGGCGAATGACTTGAGCGCGGATGCCATCCCATTTCCATTCGGCAACCCAGTCACTGACTTTGCCAAGTGATGCTGGTTCATCCTTGAGTGGGTTCGCCAGAAAGAAAGGATACGGCTTGCTGATTGCCGTTTCGTTCTCATCCGGATCAACAAGCTCTTCATAAAACTCAGCCGTCGGTTCCCAATGCCCCATCAGTCGATGTGTGATCGTTGCTGCATCGATACCGGTGTGCTTGGCAAGAGCTCGAATGACCAGTCGTTTGGAAACGCCCACCCGGAATCCACCCATCATCAGCTTCCCAAGCACAAACCGCTCACGTTGGTCAAATTGTTGCCAGAGTTTGACAACGCTTTGCCGGAGACCTTCCTCTTCCATCGCTCGCAGTGGAATCAATTGATTTTCAATTAAGGATTGAAGCGAAGGTTCTCCTTCAGCCAGCGACGATTGCTTCGGCGGTAAAACAAGCGATATCGTTTCCGCCAAATCGCCAACGCGATCGTAACATTCCTCGAACAGCCATGGAGACATCCCAGCCTCTTCGGTTGCCCACTGACGCAACAACCCCGTCTTCACCAACCGCTTGATACGACTGCCGGTCAAGAAATAGACCGCCCAGATCGCATCTTTGGGAGCCGCCTGACGAAAGTACGTTTCCAATGCCAAAACCTTTTCAGTGGTCTTGGTGGTCGAATCAAGTCGCCAGTAGAGTTCGCAAAAATCTCTCATGATTTGGTGATTGGAATTTTGAGCCAATGTGCAGACGGTCTCGCCGCCAGTCTCAGCTCGCTGGTTCCGTATCCCCCTCCAATTGCTCACCCGTGAATTCTGTTTCGACGACCTTGGCGTTGAATCCTTGCTCTCTTAAATAACGAACCACAACATCCGAATAGCCGTGCGTCACCCAAATGTTTTCCGCCTCGGTTTCATGAATCGTTTGCATCAAATCAGCCCAGTCCACATGATCCGATAGAATAAATCCAGCATCCATTGAACGACGTCGGCGCGTCCCCCGGATCTGCATCCACCCCGACGCCATCGCCACACTCAGCTTGCCAAACTTTTTTGCCCATGGCCCACCAACGGCCGCCGGCGGGGCAACGACTAGCGACTGGCTCCAATCAATTTCCTTAGGATCGACCTCACCAACAAAGGTGGTTTCAGGCAACGCGACGCCCGCCTCCCGATACCCCGCATTTAGTTTTTCAACCGCACCGTGCGTATAGATTGGACCGATCGACGCATCAATCCCTGACAGCAATCGCTGAGCCTTGCCGAGCGAGTACGCGAGCAAGATGCTGGTTTTGCCAGAACTTTGATTCGACTTCCACCACTGGTTAATCCCATCGAAAACAGTTTGCGGATCGGGCCAGCGATAGATGGGCAGGCCGAACGTCGATTCGGTAATAAAAGTATTGCAGCGGACAGGCTCAAACGGCTGACATGTTGGATCGGGATTACGTTTGTAGTCACCCGAAACCACGATCGAGTAACCCGCTTTCTCAATCTTAACTTGAGCTGATCCAAGAATATGACCGGCAGGATAAAATGTGACCTCCACGCCATTGATGGTTTGCGACTGACCAAGGGGTTGAAAGCGGAGGTCTGCCTTCTCACCCATTCTTATTCGCAACACCTCAGCGCCGGTATCGGCTGCTAAATATTTTTTTGACCCCCAACGTGCATGATCGGCATGGGCGTGTGTGATGACTGCGTGGTCGACCGCTCGCCAAGGATCTACATAGAAATTCCCTTGCTCGCAAAAGAGCCCTTTGGGGGTCATGGTTAGTAGATCATTGCTCGGGGCCATTTTTGTTGGTTGAAAGGAATATCTCTAATCCTTCCTCTTCTCAGTAACGAGATGTTAATTTGCCGGGTAATCAATGGCAGGCTGGATCTAACCGAAATCCCAAGACCTTTGCAACGGTGGCCTATACACCCCTAAGACTTTCGGTTTTACTTAAGCAATGTCTTCCTCCCTCTCCACAGAATTTGAACTCGAGTGTGCCAGCGAACCCGTGATTCTACGAGGCGATGGAACCGTGTTGATTCCCCGATTCAATGCACTTCTCGTTGCCGATTTGCACTTGGGAAAATCAGCTTCGTTTCGTGCTGGGGGCGTTCCCGTCCCCGAGGGCGTCGATCAAACCACCCTTGAAAACTTGACGGTCGCACTGGAAACAACCGCCGCTTCGCAAGTTTTTTTTCTGGGCGACCTCATCCATAATCGCGATTCGATGACGCCCACTTTAATTGCCAAGTTTACTCATTGGCGTGAGGCGCATTCCAAGATCGACATGACGCTTGTCCGAGGTAACCACGACCGACACGTTCGACAATTCCCGGAATCATGGTTACTGAACGAGACAACTTCGTCGTTCATTGGTCCATTTCAATTGCTTCACGAAACCTCTAATTCAAATCCATCCCAACAGGTCGAAAGCACCGGCGAATCAGTCTCGTTCCAATTCGGCGGACATTGGCATCCTGTCGTTTTGGTTGGTCGAGGTGCAGACAGAATGCGTTTGCCTTGCTTTGTCGTAAGCCAGCATCACATCACCCTCCCAGCCTTCGGGCCGTTCAAGGGGGGAATGAAACAAGACGCAAGCAAGTCAGTCGACTTTTTCCCCATCTGCGACGGCAAAATCTGGCAAGCCTGACCTTGATAGCGGGATAAACTGACAAATTCCTTCCCCTATTTATCAGCGTCCTGAAACCAGCCTTCCAAACCAATGCATGGAATGCTAAAAGCCATCATGCGCACGCTTCTCATTATGATACTTCTCCTCTCATCCAGCGCTGGTTGTTCGCTATTCAATCCTCGCTATGCCATGGATGATCCCGTCTATGCAAAAAAATACGCCAAGCGAGCAGACCCCGGTGACTTTTTTGGGAAACTAAAACAAGCCACCGACGCCCGCCACAACGACAAACAAGTTGGCTGGCTAGTCGGCGGCGGCACTCAGGTAAATTCAAATTCCTTTGACACCTTGGGAACCTTGGAATTAGGTCGCGAGGTATACGACACGAGTTATCTATCTCATCGTTTATCACTAAGCGGTCTCGTGGGAGACAATACTTCCGCGTTCGGAGCTGAGGCAGGCGTACGCCTGCAAACCCCAACTCGTTTGGCTCCCTTCGTTGGCGTTGGCGGATTTGGAGGCATCCGAACAATCGATGCCGTTACGCTGGGTCTAGATGCCTGGAATAACTCCAACAATCCACTTGACCTTTTGGAGGACGAACCAATAACTGAATCGGTCAACGGCCTAGCCACTTTCTATCCGGAGGTAGGTGCTCATTTCTGGATTGACGGTAACATTCGGGTATCGGGTTTTGGCCGCTACACGATCACGTCCGAGGGCCGAGATTATGACGACTGGATGGTGGGTGGGCAGCTCACCCTATTTGGCCGCTAAATTAAGCCGCCAATGACGCCGCCATCACAACCGGCGATTGAATTACAACAACATTCAATCAAATGATATTTCATCCATTTCCGTAGGGGGATTCTCAAGATCCAGGTCAACCGGAAACTCTCGATCATCAACCGTACCGAATATTCCATCGGCACCTTGATGCTTGATCAGCATTTCAGTTTCGGAAACCTTCGTTACGTTCATCATTTCCGCTTCGTCTTCGTCGAGTAGCAGCTCCACACACTCAACCTCAGCCGGTGCTCTATCATTTTCTAAGTAGAAGCTACGAATCTTAATTTCAACGACTCTGGCTTGGTTAGCAACTTGCACTTCAGCAGCGAGCGCCGAGGCTCCGGCAACTCCAACTCCCACTGCCGCCGCACCTACGAAAAAAAATGGGATGATAAACAAGACCAAAACCAATAGAAACTGGAAGCCTGTCACTAAACTGATAACCAAGCCGGCAATCGCAAAAGCAGCTGGCTGCCGGAACATTCCAATCAACGAACAAGTAAAGCTAATTGGAAACAGCAGCCCTCCACACATGACCAAAGATACTAACGAGGTCACAAAACCGATCATGCCGATCGGATTGGATTGAGGATTCTGCACAACAACTTGCGTGTACTGAGGGTAGCCTTGGTTTTGCGGTGGTTTACCAAATTCACTCATCAGATTTCTTTCTTTTAGAGAAGGTCGTCAAGCCGGAGACTGGACGGTTCATTTCTTTAACAGCTCAAGCACGCCGCTAGACATAGTCACGATCCCGGTCATCAGACTTGGCTCCACGTTCGGGGCAAACTCTGCCGAGTGTAAAGACGGAGGGGCAATCTGATTCGTTTCGTAATACTCAAGTTTCCGTGGTTCTACAACGCCAAGAAAGTACATCAAACTTGGCACTCCCGCACGACCGTATTGGCTAAAATCTTCACCGCCCATCACAGGCTCCGCATCAAGTACATTCTTCGCTCCAATCGCCCCTTCGAATACCTTTTTCATTTTTGCTGTTAGTTCAGCATCGTTAGAGAGGGAAGGCGTTCCTTCAGAGATCTTGATCTCCGGTTCTTTCGCTCCCGCACTGATCGCGGCCGCCCTTGCCTTTCGCTTGATTCCGTTAAGTAACAACTGCCGTACTTCTTCGGAATAGCTGCGCACCGTCAACTGAAGTTTACAGCTATCTGAAATGATATTGTGTTTCGTACCCGCGTGAATTGAACCGACGGTTACCACCCCGGCCTCAATCGGTTTCACTTCGCGGGAAACCAACGTCTGCAAATCGACGACAAGCTTCGCCGCCTGAACAATTGGGTCAATCGTGGTGTGAGGATAGGCTCCGTGCCCACCCCGCCCAAAGACTTCGATATCAACACTATCGACGTTCGCCATTGCGTAACCAGGCCTCACCGAAACAGAACCGCTGGGGGTTACTGAATTACAGTGCAACGCCAACGCATAATCAGGTTTGGGGAATTTTTCAAACAGACCATCGTCAAGCATCGCCACCGCCCCCATCCCTCGCTCTTCAGCGGGCTGACCGATGAACATGACGGTCCCCTGCCATTTGTCTTGATTGGCAGCTAAAAACCGGGCGACTCCAACAAGCGTTGTCATATGAATATCATGACCACAGGCATGCATCACGCCAACAGTGTTTCCCTCAGCGTCAACCGTTGTGACCTTGGATGCGTAAGGAACATCCGTCGCCTCGGCCACAGGCAACGCATCGAGATCCGTGCGAACCATGACAGTCGGCCCGTCGCCATTTTTCATCAATCCCACAACGCCAAATCCACCAACATTTTCGGTAACCACGGCTCCCACTGACTTCAATTCCGAAGCCAATTTGGCGGCCGTTTCTTTTTCATGAAACGATAACTCTGGTGTCTTGTGGAAATGAACGTACAACTTAACGAGATCGTTTAAATTTCCTTTGACCCATTGCGAGGGCTCTTGAGCATTCGCGACTTGGGAACACATAAAAGCAGAGAGAAACAGAAAAAAGAGGGGCTTGTACATCGTTACATCTCGAGCGAAAGGAGTGACTAGTGGCCTCGTTGCCGGCAGGAATAAGCCTATGTTCTAACCCGTTCTTGGCTGTTTTCCCAGTCGCTGAATCCGCTGGCTCCAAGGATGCACCTATTTCCAAAAACTGTCCGTCTCTTGGTTACCTATGCCACCAAAAATGAACCCTTCCTTTGACTTCCCCAGACGGATGGTGCTACCATCTACGATCTGAAAATCTCACGTTCACTACCTCACGACCACCGAACCACTCTGGGCATCAAATTATGTCTCTGCCAACTTCCCCTTCTCGTTTTCTAAATCTTGCTAGTTTCCTGCTAGTTCTCCCTGCATTATTTTTTGCAACCAATGTGAATGCAAATATGTACCAGGAAGACTTTCAGATTGGCGACGTCGTCGAGTTTGATTTCCTTGGGAAGACTTATCAGGCGGAAATTTTCGATTTCACAGGAACGGGTTGGCCCAAAGTCAAGTTTGAGTACCGTGGAAAATTAACAGAGAGATTTTTCCCTCCTTCGCGGATAAAGCTAGTTGAGTCGGCGAAAGATAAATTAGCAGGCCAGAACATGTCACCTCCTGCTGAAGTACGTAAATGGACCGACTCGACTGGTTCCTTCTCAGTCAATGCAAAACTAGTTAGCAACGAAGATGGCAACATTAAATTAGAAAAAGAGGATGGCCGCGTCATCACCTTGCCACTCGCGAAATTGAGCGAGGAAGATCAAACCTATCTCGAAGAACTCAAAAAACAAAACAGTGCAGCCAATCCATTCGCGGGCGGTGATATGAAAGCGCCTGCGAAATCCACCGGCATCTCCGATTCGAAACCGTCTACACCAAAAATTGAACCTATCAGTCCAAATTTTCAGACCAACGAAAAAGTACTATCTGATAACGGCAAATGGGCCGTCCAACCTGACTCAGCAAACCAGGCTAATCCAAGTCAAAAAGTCATTAACTTCAAAAGTGGTTTTACAAAACATGAATTCCACAATCGTCTTTCAGGTGTAAAGCTGACCAATGACGGGGAAATGCTAATTGCTGCTATCACGAATCCATTTGAGAATGGAACCGAACTTTTAATAGCAGATTTGAAAACCGCAAAATCTAATCCTCCGCTGCGAATCGACTCAAAAGACCAAACTCTCCTCGCCGCTACTGCAAAACAAGCCGTCACTTATAAAAAAGGAAGCGGTCGAACGGCAGGTGAAATTTCGTTTTGGGAATTAGGCGACGAGGCGCGCCAAACAGCAGCATGGAAGGCAGCCAGTTTTTTTGATCGAGATGGGTTGGCACCGACTTTTGGCCAGTTCATCGATGAGAACCGTTTGCTCACAGCTGGCCGACGTGTCACTCTCTGGAACTGCGAATCAGCGACCGCGGAATACTCTTATACGATTTCAGACACAACTCAACCAGCGATTAGTTCCACCGGAAAGCAAATCGCAATTGCGTCAGGGAAATCAGTTTACATTATCAATATTGACGATGGCGAGGTGCTTGGAAAAATCGAACCACCAAGTGCAGCTAAATTCATGGCCTTTTCTCCAAACGGAGAACAGCTTGCAGGAATCAACAGCAGCAGTGGCGAAATTTGGACATGGAACCTGTCCGACAACCAGCTCAGCCAAGAATTCTCCGCGCCTCCAAGATCAACCAAATCAATTGACTGGGTAGGCGAAGAGTACCTGTTGATTGACGATATCTATCTGATGGACGTCCGGTTACGGGCCGTCGTTTGGATCTACGAATCGAATGGCGGAACCGTAGTCAATTCCAACGATGGTCGATTTTGGTTCGCTGGGAAAACCAAAATATCACCCATTTCACTCCCCGGCACAAACCTCACCAAACGAACAGAAAATCTCAAGCCAGATGAATTATTGGTGCTCGGCCCCGACTCAAAGGTTTCCCTCGAATTTAATTTACCGTTTAAAGGAAATGAACAAGATAAAATTCGCACTCGGATTACGACAACACTTAACAAGAACGGTGTGGCAGTTCAAAACAATGCAGACCTTCAATTGGTTTTTAAAATTGTCAAAGGGGAACCGCAAAAGGCAGAGATGTCCTCGATCACCGATCCCTTCGGTCGTCGTGGAACCGAGTCAATTAAGTACACACCTCAAATTGGCTCGGTGACTCTTGTTAAAAACGGAAATCGCGTTTGGCAGAAAAGCCGCCAATTCGGCCCGATGGGAATGATTCAATTGAAGCGTGGTGAGTCAGCTCAAGCGGCAGCGAAACGTTTGTGCAAACCCGATCCCTCCTTTTTTGAATCCATTGCTCTTCCCAAATATATTGGCCAGCTACCAGGTGGAAAACCTCTCGGGCGATCTAAGATATCAGAGCAAGGCGTTAATTAAAGAAATTGTTCTCAAACTTCTCTGCTATTTAATCGCAAGAAGCACATAAACCAAAAACGTTAGCGAAGCTCCTTCTCGCTCGCTAAATGGCCTGCTTGATGTTTCAATTTTTCATCAAACCCAACGGTTTGGGGGAATCTCAATTTCTTCGACCTAAGCATACTTTTCGGGTATTATAAAACGCTTAGCGAAAACGACACTTATCTTTCGCGCACCCAATCGCAAGGCGTGCGCGGCAAACCGAGGAACCTCCGTCTATGAGAACGTTTTTATCCAGCATAATTTTTGGCAGCCTGATTGCCCTGACACTGGGAACGCCAATTGGTTTGCTCGGACAGGCAAAACCAAATGACGATGTACTGCTTACCGACGTTGGGCAGAAACTTCAGACAGAATATGCTGCCGAGCTTGAGAAACTACAGGATCAACTCGCTGCCCAACTGCCACAATCCGGTAAAGCAAAGGCCGCGGAACTGAGTAAATTTCTCTCTAGCGATTCCCTCGACGACAAGTTCGCCAAATTTGTCGTGATGCACGAAGCAACTCCCGAAGGATTGGCGAAATTCGCTCAACAAGGAAAACAACAAAAAGCCCTCGTTGAAAAATTGCTTGGAGATGCCGATCTGATGACACAAATGCTGGTTGCAGATGGAGCCAATGCCAAACGACAAGGCCGAGGTTATGGCGCTCCCGAGTACGGACCAGCCATGCAAATTTATACTGACATTCAAAAAGGGAGCATGAAGGCAACCAGCGGTGTTCTACATCGGCTGGCACTCGCCATCAGCCTTGAGCATGCGGTTCCTATCACCCAAACCAATCCTGTCGACCAACCCAATGCCTCCCCAACAGTCGATCCGGTCAAGCGTTACTTTCACTATGAAAAGGCGTTTGAAAATGGCGAACTCGATCCCGCGTTCGAACGATTAAGCACGTGGGAACTCCGCATGGTCGTTAACGGCGATGAACCTGATGAGACGTTGGCATGGGGTCGTAAAATGCTTCGAAACTATCGCCCCGATCACATCTACAATGACAACTACGGTTGGCGTTACGTAAGCCTGGTTGGCTCCGATGTCAAATATGGTTCTGGGGACGTTAAGTACGATCGGCCTGAGCTTCAAAAGTATCAAAACATTTTGATGAATGGTGGAGTTTGCGGGCGGCGGGCATTTATTGGCCGCTTCATTTTGCGAGCCTTCGGAATCCCGACAACCGCCCGGCCAAGTCGCGGACATGCCGCGCTTGCTCATTGGACGCCCGCAGGTTGGGTCGTCAACCTAGGTGGCGGCTGGGGAGCTGGCTGGACGAGCACTCGCTATCGAAGTGATCTCGATTTCCTCGCCAGCACGCAGGCCCGAACCAAGAAAAAAGAATACCTCCAAGTGAAACGTGCTCAGTGGGCCGGAGATGTCTCTGGGGAAAAACGAACCTACGGAGAACACGAAGAAAACCCTGAGTTTTGGAACGACCTGGCTCTTAAAACACAACGGGCTATTATCGAAAATGGAACGGCAGTAACGCTCGATGCACTCGGAGAGGACTTAGGCGAATCTAATGAACCGACCGTTGCAGAGAAAGTTATCGCTTCACCGGTCTCACCAGAAGACAGAAAGATCAATTACAGCAGCAATCTCATCTCCATCCCGGCTGCGGCTTACAGTAAACCATCGGGCAACACTCGCGACGTGTTAGCTATGAAAAGCTTCGGTGGCGGATTGCAAGTCTTCCTGCCTCGCTTCTTTCCAAAAGGAACCACAATCATGCGGGGCGGCACCTGGAAGGGAGACGCCAATGCATGCTCGTCTGGATTCCGCATGCTCAGTGGTGGCTACGGCCGCTATGAAAACTGGGGTCTCCGGGCTGCGGTGTCACACAGCGGAGGTAACGCTCCAAGTGAACTAACGCTCGACCTTGGCGATGGTGTGAAGATGGAAATGGTCTACATCAAGCCAGGTAGTTTCGTGATGGGTGGTGAAAGTACCAAAGACGGTCGATTCGAATGTGTCGAAGTTCCCAAACACGAGGTATCCATCACAAAAGGGTTTTACCTCGGAAAATACGAAGTCACACAAGCACAATACCAGGCTCTGATGGGATCCAACCCTAGTCGATCGACCAAAAACCCTGAATGCCCAGTGGATAATGTCGCTGCACCAGACGCAATAACGTTCTGTGGCAAACTTGCGGAAGTCACCGGACGAGACGCGCGACTTCCCACCGAAGCGGAATGGGAGTATGCCAGTCGCGCGGGCCGAAATTCGAAATGGTTCTTCGGCGATGATCCTTCAAAAATGGATGCGTTTGCCTGGTCTAAAACCAACGCCGGTGGCAAGTCTCATCCCGTGGGTGAAAAGAAACCCAACCCTTGGGGACTGTATGATGTTTACGGCAATGTGTGTGAGAGAATTTCAGACACCTATGTTCGAAACTACTATTCTATCAGCCCCAAAGAAGATCCGACCGGACCAAGCCAAGGCACTACCTCACGTTTTGAGTATCAGGTCAACGCACCTAAATCAGGTAAGTACGCCCTCAAAGCAAGAGTCGTTACAGCTAATTATGACCAACGACTCAACGTCCGGGTCAACGATAGTGCTGACGAATTGGTTTTGGAAATGCCATTCACTGAAGGCAACTGGAAGGAATCCGGTGAGATCATGCTTACCCTAAAAGAGGGCGAGAACACTTTGCAGTTCTCACGCAACCAACCTCCGCAATACGGGGTAGCCATCAAGGACTTCACACTCACTCCAGTCAAGTAAGTGTTTCGATCAAGCGTCCCTAAGCTGGTTTTTCTAAAATCGGCTTAGGGACGCATTTTCAAATTAAGTCACCCAAACGCAAGGCAGCCCGCCAGCGTAAATTCAGTCGAAGATTAAGAATCCCCTTGGCCGATCACGGTATCGGCAAGCGCGCGACCAAGATCACCTTCGACAACCAAACCGGCAAAATCAACAGGGCCGGGATTGAATTGAAGTCGAAGCACGTCTTCGGCTCTTCGTTCATCGTCTACCTTCCGAAACCGCGGACCGACGCCCGCCAGCCGCAGACCTTCCGACAGCAACTGCGCAGTCAGATGACTGCAACCCGGGTCGTCGATTGGTAGATCAACAAAAACTGTGGCCGCGGAAGCCGACGTTTCCATCGCTTTAATTGCAGCCCAAATACCATCAAATGCGCCACTGGTAATTTGATCTAGCGTTACCCAGGCAACTCCTCGAGCAGAATCAAACCGCGTGCTGATCGCCGAGTGGCCGCCAACAGGAGCATCCTGATTGGTCTCAAAATTGACCTCTCGTTGGCGTGCCTGATAAAGCGGCGCGAGGACCGGCACAAGTTCTGCCGGAACAAATGCGCGAAGCAATGGCTCCTCAATAATTGGATCCCAATATAAAAAACAGGAGTGACGTGCGTTGTGCCCAGCATCTTCGCTTTCACCGGCAACCCCGCCACGAAGCGAGGCGTTCGCCGGTGTTGTTCCCAGACAGAGTCCCGTCGGCGTGGAACCAAACTTGAGATTCATGCGTTGACTGATTGGGTGACGCGCTGTCGGTTGACTCCAGATGCCTAGCAACCCGATTTTAGCACCTGCTTTTTCAACTGCCGCCCGCATGGGTTTCATCAAACCATGCCCACGATGCCGATGATCAATCACGGCCTGCCCCGCCTCGCCAATGGGCCCCAGGTTCGGTCGTTCCAACGCATAATGCCCGACAACATCTCCGGCAGGAGACTCACAAATGATCGAGTGCAGTCGCCCCTCGCGATTTAATAAATCAATTCGATCGGGAACGTACAAATCAGAGTTGGGATATGATCGTCCGTAGGCTTCGTAAATGCGACGGGCAACTTCCAACCCATCGCCTTGCTGGTAATCCCGAATCCGGTATTCGCCTGTCATGTCTGAAGGCGCGGTATCGGCGTGAGCGTTTTCCGCCTCTTCACGATCCAAACGATGACGAACATCTTCGAGAACCTCAATCGACGTATGATCCCGTTTCACACGGAGATGGAGTTCGGATCCCTCATGTCCTTTCTGAACCCACCATAGCCGATCAAAAATTGTGTTCGGACGAATTCGATCAGTAATATCTCCACCGGCACCTTCATTAAGATCACCGCCAAGTGGAATCCCGTGCTCGAGAATTCGAAATTCGAGCGCATGGGAATCGATCGTCACACCTATTTCCAACGGAACAATTGCATCTCCCTGATGCGATAGTGTCCGTTCGACTAACTCCACACCGCAAAGAAACGCAGCTAACAGGTCATCGCGACGCTTTCCAGTGAACTCCGCTAAACCAAGTGCGCGACTGGCAAAATCTTCGACCAACGGTGCCAACTCAGGCAAACCAGGAAGATCAAGTCTAAGCTTAATTTCATCGGGCGTATTCATCTAATAATATTTCTCGGCGTGGATTTAGACGTGACTGAAATGCACCTCCGCAAGCGATCGCTTAACATTCAAATGAAACTGCAAATGAGTCGCTAAGTTGGCCGATCAAAATTCAACATCACCCATGCGTGTGCCAATCCGATTGTAACACGAATTAGTGGACGCACATCATCCAGAACGCTACCAAGGCCGGTTCCCACTTAAAGGGATGGGAACCACTGGCCTGGCAGAACAACAATCACGCCACCGAAGAAGCTCAATCAATTAAAAGCCCATTCAATTAAGGATGTAAATCCTGTTGCTCGATGATCTCTTCGGACTCTTCTGAATCGAGAATCTCCAAATCCTTTTCATCGAAAAACCGCCCCAGTGACATTCGAAAAGGAACCAGCAACGCGATTAACAAGGGGAATAAAATTCCCAACGGGAAACCTTGAATCTTGGTAGTTTTCAACAACCATAAGGAAACGAGACCTCCAAACTGAAGTGCTGTAAACCAATGAATCGTTCGCATTGGCACTGTTCTGATGTAGTGAGTTCTCGGATAGAGGGCGGGGTCGGTTACCCACAAACGAACTCGATCAAAAAAGTCATTCCCACCCAGAGTGGCGAAACCCATGTACAAGAATAGACCGAACAGAACAGCATTAGGTATTAGATTCACCAACGGCAACAACAATAGCGATCCGCCGATTAGCAAATGAACCAACAACGCTGACACACGGTTCTCTCTAACTTCTTTGATGCGTTCTCGCCGTTCACCGTCTTCTTTCACCACTTCCGTCGTTGCTAAACTTTTGACGTGGTTAAGTGCATGGACGGTCGCGGCAACCATCCAAGGCAGCCCGAACAGTGATCCGACCAAAGTAATGGCACCCACAACAAACAGATCCAGATGATAACCAGCTCCTTTTTTCAATTTGTTACCGGGAGTATTCACCAACCGCGTCGTAATATTCTGGTCCAGGTAGAGCAAAATGGTCGCCATGATCGCTGGAATGATGGAAGCAAACCAAACCCAAACGGGCACGGAAAACAAATCAACAAACCACCTACGTTCCATGGATGGCCCAAAGGAATCCGGGACACCAGCCGTTTTTAATCCAACACCTTCAGTCGTTCCGATATTCCACACTGACCCAAAGATATCCACCTTCGCTGAAAGTGCACCAAAATAAACCGCCACAACCGTCATTGCACCGATCGCAAGAGATGGCCCAAAGTCAGCAAGGAATTCACGAACGGACCAACGCAGATAATGGCTGTTCCGAAACGCGCGTAGATTCCTCGCGATAGCGAATGTACCCAACGCTAAGATGAGAGTGAGAAACGCAGTATCCAGCGACACACTGGCCTGCCCGGGCAAAGGCTCGGTAAATGAATGGTAAACGTCTTTTACAGCTTCATAGATAAAGATCACCGCGACCAGCGCTGCAAAAATTTCATCGGTGAACCGGGTAAAATATTTCATCAGATAACTAAGATCCGTCACCGCACACAACAGCAACAGCAAGCCAGACCAAATTCCAACCCACGCGTAAGTTGGCA
>ENA-OREB01000498-OREB01000498.1-marine-metagenome-genome-assembly--contig:-NODE-498-length-20072-cov-3.606302_pt1 | contig 20072 bp, 14 predicted proteins | sample MGYA00248625_ERZ508552 | MGnify/ENA primary metagenome ERZ508552 (study PRJEB26219, sample SAMN06267888) | marine metagenome | isolation source: Monterey Bay, California, USA | place: USA:Monterey Bay...
CTGATAGAGGTTTTCCGTCTACCATCTGGTGGCTATTAAGATCATGAGGAGTAGCAACCGCGTTAAGAAAATAAGTGATAGCCAGTTCGAGCCATGCCTGTTCATGGGGGTGATCGAGGAGCATCGTCGAGGCTGTCAGCAGACAGGTTGAATTCCAAAGATTTTCTTCGCCTTTTGTGTCCGTAACACTTTTTTCATCAGAGGTTGGTGGAGTCGTTCCTAAAAACCTGTCGGACTCATAGACAAGTAGGTTTGTGACTAAAATGCGGTCCTCGAGGCTCAGCTCATCCCAGATAATCCAAGCAACTTGACCTAGGTTTCCGGCCCACATGGCCGACTGCCAGGTGTTACCCCAGGTGTCTTTGCCAATTCCGCCGTTGATCATGTGGTCTTTGGCGACTGACCGAATGACCAGAGGGAGAAGTTCCTTTATCTTTGCAGCGGGAGCACCGGCAATTTCTTCCCGATACTGATCAGTTTTTATGGCCAGAATCAAAGTGCGCGATGACGTAGTAATGGGGCGGATACAGTCCTCCATTGCGCGTCGTCTGCCCTTCTTGCGAGAGGGCTCAATGTATCCAAAATCCAGCAATTCTCCCACGCGCCTGGCGCTTTCTACTTTTTGAAGCCAAGCTTTTCCCATGCCATTTTGTGTATGTTCAAGAACTGTTTTGCACATGGCTCCCAGCTCGTCCTCTCCGACACCACCTTCGAGTTTGCTCCAGTCGAGCGGCCTGACTTTTTGTTCTGCCGTTACCGCGGTACTGCAGAAAATTAGAAACACGTGAATAATTATTAAAAACGAGGAGTTTGATCTAATCATGGCCGAGTTCCTGTTGGATAGTTTTCCATCCCTGTCTTTTGTTCAGTTACAGTGAGAGCTCTTTTGATAGATTTTCTCATTGTTTCTTATCCAAAGCATTGGCATCACTAGGTCGCGCGAGTCTAGGGGCGGGAACGAGAGGCACTGCCATGGGATAGTCCAGGTCGAACTTGCTGGAAGGGCCGTTCTTGAATTTGTCGAGTGCGGGGTTGTAGGTGTGGATGCTGATTTTGCTCGCGTCCGGTTGAAAGACCATGTAACGCAGCCATGATTCTCCGCCGTTGTTCATCTCCTGATAGTCGCTCAAAATCTGGTGGACTTGGTTTCCATGGTCTCCAGTTGAGGTGAGGAGGGCCTCGCCACTGAAGTGACCGCAGAGAACCATGAACATGTTCTTGTGTTTCCTGACGAACTTTTGCCACATCTGCTCGCCGTTGTTGCCTTTGAGCTTCAGCTTATTAGTGGTTCTTGTCTTATTCCCTTTCAGATAGGCGTGCGTCAGGACAATGGCCCGGTGGTCCGGATGCTCGGCAACAATTCCATTTGCCCAATCCAAAACTTCGTCGCGGGGGTGGTACTCAAGAGCGACGATCAGAAACTTCATCCCGGCGGCCTCGAAGTGGTACCAAGAATTGTCATGGCGATCCGGATCGAAGGTGCCGCCAAACTCTCTTCGTTTTGCAAATTTTGCGCGAGGGAAGTAGGTGTTGAAATGCGTGCTCCGGTTGACGCCGATATTGCCACCATATTTATTGTTCGACTTCTCAAAACCCATGTCGTGGTTTCCCAGACACAAGCAGTAGGGAACTGTTCCGTCTAATACAGACATGGCTTCTTTGGCGATGGCCCATTCCTCAGGGTCATCCGCCTGGACGATATCTCCTTCGTGGACGAGAAACTTGATATTGTGTCGCTTCTGATTGTCGCGGACCCATTCCGTTTGCTCAAAAAAGTAGCGCCGTAAGTCTCCATTGCCCCACTTGGCAGATAGCTTGAGTCGGCAATCGCAGTAGTATTGGGTGTCAGCCAAAACTGCGATGGTGAATGGCTCCGCAGTCTGCGCTGAATCCTCCTTTGCCTTCTGTGCTTGAAGTGGCGCAGCGAAGAAAACCAAGAGGGAGAAAAAGCAACTCACGAGTCGTGCAGGTCGTTTCATGATTAGTTTTTCTCTGGAGCAGTTTGATTTGTTAGGGGCGGCGGAGTGTGAAAGTTCAAAGTCCAAACTCGCCAAGATCAATAGTCTGGAAAATCAAATCTGCCCGGGAAGATTCATAGAGGATTCCGAGCGTTCGGTCATTGACCATTACCAAAGAACTGTAGGCACCGCCTTTCTTATCGAGAAGAATTTTTTTCGACCACGTTTTTCCATTGTCACGACTCATTTGAACCGTCATGTTTTTGCGTTTTGATTTGTGATTGGGGTTTGAGAAAAATAAGATCCTGCGTCCGTCGGGCAAAAGGTGTGAGATTAGGCTGGCCATGCAGACTGGCTCGGGAAGTTGTTGATGGTCAGAAGAGTGGACTTTCCAATCCTTACCCAAATCCGCAGTAACGCTGACCGCCCGCCCATTGGAGTCTGACTTATCTTTGCGATTGCGATTGTCTCGCATGTTTAACATCAGTGTGCCATTCTCGAGCTCGACAACAGCACATTCGGTTGTATTGGAGCGGGCGTGTTGAGCGAGAATCCAGTTTTTTCCATGATCGTCGCTCCACATCAGATTGGAAAATGGGACTCCATTGGCATCACGGCCCTGCGTGGGAATGACAAGTTTACCGTCATTGACAGTAATCCCATTTCCGGGTGCCGGTGCAAATAGATGCCAGTCTGGATTCTTTAGTTTTGCTGTCCAGTTTTCCGGTTTGGACCACGTTTGGCCATCGTCTGTTGATCGAACGACCAAGAATTGAGATGACTGATCGATTCCAAGCCCGGGTTCCGATCCTTTGTCTCGCCATTGATGTGTGCCTGGTTTTCCATGAGTCCAGACTGCGCTTACGAAAATTTCTCCGGTTGTTTTATCGACCAAGATATTTGGGTCGGAGCATCCATTTTGATCTTCTGGAAGGCCTCCATATTTCCCCATATCCATAATCGGTCGCGGTGGTTCCCAAGTCTTGCCTCCGTCCGTTGATCGGGACAATCCGATATCCATGTGCCCTTGAAGATCACGGCGGCTGTTGTACCGCATGTCGTAGACAGCAAGCAGAGTACTTTGGTTGGTGACTGAGATTGCCGGAATTCGAAAAGTGTGGCAGCCGTGATCTCCCTGCTTGTGGATCACAACAAATGGCCGGTCCTCATCGGCGAGAACTGGAAAGCTAGCCAGGATAAGCACGAGTATTTGAAAAAAGAGTTGCATTCAATAACTACTCAGGAAGGGATCGGTTTTAAAATGTCCAATTGCAGGGAAAATCAGTTTGGCCACTTGAGTAAAACTTTACCCGAATCATCGGTCAGGCGGAGTTGGCGAATCGATGCTTCTCCAGAACCTTCGCTGACATCGAGTCTCAATTGTTGAATCGCTTTGTCAGTTTTTAGTTCGATATCAACATTCTGCCAGTCTCCGTCGGCGACAACCTCGAATGGAATTCGGTTTCCTTTGGGGAGGATAGTTTTTAGATCGGTGGTAAAGAAGAGTTCACCGCCACCTTGGCTTCCCCCCTTTAGGTCAAAGGCAAGACGATAAGGTCCGGGCGTTAATGCTTTCTTGCGAAGATCCATTGCGATCCCCGGATCGTCTCCCGAAAATACGAGCTGAAGGGTATCGTCGGTAATGTTTAGTTTTGTATTTTTTCGAGCTCGAATGGATTGCTTTGCTCCGGCTCTCTTTCGTTTTTTTGTATTCCCCGTGGGAGCTTCTTTGTCAAATTTTGTCCACTCGCGGTTGGTGTGTACGGGCTGAGCTTTTCCGGTGGGTGCGTAACTGCGTTCGGGGGCGTGGAGGACATCTCGCGACATCTGGGTCCACTTTTCGACCATCGCAGCAAGTCGTTCGGGTTCTTGTGCAGCGAGATCATTCAGTTCGGTGCGGTCTTCGGCGACATTGTATAATTCCCAAGCTTCGCTTTTAAAGCTGACAATTTTCCAATCGCCATCGCGCAGACCCCGGTCTGCAGCAAACAGCAAGTGAATTGGTTGTTCGCGATTGATTTTCTTCCCCTCAAACGCCGGCGTTAGGGTGACTCCTGACACTGGCCGCAGTGTGCGATCAGGCCATTGATTGGGGATTTCGCTTTTTGTAATTTCGGCGAGGGTTGGCATGACGTCGATGAGGTGGGCGGGTTGGTCAGTGATTGAACCTGCGGGTGTTTTCAAACCGGCGGGCCAGTGCACAATGGCTGGTGTGGAGACGCCGCCTTCGAATTGATTCTGTTTGTAATAACGAAACGGGGTATTGCGAGCCCACGACCAGCCGGTTGAATCGGCCAGAGCAATGTCGCCATTGGTTGGCTCGACATCGAGCAGCGGTGCCTTTCGGTCATAAGGGCATGCTCCATTGTCAGACACGAACAGAATCATCGTATTTTCGAATTCGTTGTTGGCTTTAAGGTCATTGACCAAGCGGCCGATTTCCTGATCGACTCGATCAATCATTGCCGCCAATGTTGTCATGCGATTGGCTTCGTACTTTTGTCGCCATGGTTCGAGATCATTCCACGCTGGAATATGTTCGGGGCGAGGACTCGGAGCTAGTGTACTCGGGAGAATTCCAACAGCCTTTTGTTTCTTAACGCGGGTTTCTCGAGCGACATCCCAACCCTGATCGTATTTTCCTTTGTACTTTGCATAGTCTTCGGGCAGTGCATGCAGCGGAGCGTGAGGGGCATTGAATGCGATGTAGAGGTACCAAGGTTGGCTCGTTGCGCGAGCCTCTGTGAGGAACTTCAAGGCATAATCGACATCGGCGACCGTCGTATAAAAATCTTGTTGAGGAACTGACCACGGCTCACCATTGAGCCGGAATGTCTTATCTCCTTTGAAGAAATTGCAGGCACCGCTGAGATGGCCAAAGTACCGGTCAAATCCAAAATCGGTTGGTTCTTGTTTGAGATGCCATTTGCCTGTCATGGCGGTGAAATATCCCGCATCGCCAAGTACTTCGGCAGTCGTGACCGCGTGATCCATTTTTGTATCGCCAGCAGCAATGCAATACTGACCAGTTAATAGAGAGACGCGAGAGGAGTGACATTTAGCAGTGTTATAGAATTGGGAAAATCGCAAGCCATCTGCAGCGAGTGCATCTAAGTTGGGAGTTTCAATTTCTCCACCGTAGCAACCAATGTCGGAATATCCGAGATCGTCAACCATGATTACAACCACGTTTGGTGGGTCCGCGGCCAGAGTTGAAGAAACTTGGATCAAGCCGCTGACCAAGAGAATTGCGATCGTGGAAAAGAGGCGAGGTGAGGATGATAATTGATGCATTTTAAGCGTTTCTCGATTTTGACTTTTGCTAAAGTCAGTTGACTAAGCGATGTATTTCAAACTACATTTGATGAATCCAAGATTTGCGTTTCGTGTGACTAGGCTTCGCACAGATCCGCGGAATCTTATTGTAGCGGTGAACGATGGTGGTTGCACAATTTTTAATTTTGAGCTCAATGACTCGAGAGGGAAACGCAAGTTGTCGCGATCGATGCTTTGCGTGACATTGATTCGATCTGTGCAAAGTCAATTTTAAACCTGCGGTTTTCTTAGCGAATCGATCAATTTCATTTGGGGTGCGTGAGGTCGTTGGTTTCACCGGTTATTCAATGCTTGGTATAACGAAAGTGGCTCACGCTGGCGTGTTTGAAAAACAAAATTATTTGCGACCTCTCGGTGAAAAGTGAAATGATGTTCGAAAAAAAGATACTCCAAAATATCGTAATGCGATTCGCTATTGGTTTTGCTTTGCTTGTATTTGCTGGGTGTGACTTCACTTTCAGCGGCGGTGGTGACGTTAGCACGACGACGCCTACGAAAGAGCAAATTGCAAAATGTCGAAAAGTCATGTACATCAATCCAGACGTGGTGATCGAGCCACTTGGTTATGCGCTTGATGCCGGGATGGACGACGTGATTCGGTTTAAGTTCATCGCAAAGACGGACGATCCATCGATATTGTTTGACGATACACAGGTTGAATCAACCAAATTCAAGCCGATTTTGAAACCTTCCAACTTCTTCACTGCGGCTCCAGAAACCTGGTGGTCGCTTTCTTCTAAAACATCCCTAGGTGCTAAACTTAGTGTGCCACCGCCTAGCTCAAAGGGGACTCGTGGCTTGAATATTGCCTACACGAAAAATGATGATAAAACGCTTACGGTTTATGTGCTGTGGTATGAAACGTAATGCGGTTGGAAATTAGGGATTCCGGTTGCTAGTTTTGCAAGTGGATGATCAACCATTGGAATTCGATGACGTCACGGTTCGGTGTGTAGGAATATCTGCTGGTAAGAATTCGATAGATTCACAAAACCTCTCACTCGGAACTGAATTTTGTTGCAGTACGCACGTCTGCTATAGTCGTCCAAGCGTTCTACTTGTGTACTTGGCATGAGGTCTTGCGAATGAATCCAGTATTTTTAGTTTCCTTATGCGGCGCAATTGCATTACTCTTCTCTGCATTTAGCACAAATGGTAAAGAGGGGATGGCTTTCTTTTTTTTTGGGGCGGTTTGGCTGCTTTGCACACTCGCTGTTGGTTTGCTCCGCTGGGGCGCTCCCAATCCGCCTTCGACAAACAAATTTGCGATAGTCGGAGCATTTATTGGTTTGTTTTTCGGGGGAGTGATTGGAGCCAATTGTGGGTTGGGGAGGGTGGTGATTGCTATTTTCAATCCTGAGTTGATGGAGCAAGACTTTGGGATGACTTTTGGCGCGATTGGTGGTGGAATGTTGGGAGCTTTTGTTCTTGCCTTTTTGTTTGGGATCGTGCAATTATTGGCAGTGAGAAAAAAGCAATCATCTACTCAGGAAATTCAATGCGACCAAACTTGAGTTGCGCACGATGATTATAAAACGTCGAGCCGAGTATCGGCTTGGCGATCTTCTTTGATCGAGCATCCGTCGTGAAGATTTTGTTTAAGGTATCGAGCAATGGCAAGGAAGAGGCTTCTCGAAAAGCTGGGAATTGTCAAGCACTCGCTCAAGAATGATCTCGTCTGGTTTTTTGTTCCATGGCTGACATCTATGCTCGTGATATTAGTTCTTTGCGGAACGCACGGTGATGGGCTAACTCGAATTTGGCAGGATCTATGGGAGTTGGTTACGCACCCGAATAACTTTGTTACGTTTCCGCTACAGCGAACGCTTGGACTGTCTCTTTTTGTTTGCGGATTGTCCATTATGTTGGTTGGTCAAACTACGCTCTGGAACAATTACTCTGGATTCGTGGTAATCAAAAAAGACCATCAGCTTGTGACGCACGGGATCTACCGATACACCCGAAATCCAATTTATTTGGGAGCGATCATTGGCTTTGCTGGTTTGCCGACTTATGCCGCAAGTGTGTATGGCCTGTTAGCGATCATGCCTCAGATTGCGGTGTTTGTCGTGCGGATCAAAATGGAGGAGGTACTGCTGGCTGAGCATTTTGGAGCTGAGTACAAATTATATCGAGAGAATACGAGAAGGTTGATTCCATTTTTTTATTGATCGCGAGAGAAGCGGTTATCGACGACTGCTTGTAACTAAATGGCTAGGCGGAAAGGGGCCGCTTGGTTCCATGAAAGCGGTAAAGAATCGTCTAGCTATCCGCAAGAGTTGTTGTTGGCTAGTAAGCAAAGCGGTTCGATTAAGGGGTAGAAGTGATCACCTGTGGTTCAGTAAGATTTCAAGGTTAAGTAAACACAACTTGAGGAACGGTGGTTTCAATTGATGAGTAGTTTAATGATTAGAAGAATGACTTGTTCTTTGTTTTGCGTTGGGTTGTTGCTGACTTGTGCCTCGATGTCAGGTTGCGATGTTGAAAAGCCAGTTCGGATCGTTGACCCAAACCGTTTAACTAGTTCGGCACACCAGTGGTGTCAGGTTGGCAATGAGGATCTGACGTGGCGATTTGACAAATCTGTGGTTGAAATTTCTTCTGGAGGAGATCGTTTGGCTTCGGAGGTGGTGAGCGACGTACTGTCATTAGGCGGCGATGCGCTAAATGCGGTGGCGGACCACCCATGGGCACCAGCTGATCTTGGGGTGAAAGCGATCTCTGCATCGTGGGAATTAGTTGATGAGAATCGAAAGATTCGACTGTACGATATGGAGGTGGATGGTGATGAATTTTCAGGAGAAATAGAATTACCAATCATGGAAGCCGGTGATTTGCATCTCAATTTGGGTTCGCAGCAATATATCATCCGTAAACGAAATTAAATCGTCTTGAAAACATCTCTCGAAGGTTTGGTTGCTTCGTGCGTTGTCAATTTGAAACTTAATAGCTTGAAAATAGAGTTTCTTTTCTGATTGGCCTAAGTCTTCAATGGGGGGAGGTTAGGGTTGTGATGGGGTGCCAGTTTTCTTCACGATGGGAGATCATTAATTTTAAAAATAGTTGGCCGGTCTTGAAGGCAAACGGTATGATAGACAGCTCATTATTAGGCGTTCTTAAATTGGGGTAGAGTTGGTGGAAATTAAGAGAATAGTTCTGGCGTTGGCGATTGGCTTGTTAGGCTCAACACTAAGAGCCGACGATGATCTTCCGAACATCATTTACATCATGGCGGATGATCTCGGTTACGGTGACCTATCCTGTTTTGGTCAGACCAAATTCGAGACTCCTAATATCGATAGTCTTGCCAAAGAAGGTGTGACGTTCACCAACTACTATGCGGGTTCCACCGTCTGTGCACCGACTCGTTGTGTGTTGATGACGGGGATGCATACGGGGCACGCGTTCGTTCGAGGTAACCGAGAGGTGAAGCCCGAGGGGCAGGCGCCGATGCCGGCCAACATTGTGACGCTTCCGCGACTGCTAAAAAAAGCAGGTTACACCACAGGGATGTTTGGAAAGTGGGGGCTGGGTGCCCCTGGATCGGCCAGTGATCCAGTCGAGCATTTTGACACGTTCTATGGCTATAACTGTCAGCGACAGGCTCATACTTTCTATCCAACGCATCTCTGGCACAATGACAAAAAAGTCATGCTGGATGAGAAAACTTACTCGGCAGACTTGATTTCGGATCAACTACTGAAATTTGTTCGCGACAATAAAGACAGGCCTTTCTTCGCCTACGTCCCCTTTACGATTCCTCATGCTGCCATGCACGTGCCGGAAGATGACCATGCACCTTGGCGAGAGAAGTGGCCTCAGTTCGACAATAAAATCGGTAAGTACAAAGGCCCGGACGTAAAGAATCCGATCGCGGCATTTGCTGGAATGATGACCCGGATGGATCGTCATGTTGGCGAGTTGATGGCGTTACTGAAAGAACTTGGAATTGACGACAACACAATTGTTTCGTTTACCAGCGACAACGGACCTCACATGGAAGGTGGGCACGATCCCAAGTTTTTCAATTCCAATGGACCTTTGAAGGGTCACAAGAGGGATCTTTACGAAGGAGGTATTCGAGTTCCGTTTGTTGCGCGATGGCCTGGTAAAATCAAAGCGGGAACGGAAACAGATATTCCTGTCGCGATGTGGGATGTCTTGCCGACGTGCCTGGAGATTGCTCAGTTGGAATCTCCAGATCGAATCGACGGCATCAGCTATCTCCCTGCGTTACTCGGAAAAACGGCAGAACAGCCACGCCACGAGTATCTTTATTGGGCATTTTACGAACGAGGTGGAAAACAGGCTGTGCGGATGGGGAAATGGAAGAGTGTTCGAAATAACGTCGGTAAAAACCCAAACTCCATTCCTGAGCTTTACGATTTAACCAGCGATATTGGTGAGACGAAAAATGTCGCAGCAGACCATCCTGATATCGTCAAACAAATGGAAACGTATATGCAAGATGCGCATACTCCTTCAGCTGATTGGACGTTCGCAGGACGTAAGAAAAAGCAACAAAAGAAATAGGAATTAGCATTGTCGCAAAACCCCAAGGCTGATGGTGCGCTTTGGAATCAGGATGGCGGTAGTGCTACCTGTGAGATTCCACAGTTGCTTAGCCCATTTGCAAAAATTCCTGCGGCGTTAGCGGCGGCATTTTCTGTTTTCCTGGTAGGTATGCCGACACTGTTTTTTCTGTTGCTGTATTTACTCGGGCCCAAAGAGATGCTTGAGGATCCGGGGTTCGCCATGGCTCCTCTGATCTTTCTCGGGTTCATGTGTTTTTTTCCGTTGCCAGTCGCAATTTTTATTTTGCGTTGGGCCAGCCTGATTGCGTTTGGAAAGACAGAGATACGGATTGATCACGAGCGCCTCTCGCTGGTCACGAAAGCGGGACCGTTTTGGAAAACATGCAAGTGTAGGCTGAACGAGCTTGGGGGATTTCGAATTGAGTTTTCCCAAATGCTTGAGGCAAATAAGCATCTAGCAGAGCGTTCGAGTCTGGTCGCGGTAAAGAAGGATGGGCGGGCATTGCATTTGTTGCGGGCCTATCCCGATCAGATTGTTAACCAACTCGCCGATGAGTTGCCGTTGAAAATTGAGGAAATTACGGGGTTGAAACCTGTGTCAGAACGGGTGGGAGCCAGCAGCCTTGGTTCCGAAGTTCAGGCTGTTGGACCAACGGAAGTTTTGTCGCGCACCGAAAAACCGATTGGGAGTAATCTGGTTGTTGAAGATTCTAGACATGAATTGATCATTCGAATTCCTAAGCAGGGCTTCTTAAAGAAAACGAGTAAAGCAGCCAAGTTGGTGATTGCTGGGTTTATGTTGGCAGAGGTGTTGATTCTCGGGATCCTCGTTCCGGCTTTGATTGCCGGAAAAGTTGAAGGGGACCCTGCGGCGGGCTGGGTGATTGTCGTTGTGTTTACGTTACTTAACATTTGCGTTGTTCTCTGTAATTTAAGCGAAGGAGTTCGCAGGGGAACTGTAAGAGTAAGTCAAAGCCAATTGCATTTAGAAGAGACGGGCCTATTCAGTACTACGCAACGATCCTGGCAAGCAGATTCGATTGAGAGTGTAAACCTGAAAATTGAGAGACACGAAGCCGTTGGGCAGGATCGTTCCGGAGTAAGTCATAGCTACCATTTAGAAGTGCGTTCACCTGTGGATTCTGAAGAAGAATTTCAGTGGTTTGATAATCTCGAAAAATCCGAGCTCGAGTGGATGGTAACCACGATCACGAACCGTCTTGGTTCGGAGTAGCCTCGAATGATTGATGCGTAGCATTAGATCAAAACTGTTTTTGATCAAGATCGCGAAATTGTGCGTGCTCTAGCTAAAGTTCTACTTGCCGTCTGTGATTGGCATTCACTTAATCTTAAAATTTGACATCGAATTGAGTTCTTAAAGGAGGCCGGTTGATGAGTTTCTGTGATCTAGTGCGAGTTCTTGCCGTCTTGCCATTGGTAGCTTTGGGCGCCAGCCTCTCAGCGGATGATGGACGTCCAAATATCATTGTGTTTTTTGCTGATGATCTTGGCTACGGCGAGCTTGGCTGCCAGGGGAACCCGGAAATTCCAACGCCCTATATCGATTCAATTGCAGAGAGTGGTGTCCGTTTCACGGCTGGCTATGTGGCTGGCCCAAACTGCAGCCCATCGCGGGCGGGGTTGTTGACCGGCCGGACACCAACACGATTTGGGTACGAATTCAATCCAATCGGTGCTCGCAATGAAGATCCTGAGATTGGATTACCTATTAAAGAGGTGACGATTGCGGAGACGCTTCAAGATGCTGGTTACACGACGGGGTTAATCGGCAAGTGGCATCAGGGTGGAGGTGCTGCCTACCATCCTTTTCGGCATGGTTTTGATGAATTTTTTGGGTTCACTCATGAGGGGCATTATTTTGTACCGCCGCCATGGAAGGGTGTGACCACCATGCTCAGGCGAAAAAGTCTTCCCGATGGAAGTAAAGGCCGTTGGGTTGGTGAAAAGGGATTGAGCTATTCCACTCACATGAAAAGTAATGAACCGGACTACGATGCAAATAATCCGATCGTTCGCGGCGGCCAACCGGTGGTTGAAACTGAATACCTTACCGATGCGTTTACTCGAGAAGCGGTCGACTTTATTGATCGTCATGATGATAAGCCATTTTTTCTTTATTTGGCTTACAACGCGGTTCACAGCCCTCTTCAAGGGGCAGACAAATACATGAAGAAATTCGCTCACATCGAAGATGTGCATCGTCGAATATTCGCGGCGATGTTAGCCAACATGGACGACAGCGTTGGGGCGGTTATGAGTCAACTGCGGAAGTCCGGCCTCGAGGAAAATACGCTTGTCTTTTTCCTGAGCGATAACGGCGGACCGACCCGTGAGCTGACTTCAAGCAATCTTCCGCTGCGTGGTGAGAAGGGGCAAATGTATGAAGGGGCGATTCGCGTGCCCTACATGGTGCAGTGGAAAGGTAAAATTCCAGTGGGAAAGGTTTATCATCAACCGGTTTCCTCATTCGATATTTATGCGACTGCGGTCGCCAACAGCGCAGGCGTTACGGTTCCTGAGCAGGTGGAAGGTGTCGATCTCGTTCCTTTTTTGACGGGTGAGGATCGCGGTCGTCCTCATGAAACTCTGTTTTGGCGTCAAGGTGGAAAGGCTGCGATGCGGCATGGCGATTGGAAGATTGTCAGGATGGGAAAACGCTTGCAGGCCGGACGCGCAAAATGGGAACTTTATGATTTATCCAAAGATATTTCAGAGCAGACAAATCTCGCAGATGCTCAGCCTGAAATTCTTTCAGAACTAATTTCTCGTTGGAACGAGATGAACTCAGAAATGGCTGATCCACTTTTTTAGTTTCGTCCGCCCGGACGCAGTTGCTGGGTGAACGCTTCTATTTCTGCGTTATCGAGTGCTCCATCGAGATTCGTGTCAGCACGATCGATAATCCGCTGCATCATGCCCGGGATTTCATCTTTGGTTAAGATTCCGTCTCCATTGGTGTCCATCGATTTCAGACGAGCAAGAACCCCCGACGCCATTCCTGAGCGTCCACCGTTCATTCCTCCCATCGGTGTCGGTCGCGTTGGGTTAAGTCCCATTTCCGAGGGCGTAAGTTGGCCATCTTGATTTTTATCAAGAGACGCGAGAGCGAGCGAAGCTCCGTTTAATTCTGCTGTTGATAACTTCCCGTCTTTATTTTCGTCGAGCGCTTGCATGACTAGATTGCCAGAAATTTCCGGTAACTGTCCTGCAGCAGGTTTTGCTAAGCCGGTCCCTCCTTTTTTGTGCAAGGCTTCAAAATCTTTGATCGCTAAACGCCACAAGCCTTGACGGTTGACCGCGGCGTAAATGAATTCGTCATCGATGGCCATCGCCCAGACTCCGATACCACCACGGGGAAGATTGGCACTGGCATCGAACCAGTTGTCTCCATTATTGGAACTGATGTAAACGGTCCCGCTTCCCCGAAAGGCTCCCGCAGCAACGAGGCCATTTCCGATAGCAAAAGAACGAGCGTTTGCTGATCCTAAAGTTGAACTCCACGTCTTTCCTAGATCAGTACTTCGATAGGTACCACGATTTGTACCAGCAAAGATGGCTTTATCATTAGCGATGATGGCTCGGGAATGAACGTTGGCCGGGATTCCATGGTTGGCCTCTGTCCAAAGGTTGCCTGCATCCGAGGACGTGTAGATCCCGGCACCATCGGTGGAAGCAATCAGTGTTGTTTCAAAGCTTGTCAAAGCGCGAACATCGGGGTTGGATAATCCATTGCTGGAATTGACCCACGTTTTACCAAGGTCGGTCGTTTTAAAAACGCCAGCTGGCGTTCCACAAAAGATAGCCCCCGCCAGCGAAGTTAAGCCGTTTGAACTTTTCTTGGATGTTTGTCGGACAATCGGAAGTCCGTTTGATCTTTTCTCCCAACTCTTGCCACTGTCATTTGAAAAATAAACCCCGTCTGCACTGGCGGCAATAAGCCATCCGTCGACGCTGATAATCGATCGGAACAAGCGGTCGAATCTTGTGTTTAGGATTCCGTTACTGCGTTGCGTTATGGTGTCGCCATGGTCATTTGACCAAAGGATACCCATCGCGTTTGTACTGGAATTGGGTAAGCCGCCAGTTCCGATTACCAATTCATTCTTATTGTGGGCGGCTAGGGCAAATACTTCCGGATGCTGATTGGGCAGTTTGACTTGCGTCCATTGTGCGAACAGGAAATCCGAAGGAAGGAACATAGAGATTATAAAGACCAGCAGCGAGTAATGATGTTTTTGCATTGGTCTTTTCGATCCTGATGACGAATGGTGTGCATTCCTGGAGATTTAGCTGCGTTTATTAGAACTGCTTTTGGTATTACTTCACCTTAATGTTTTTATTGGTTTTAGGCATGATGTTAATCGCAGACTGGAGCTTGCGCCGTGCGGTTTCTGCGGCAGGCGTGCCTTGGCCAACCGCGATATTATTGGTCTCGTATCGATCCTCCACCGCAATGAATTTACCATGTGAGTAGAGTTTGAAGTTCTGGTCTTGAGCCCAAATGATATAGGGTTTTCCCTCGCCATATTGTGTGGCAGCATCTTTTTTCTTTGGGTAGTAGTACTGGAAGACCCATTCTCTTGGGTTGCCTGGCTTGCCGGTGCATTGCGGCCAAAAACTTCGACCATCGAGAGTCACATCAGGTAATTGTGCATTTCCGATTTCGGCTAAGGTCGGCATGAAGTCGGAGAAATCGACGAGGTCATTCGTTTCAGATCCCGACGTGACCGTTCCCGGGCAGTTGATAATTAATGGAGCGTGGCACCCGCCATCGGTCGGGTAGGCTTTCTCACCTTTACGATTTTTTCCCTGATAGGGGTAGGTCAAACTGGTATGTGTGCCATTGTCGGTTGTAAAAATAACAACTGTGTTTTCCCGCAGACCGTTTTTATCAAGGGTATCTACAAGTCTTTGAACGCATTTGTCCATGTAGCTAACCATGTCACGATAGTTGTCGGAAGCGTTTTTGTGGTTTCGGTTTTTACTGTCCGGCGTCGGGAGAAACGGTGAGTGTACTGAGAGCATTGGATAGTAGGCGAAAAAAGGTTTGTCCCTTTTTTGCTCAACAAACTCGATGAGAAAGTCCGTGCATATTTTTGGTCCATAAGAGTTCTCATCAATCGGTACTTTTTTTCCATCGCGAAGCAGACTCGGTTTCCAATATCGAGATCGTTCTGTTCCGGGGTAGTTCCAAAGACAGAAAGTATCAAAACCGCAATCGGGTGCGAGCGCACCGTTGTTTCCGTGAAGCTGCCACTTTCCAGCAATCGCTGTGTCGTAGCCGGCATCCTGCATCATCGTCCCGAAGGTCTGCTCTTTGGGGTCAAGTTTCCCAAAAACAGTGTAGTTTCGAATGTTGTCCCGCCCGGTCATGATTTTGACACGACTCGCGGTACAAACGGGTTCGGAGTAGCAGAAGTTAAACTTGACGCCAGTTTTGGCAAGTTCATCGAGGCAGGGTGTTTTGAAATGGGTGCTGCCATAGCAACCAATGTTATCGTAGGCGATGTCGTCCGCCATGATTAAGATAATATTTGGTTGCACTCGTTGCGTAGACAAATCATCGGCTTGCAGTTGCGAGAGCGAAAATGTGATCACGGTTGTTGATAAAAGTACCAACCAAAGTCTAGCTATCATGAGAGCTTTCCAGGTTTTGGAGAGGGAGTGACTAATCGATCAAGCGGATTTGCTTTAGTATCGCATGCCCCTCGGGAGAGGTGAGGTCGATTTTGCCGCGAGTTTTTTCGTCGATAAGGGTTACTTCAAAAGTCGCGATCTTTGACCAATCCAGTTTTTTATTGTCAGCACTTTTGAAATCTCCAGCGGAGATAATAAGTTCTCTAGGTTGGTCACCAGTAATACGAGTGGTGTATGAAAAATTGCCAAGGTTGTTTTCACGACTCAGGAATTGACTACTGATGTTCAAACGAAGCGCAATTTGTTTTCCTTGTGGATCAATTTCAATTGCCAATTTCTTGTTCGGAGATCGATCAAGTTGAGGGTTTTGAAATTTGTAGGTCTTGATGCTCCTTTGATCGCGACTTGACCAATCTCGAGAGCCGTTGCTAAAGTCTTCAAAAACCAGGGCAGGGTCAGCTAAATTTACGAGTGAACCTAGATTGATAGATTCTGGCACAAAAGATTGTTCCTCTGAATTGAGGACGAAAGTGTTAGTTTTGCCACGCTCGAGTGCTTGTGGTTTATCCAGTTGGTAGCGACAGATTGCGAAGAAATAGATTGGCAGGTCAGCCGGTAGCGGGGCTTGGGCAGACCAAATCCCCTTCGCCGACTTTTCGTTGGCTCGGATCCAGAAACGGGTTCTGGAATTTGGATCATAGCTGTAATAAATTTCTGTATTTACAAGCCTGTCTTGATCACTTGGCGTTACCGTAAATGTGGCGGAGGGAATGAAGGAAGCCGTGTTGATACTCAAGTTAGAATTGGGAGTCGCGGGGATTTTCTGCTCGATTCCTTTGAGGTATTGATCAAACCAGAGATTGAGCGTGGCCCATTGCTCGGGCCCTGGTCCATGGTTTTGGTGGATGTTGGTGGTGACTCGCCAGTTTGGGTGCTTGAGTAAATCCATCGATTGGTAGATTCGCTCAAAGGTAGAATGGAAGTCATTCGAGGAGCTAATAAACATGACCGGACATTTGACAGATGGCCAGTAGGCACTGGCGTCGATGGTGTTTTTGTAGAGTTCTAGATTTTTGAAATGAGGTTTGAGACTGCTGCCTTGGATTCCGCCTGGGAAATCAACGTATTTAAATCCAGTTCCACCAACAAATGGTGCAACAGCTTTGAGTCTTTGGTCGATCGCGGTAAGTGCTGTGACCATTCCTCCCATTGAAAACCCGGTAAAGCCGATTCGCTTCGGATCGACCTCCGGTTGTTGTTCAAGAAATGTGATCGCTCGTCTGCCTGCGACCGTTAGGAGGAACCAGTTTGCGTTGCGTGGACTCGGCACTGGGTCGATCGAGTAATCGTCGGGTAGAAGGTTGCGTTTCCAGCCTTGGCGGAGTGCTTTCGAGTAGAATCGTGGCCCTTGGGAAGGATCGACTTTCCCCCAGTCGGTGTTGATTGCTATCTCCTCTTCCATTGGCCTGCCAAGCCAATTGATGTCGACCGTTGCGAATCCCTGTTTTGCAAAATAAATGCCACGTCCACGTTCGGCTCGTTGACCTCCTCCGTGGCTCCACACAAATGCGGCGTTTCGTTTGCCGTTATCGGGATAGGAGTAGTAAGCTGCTATTCTCGATTCGGTTCCCTTAAACGTGCCGACTTTAAAAGTCAGGTACTGGGTAACGACTCCCTCTGTTTTCCATTCCTTGATGACCTGAACATTGAGAGGCTCTTTTCGAGCGTCATAGTCCTGCCACAACTCAATTGCAGTTTTTGGCACCTCAGCAGGTGCGGAATAAGGAATGAAGGTTTCTTGCGCGTCAATTGAGAGACAGGCAAGATTGAGTGCAAAGAGCAAGACGATTGTTTTCATTTTCATCAATTCGTACCAACGGGCTAAATAAATGCTATGACTCTTCCCAACGTAAGTGCTGGGAAGGAGTCAGAGGCATTCAAGCCGTTTAAAATTTTTAAACGACTGATTTTGAGTTCAAAGTCAATACTTTGTTGAAATCAGCGATTGCTTATTTTTGCAATTCAACCATGGCCGCTCCCATGCCGAGACCGACGTTCATGTAGGTTTGAGCATTGCCGCCGTAGTGGCCATTGGAGGCGCCGCCTTTGTTGACGGGATGGCTGTAGAAGACAGCACGGTCTTTGGGGCTGGCTGCGGCCCAGGCGAACTTGCCTTCGATGATCATCTTTTCAGTGCCTTTGGCGTCGTCTTTGTTGGTCTGGCCGAGGGTGGCGACAACCATTGGGGCATTGGGCGCGTTGAACTCTTTGCGAAGGGCTTTGTGAAGATTGTTGAGATTCTTTTCGTACATGACGGCGTGACCTTCGTTGTAGCGGTCCTTATCGCCTTGCCACCAGAGGAAGCCGGCGACTTCGTAGCCAGTTGCACCGGGGTAGTGTTTGTCGAGATCGGCGAGGACCTTTTTGGCACGGGCAACATCGCCGTCATACTGAACGCCGGCTTTCCAGCCAATTGGCTTGGGTTCAGTGCCTTTTTCCCAGCGATCGGGGCTTTGGCCGTAACCGGCATAGACAAAGGTCTTCTCGGTCTTTGATTTTTTGTCCATCACTTTGTACTCATAGGACGGGCTTCCCGGAGGCAGAATATCCCAGCCGAGGCTGCGGTTGCCGATGGAGCTCTTGAGGATCATGACCGGTTCGTCGAAGTGGTTGCCGAGATGGTGCCCGATGCCTTGTTCGATGCCGATCTTACCGCCCGAGACGGTGAGCCAGTCATTACGGCGAACGCCGCCGCGGCCGTCGGGGCCACCGCTGCCCTGAGTATGGATGTTGCGAACGTCTTTGCGAACGGTCCAACTGCCGGAATCGTCGACCATGAAGGGGTAGAGGCTTGCGGTCTTGGTGGCGTGTTCGAGCGTACCTTCCTTTTCCTCGCCTGCGACTTTGCCCATTTCCAGGGTGTTGGACTGACCCATGATGATGAAGACTTTAACCTTCTTGCTCATGTCGGCAGGTTTGCCATCAGGGTCGGGTAGTTGCTGAGTAGCAAGTGCGTTGGTCGACGCACAAAAAATTGCAAAAGTTAAAATAAGAAAAGGTAGTTTTAATGAGCTCGCTTGAAACATCAATTTTTCCAATCGGTGTGGATTCAAAGGTTTGTGAAAACTGGCTGTTGTAGTGTATCTGAAATTAGTTGCTTCCCAAAATTTGTGGTCGAAGTTGGGTGATATTGCCTCGATTCATTCGGAAAAATGACTCGCGTATGACACCTGATCGTTGTTCAAATCATGGGTCCGTCAGTGGTTTGCATTAATTGCGACACGATCATTAATTGCTTTGCTTTGCCATCAGTTCGGCAATCGAATCCGCGAAAGCATCTCCGAGTCGTACAAAGAAAGCTCCGCTTCCGAGATAGTGATAAGGGCGGTCGCTGCCAACGGTATCCCACTCGTGGTAGTGCTCGGGCCAACCTTTTTTGAAAACATCGTTTGAGTAGTGCGAGTACTCGGTATAGCTTTCGACTGCGGCCACGTTGTCTTTAAACTCGGGAGCCTTGGCCGCTTCTCTTTGGCCAACCGATACCTGGTTCTCCGCAACCTTTTCTGCGGTGACCCCCGTGCCTAGAACACCAATCACAACCGGCATGTTCGGCTCGTTGTATTCTTTGCGGATGTCCTTGATGAAGGAGATCATGTTGCCTTTATAGTTGTCTCGAAATTCAGGTGAAAACTGATCGTTATATCCCTGGAACCAAACAAAACCAGCGATCTTGTAACCCGCCTCTGCGTCGTACTCAGGATGATTGTCTTTTAGATTCGCGAGCACGTCCTTGATAGCTTCATTCATCATTCGGTAGTTTAGACCGGCCTCGTCCATATTGAATGGCTTGGGTTTCCGAGGTTCGCGCGGCTCACGGGGTTTGCGGAGTTTCTTGCGAGCCTTTTCATCGGCAGTTTTCATCTGCTTTTCGTAGGAAGCCAGGTCGACTTTGTATCGCAACTGATCCTGCGGGAATGATTTAACCGCAGCCTCATATCGTTTCAGATTCTCACTTGCCTTGGCCTTTGCTTCTGCGTATTCAGGGGTTGTCTTGAAGTCAGGCAGCGAGGGCGGTCGGAAATTGTAGTTCAGCGATTTCCCTCCCCAAGAGGTTTTGATGAGAAGAATGGGGCCGTCGATCTTGTCAGCCATGGAGAGGCCAAAGGCGAACTCAGGACCTATTTTGTCATTCGAAGCTCCGTAGCCAATGCCGAGCTTGCCTGTCTTTCGGTTCCCATCGGCGATCGAATTGATGTAGACACGATCAGAAACGGTGCAAGCTGATCCAATTTTCGTTTTGTATGCCTCATGTTGGTCTTTGAGGACTTTGACTTTCGCTTCCAATTCACTCTTTTCGGGGCCATCGCTGAGTGCCTTGACTTTGTCATTCGAAATGCCCCCAGTCAGTTCATCAATTTTTTGTCCCCGAACAAGTTGCTCCTCCAGAGTTGTTTTGGAAATGCCACTCGTTTCGTCGATGACCAGTTCAATGAGTTCCTTGTCCCTGGGAGCGTCTGAGGCGTACAAGGTGGCGATGGTGTGAGCTCGAGCGTGCCCGACCGTATTCGATTGGCCCGCCAGAATA
>ENA-OREB01000520-OREB01000520.1-marine-metagenome-genome-assembly--contig:-NODE-520-length-19436-cov-2.976497_pt1 | contig 19436 bp, 14 predicted proteins | sample MGYA00248625_ERZ508552 | MGnify/ENA primary metagenome ERZ508552 (study PRJEB26219, sample SAMN06267888) | marine metagenome | isolation source: Monterey Bay, California, USA | place: USA:Monterey Bay...
TTTTTAAAAATAGAAATCGCAAACAATCCAGCGAACGGATTATTCCTGCCCGCGTCTACCATCGTTGAACTTTGAGACGCCGCGGCCATTGTTAAACATCTTGCAAAAACGATCAATCTCGGATTTTTCAATCACATTGTTAGCGTTGTAATCCATATGGCCAACGTACATCGAAACTTTGCCCAGCGGCAATTCGTCGGTTGTCAAATCGCCGTCACCGTTGGTATCCATGTCGCGAACATTGGCAAACATTTCGTTGAGAAAAATCCCGGGGCGCGTTCCAAGATTTGTGTTTGACCTTCCGTAGATGTGATATTCCTGAGTCACTTCGATGCAGAAAGTCTCCGCGTCATCGCAAACGGTATAAGTCAATAAAGCGATTAGCGGTGCAGATTGATCCTTAAAAGTCGCCTCAATCAAAAACTGCCGGGGATCAACGTCAGCATCCTCTTTGACTTCGGCACCCGTCAGAGTTTGCTGCTCGAGGATAACATTACCTTCTGTCTTCAGTTCCAGCTTTACCTTCCCCGCTCGGTTGTTCCAGTGGACTTTGTAAAGCGGATCAAGGTACACGCCAAAATACAGTTTCCCTTTTCCAGTGTTAAATAATCGAGGCGTGCCCTCTACTCGAAGTTTTGCGAAAAATGGATTATCGTCGTCCGGCACGTGCTCAATATCTAGTGGTCTCATCCTGCCGGGCAGCTGCAGGCGAGGAACCACCCCACTGGCAATTTTTCGTGGCTCCGGAGTGAATGCGGTTGGTAAATCTTCTACCTTGGTAATGTTTTCTACTTTGCCTATCAGTTCTTCCAAATCAGAACGCAGCGTTTGGGGATTAGCCCAAAATCGTTTTCGAACGACTTTGCCGTCCGGGTCAAGAATAAAACCACCGTTAGGTGCTCCTCCAAATGCGTTTTCAACCTTGTTATCCATGGTGTCGCAAATCCAGGGAATTTCAGTTTGGAATCGATCTTTGGCGTGAGCTATGTGCTTCAGACGTTCCTCGATATCCAACGGAGAGACAAAGTTATTAATCTCCGGGTGTTCGACAGCCTTGTAAACATAAAAAAACTGAACGTCTTTGTCACGATAATCACGATACACGGTCTCCAGACTGGAGACGTTACGAAGGAACGGCGGTCAGGTCAGACACCCAAAATTCAAAACCGTATACTTCCCTTTTAGCGATGCAAAATCCAACTCGTCGCCATTTTCATCAAAGGCAACCAGATCACCGATCCCGTCACCCACGAGTGGCTTCCGTTTTGAAAATTGAAGATTGAATTCATCGACAAACTCCATAGGTGCCGGAATCGAATTGGCGATGAGCTGCTTTACCGCATCGCGACGCCCACCAAACTCCTCCGGTGATATCGCATCGTCCTGATCGGCATCCAGTCGCTCTACGAGCAGATCGAACTGCTCAAAGGTGGGCAGTTTAGCCTCTACATAACTTTTAAACTCCAACAAAGACAACGACCCATTGGCGTCGGAGTCGGCTTCATTGAATCGAGCCAAAGCGACATCCGCCTCCTGAGCCGAACCGTATGTCCCAACGAAAAAGAGACTGCCGACAATGAGAAACTTCAAAGATTTGATCATGTTACCGAACCTGCGAAGAAAATAGGGGAGAAGTTGACGGTCCAATGTCACTTCGCAAGCGCTTTAGCTTCCTCGCAAGCGTTTTAGCTTCCGCTGCGGTGACACCGCCCTAAATTTGAACGGTCAGTTTTAAAATTGTCAAATCTTTCAGTCTAAACGTTCGCAACAATCCCCGAGATTTTCGCCAGATAAGAAATGCCGGTCCAACAACGACAGGTGCGACACTGCTTGCGAGCACCTTGATTACGTGTCTCTTTTGAAAGACGTTTTGGCCCGAAATCAAGGACATAGAGCAGCCGACCACCGCCGCTAAATACTATGCCACCAACGCACCATGACCCTAGTGCTTAGGCATCCCCTCAGCAGTCTGCTGCCGTCGTTTTCGAACCGTCAATTCAATTCGATTGACACCTGGCTCGACGGAGAACGCTAGACCCGAAGTTCGGTAATCACCGTGGGCTTGGTCGATTAGGTGACCGTGATCATGATTGATTTGATCATTCAGTTTCTCAGTCAGATAATTGCCGGAAATTTGCAGGATCGCAATTTGCTGTTCGCCCGCCACTGCTCCGTCATTGTCGCTGTACGTGCCAACCGTAAAAGTTCCATCTCGGTTGATTTTCCCGCGAGCGTTAATCTTGTGTTCGGCGTTGTAAAACTCAATGTTCCCAAACATGAGTGGCGAGCCATCCTCAAACTGAACGATGCCCTCGATAGCATGAGTCGGCGTTTGTCCAGAACCGCATCCGAGAATCTGGCTAAGGGCAACAAAACATAGGGCTGCAAACCAGTTAAATTTGAGAAGCACAGGAACTCTTCTATCTTGAAAAAACACCAATTGATTCAACCTTGCTGTTGTATTTTAAGTTACTCGATTGCAACTACGCCGCCGTCGCGCCGGTTACAGAGATTTCCGAGGCTGACTGTATCAATATCGTTCTCTATCGATCGAGTACTTCCATCAGCAAAAACAAAATTACAAACACCAGGGTGCCAACCGCCAAACCCAAGCACTGACGATTCCGATTGCTGCCTGCTGGGTAAAATGGGCACGCCCGGACCACCAATTCTGGTGAACGCGGCTAAATCTTCGCCATTAAATATTGGCCCGTTGAAGGGAATCTGATTTAGGTTCTCAGGAGTAACGTGCAGCTCTCCTGCGAGTGCTGTGTTGCTTGAACCATCCGTGATGCTCCCGTAGTTTATTCGATCAATCCAATTCAATTGTCCGCTTGAATCTTCCTTGGCTTGAGAGGAGATCAAAACGCCTGTACCGTTACCGCCGTAATAGTAGTCACCTGCTGAACCCGTTGATCCGGGCGACAAATCGCCGTGGTTGCCGGCGAAGTCGCCAGTCGCGCCACCGACGATTTTTATGGAAGCCCAACCCCCACATCCACACGGCGCTGTCACATACCATTCCTTGACTTCGGTTGGAACAATCGCATCCGTTACGGAGTGACGACTAGGACACAGAAAAATATCTAGAACTTGGTCGGTAGCTGTTATGTCCTGATTTTCGTACGACTCCGACAGATCCCATTTATCATAGAAAGCACGCTGCTCAATAAACGGGAGAATTCGAACAAGCCACGATGGTTGATCTCCCCCTTTATCGAACGGAGCCTGTGCGTTCTTTTTGGGGTACAGTCGTGCCGGTGGGAAAGCACCGTTGACATCGTGGAACATCGTCGTTGCAAGGCCTATCTGCCTCAACTTGTTCATACACTGAGTTCGGCGAGCAGCCTCTCGCACGCTTTGAGCGGCCGGCAGAAGCATGCCAATCAATACACCAATGATGGCAATTACTACTAATAATTCGACGAGTGTAAACGCCGCACGGAATCGCTTGGTCTTGTACATCATGAATTCTACAGATTCGAGGGGGAGTCGTATAAAAGCCTGCGCATCTTCCACAGTTTAAACTTAGCACGTTTTTTTCGACACGATTGTTCTCAAACCAATTCTTAAGGAATCTTAACAAATACTACAAGGCAACCCCGCAATCCACCCCCCAAGGGAGGTATTGAAATGTCGTTTATTGAACGATTGAGGCTCCGATCTCTGCAAACCGCAATAGCATTACCACCCGCTCGAATAGACCAATTCGAAAAACGCGCTTGCTCCGAATTCGCCACCTGACTTGAAACCGACTCGAGCCAATAAAATCGATTCGCAGCAAATCTCCGAAAAGGCCCTAACCTTCAATCGAAACTCGCTGGCGTTTCGCCCGATTAGGTCGCAACCTTAGTTACAGCAAAACCATATTTTTGTGAGGATCTTCCAAGGCCAGATAACGATGCCACGCCCGTGCAAACTGATGAGTGTCCAGCACCAAATCAAATCACTTGCCCTTTCAATTCGATTGGGTTAGCTTAGATCTAGTACCCAAAAATCCCCCGTTCCAAGCGATAAAACATTCTAGCTTTTAACCTTGCCCGTCCTTTCTCATGCCACGATCTCTCAAATACATCGAGCGCTGTACCGGCGCATCCCATACTGGGGACGCCTGGATTGGTTTCGTGGAAACCTCGAAAAGCGGTCGGACGGTCTACTTCAATGGCAGGGCGTACGCCCGAGCGACTGGCGGTGGCATTTCTGGTAATCACTTCGACGTTGAAACCGGTGAAGAGCATTGGATTTCTGGAGTCAAAAGACGCGGATCTAATCGCCATTGGGCCGGTTCGGGTCGCATCCAGATCGAATCCGTTGCCGTCGAGGCCTATCTCCAACACACAGGACAGGACGAAATCAATCCACTGGTTCTGACGATTGTCGATCCATTTTTGGAAACAGACCGAGAGCGTATTCGGGATTACCTGAATGAGTCTACCTACGAAGACAATCCCTAACGACTCAATGCGGGTGAAGTTCGTAATCGCCTCTTAATTGATAAAGTCGGCATTCAGCCCGACTGGATAATCGCAACTGCCCTATCATTGCCTCTACTCAATTGGCGTCACCAGAAATTTAGATTCCAGGTTCCTCACACTTCACCGTTGATTCGAAGCAAGGCATTGCGTTCCGCCAAACCGTTGTGCGTTCCTTTGACAAAAGGAACGGTTCAAACGCCCGAAGTTTCGCGAAACCCAATGCTTTGCTACAATTCGGGCGAGAACTAACCGTTTTTTATCAAGGAAACATCAATGAAGATCATGAGATACCGCGAGCTGCTTTTGCTGATGCTCGTGTTGGCTATGTTCGGCTGCCAGCCATCCAAGCCTCCCGTCGCCACGACGCCTGACGGAACGGAGCCCAGCAAAACTCAACCCGCCAACGAAGATATCGCGAACCAAGGTGACTCTCCCGCAGCGGCTTCAAAAGAATTCCTTATCGACGTGCGCTCTCAGGAAGAGTGGGATTCAGGTCATTTGAACGACGCAGTCTGGATTCCACACACAGAGATTTCGGAACCCATTGCCGAAGTAACCCAAGACAAGTCCGCTAAATTGGTTCTGTACTGACGAGCTGGTGGTCGCGCAGGTAGCGCGAAAGAAGCCTTAGAAAAAATGGGCTACACGAATGTCGAAAACGGAGGCGGAATGGACGACCTGAAAAAACGGTATCCAGATGAGGATTGAAGGATTTATAACGTTTTAATCTGAAGCCATGGCCGCGTGGACCGAACCTTGGTCGCCTAGCTGAAGATGCTGCATTCGCAGTTCGAGCCTGAGCGTTCTGTTGCGCGGAAACCCTTTTCGTAATCGAGCAATGAATTAACGCATAACGAAAAAACCCTGTCGCAATCGAATGCTGCGACAGGGTTTTTAAGTAGCGGTGGAGGGATTCGAACCCCCGACACGCGGATTATGATTCCGCTGCTCTAACCAACTGAGCTACACCGCCAAGTTCCTAATTCAAGATTGAATACCGTACCTTTTCGACAATTTACTGACAAGGTGGCTCGTAAATTTTCGAAAAAAAGAACATTTCCTTGGGCTTTATTTGTCAAAATGACACAACCTTACCCCGCGTGGCGGTTCAGACTTGCGATTCAACTGCTTAGAAGCGCAAGCCATCCCCACATTTCCCCCGCATTTCGAGGTTAAAATTCAATGCGTTGAGAAAGCCTCAGGGAAATAGCCGAGGCTTCGATCCAGTCTAAAGTTTTGTAAAAGCCAAACCTCCAATTACCCAACGGGGTTATCCCTCTTTATTTCAACTCAAACTCCCCCTAACCTTAGGTTTATTGCACCTCCTGCTTAGCCACTCGCCTTCGGAAGATGCGTCGATCTTTCCTTCTTTGAACTGAATCAGAATTTAACTTTTTGGACTTTATATGGGCATTCCTTCTACACCATCCAACGCCCTTCAGTTGAGATATTTCATCGTCTGGACAGCAGTAACGATCGGCTGTTTGTTAACAATCCAAGCTGATCTACTGGCTCAGACTAGCGCAACCAGAAACAGCACCAGAAAAATTCGCCTGACGCCCAGTGCCCTCACCAAACAGGCCGGCTCCGCGGTCAACTGGGAGCCTGATTTTGATACCGCCGCTCAGAAATCTCTGGAAACCAATAAACCTATTTTTTGGTATGTCCCGACCTTGAGGGGAACCTTCATGGACCGGAAATCGGAAATCGATCGCTACATGCTATCCGGTCCATTCTCTTGGCCAAACATCATTGAAGTCATCAACGAGCACTATATTCCGGTTCGATCTGCCCCTACCAAAAAACAACAGGCCGACTATCAACTAGTTCCCTACGAATTCATTGAACCCGGCTTTTTAATTCTCAAGCCCGATGGAAAGTGCGAAACAAAAGTTGATCGCATTACGACGATGCACCCACAATGGTTTCGGGGTTTAATAACGCGTTCCTTGACTCAAGCCCCCCCCTTACCGACACAACCTAAATCGCTTGCCACGGCATGGAGGCAATTTAAAATTGGCGATTACGAAACTGCGGCTCAAACATGCACGCTGGGAGACAACGAAGATGCCTTGTCTCCTAACACTCGATGCGAACTTGGCTTGTTACGGGGAATGGCAAATTTCCGCCAAGGACGTCAAGAAGAAGCCAAAGCTATCTGGTTGGCAGTTAGCGAAAAATTCCCTAACGAGCCCCTGGCTTGGAAGGCTGCCGCCGAGGCACAGGGAGCCGGGCCGTTCTACCGAGGTTTTGAAGTCCACACAGAATTGCCAAAACCAGCAATGCTGGCCGGCATAAAATCCAAAGGATCAGCAGCCCCTGCAAACACATTCACGGAAAAAGATTTGTGGAATCATGGCACTAATTTCTTGCTTGGCATGCAAGATGAATCAGGTGGTTTCACGGACAGCGATTATGACTTTGGAGGCACTGACAGCCTACCTAACGTGCATGTCGCCATTACGGCGCTTGCCGGAATGGCAATGCTCGAGGCCTTGCAACGCCCTGACTGTCCAGAACGACTTCAACGTCGCCTCCCCGCCGCAATCAAACGAGCAATTGAATTTACAACCGATGACTCTCGCATTAATAAGATCGACCGGGACGAAATCCTCTGGGCCTACGCATTCCGGCTGCGATTTCTTTCCCGCTGCCTTGAATTACCAAAGACCAACCTAGGAGTTCCCTTAGAGGAGTTAAAATTAAGCCAACAAAAAACGGTTGAACTGCTCGAAGGTGTTCAATCCCGAGGAGGAGGCTGGTATCACGAGTACAACAATCCGTTCGTCACAGCCACCGCTCTGGTCGCCCTTGCAGAAGCGAACACGCTGGGTGCCAAAATTGATTCGACAAAAATTGATAAAGGCCTGCAGTCACTTCTATCGGATCGATTTGCCAATGGAGCTTTTCCCTACAGTAGCGGTCGTCGAAAACGCAATAACGAAGGAACGGAAAAAGACTTCGCTGCGTCGGCTGGTCGAATGCCGCTGTGCGAGCTTGGCCTCTTTGTCTGGGACAAATCAAATGACACTGCACTCAACACCGCGGTCAAAAAGTCACTTGATTTCCATGACAATCTCGACATCGCTTTAAAATACGACGACCACACCTCAACGCTTGCCTACGGTGGCTTCTTTTTCTGGTATGACATGCGTGCCAGAAGTGAAACAATCCGGAACTTAACGGACCGTGACCTCCGAAAACGTTGTGCTGAAATTCAAAAATCACTGGTTATGAACTTGCCCGAACTGGATGGCTGTTTTGTTGATTCACACGAATTGGGTCGCGTCTATGGAACGGCCATGGCGTTACTGAGCCTTGCAAATTGCGATTTAGAAGATCCCGCCCAACCATAATTCCGGGTTTAATTCTGGCGTTCGCAAATAATGGGAAACTTGCGTGGGTTCATTTTACGTAAAAGACACTGAGTCAAACCTTAAGCAAAGCCAACAAGGCGTTCCGTTGCCTAAATTAGCAGGACGCCTCGTTGCCCTGAATGATTTCTTTCGCTCAATGATTTCCTAAACAACCGGATGAATTTGCCATGCACGTTGCCATTAAATGCTTCCTTGCGTTTGTCGCTTTCAGCGTTGGGAACCCATCCAAGGCGATGGAACAGCCACCCAACATTTTGTTTTTCTTTGTTGACGATATGGGTTGGCAAGACACATCGGTTCCGTTTCACACAGAAGAGACGTTGCTCAACCGTGACTACCGCACGCCCAACATGGAAAAACTGGCGTCGCAAGGCTTACAATTCACTAACGCGTACGCATGTTCGATTTGCTCGCCTTCACGCGTCAGTTTAATGACGGGACAAAACGCAGCTCGCCACAAAGTTACTTGCTGGACGCTTCGCAAGGACACCAGTCCATCCCGTCCCGGGAAGCAGTACTTGCCGGCGAACTGGAACTTAAACGGATTACAACCTGCCGGAGACACAACACCGCGAAGCATTGCTGAGACGTGTTTACCAACGCTGTTACGCGACGGAGGCTACCGCACTATCCATGCTGGTAAAGCGCATTTTGGGGCTCAGGGAACTCCCGGCGCCAACCCCCTCAATCTTGGATTTGATGTAAACATCGCGGGGTCCTATATGGGTGGACCAGGCTCGTACCACGGCGACCATAATTTCTCCGCGGCATGGCGAGGCGGCGGGACGATTTGGGATGTACCCGGCCTCGACAAATACCACGGGCAGGAAATCAACTTAACCGAGGCGATCACCCGTGAAGCAATTGACGCCGTTGAAAAGACAGTCAAAGAAAAAAAACCCTTTTATCTTTATATGTCACATTACGCAGTGCACGCGCCTTTCGAACCAGACCGTCGTTTTTTGCCAAACTATGCAAACGAGAATTGGAATCAGCACAAAAAAAAATATGCGTCCATGATTGAGAGCATGGACAAATCTCTTGGTGATCTTTTGGAGACCATTGACCGGCTTGGCGTCGCCAAGGAAACAATCGTCATCTTCATGTCTGATAATGGATCACCCCAAAACAACCCCCGCAATCTGCCTTTACGAGGTCATAAAATTTCCGGGTACGAAGGAGGAAATCGCGTACCGCTGATTGTCAATTGGCCGGGAGTCACGGCCATCGGAAAACTCAATGCTACACCCGTGATCATTGAGGATATTTTCCCTACCCTTTTGGCATTAGCCTCCATAGATCCACCTGAGAACGATGGAAAAAGCTGGGTTCCGATTTTAAGGGATAATACACCTCCCCCTGAAACGCCCCGTGAACTGTTATGGCATTACCCCAACTTCTACAATCAGCCCCCCTATAGCTCACTACGGCTCGGTGACTGGAAACTTATCTACTGGCACAAAACTCGATCATTCGAGTTGTTTAACTTGGCAAATGACATTGGCGAGACCACGAACGTTGGCAACAAGCATCCCGATCGTCTGCGAAACATGGCGACTCGTCTCGACCTGCAATTGAAAGATAAAAAAGCTCAGTTCGCGACCGTCAAAGCAACAGGTAAACCGATCCCCTTCCCTTTAGAGGCATTGAAGGCGCAACTTGAAAAATAGCTGGGCTGAAGCTGCCAGCGAACGGTGCGAGTTAGGAATTAAACGTTATAACAGTCCCAGAAGACCACGGGTTTGGTTTGACCTCGGACAAGGATGCTTCAATAGCGGAATTGTTTTCAGTCACAATGACCAAGTTTTTGTGAAAGAAACCGCAAGATATTGTTACGTCGCCCAACTGAGTGATGACTGGTTTTTTGCCGTTGACGAATAGTCCTAAAACCGGCGTCCTCTTTTATTTAGAATTTTCTCTCATTTCCTCACCACCGAACTACCTTTTCAAATAGGTAGTTCGAATTCCGTCAACAAGAGTCCTAGAGGCAAAAGATGATATTCCATGTGATCCTTGGAGCGACGCTGGTAACCATTTTTTTTCAGCTAGTCTGGACTAGATCTCAGGGGTTCTCAACCAAACGGATTGTTAGCGTCTGCCTGCAGAACATTCTGTTCGTTCAATGGGGAATCGGTGGTATCTTTGTCGCTCTTCCGCACATAGTTTCACCCGACTCAATCGCCAATTTTATTGGCTGGCCAGCAGGCAGTCCGTTTCAGTTAGAACTAGGATTCGCTTCACTTGGAATTGCCATCCTTGGCGTCTTGAGCCTCTGGCTGCGGGGGAACTTCTGGATTGCACCTGTGGTTGCACAATCGACGTTTCTATTAGGTGCTGCAGGAGTCCATATTCAAGATTTGCTCGAACATGGAAATTTTGCACCGGGAAATGCTGGACCAATTCTCTTTTACGACATCTTCGTTCCGTTAGTCGCTTTAAGCCTATTGGTGCTTCATCTAAGGTATCAGAAGACAACCATCGAATAGCGAACGCGTCTAAACACCGATTATGGCTGTTCGAAATATGGAGTTTAGCGAACTCCAAACAAGACGGGGGTTGCTGGCCAATTCATGACCAATGGAACCCTGATTACGCCGAACGGATCAGCGATTTCAAGTACACTTCCCTGACTTCTTGGCTAGAAAAAAGAGCGGAGAGCACGAGATTCGAACTCGCAACCCCTTGCGGGGCACTTCATTTCCAATGAAGCCGCTAGCCATTCGCTTACTCTCCTGGAAGTTCAGACCGTCCCTCAGAACGCTCTGACAAGGTCGCATATCTTAGACTATTTTTAGAGGCATGCTAAGACGCTTCGACCGCCAGGAACACATTTCAGCCCAATTTTTTAACTTTGAGTGGGATTAAAAGACTCGGACTTGGCTAATTCAATGGTATTCCCAATTTTTCTATCGGCGATTCTCCACCTTGACTCCTCCGAATCAAAGCTGCTTTTTCGTTTTGGGACAAAATTATGACGACCAGACCTGACTGCCTCGCCCTGCGGTGGCCACCCCTTCAAGTGACAATTTTCGTTTTCCAGAATATCGGCTAACCCTAGCCTAGATAGCTCAGCTCAAGTTGACTCAACCAAAACAAAACAGGGCAGCAAATATCCGCTACCCTGTTGTCCGAATTTCGATAAAAAATTTGGGTTATCTTTGCCCACCCGGAAAGAGTCGAGTGAATCCATTGACGACGCCATTGACTGAAAAGACATCGTTCGGATTTTTGCTCAAAACCAAAAGATTCCCCTCAATCAATCCGTCATGCTGGAAATAGTTATCGCCGGAGCCTAAGACTGCCCGAACACTTCCATTAATCTCAGCATTTGCGCCGATTAAGAATGTGTCATGGCCATGGAACCCCCGAAAGTACAGATTGTCAGTGTGGGTGCCATTCGTAACGACGCGATTATCACCGTTTCCGAGTACTAAACTGGAATAATGAGTAGTAGCAGTTTCAGAAAATACAATGGAGTCAACGCCATGCCCAGCAGAAACAAACAAATTTCGGACGGTTCCATTCAAAAACAGTTCGTTTGGAAAATTTTGTGAGTGCCCAAGATCCACGGCAACGGTTCTCACACTCGACTCCGCCGTCAGTCGAATCGTATCGGCATGGTCTCCGCCGCGGTAATAAAAGTTATTGGTAACTTCACCAGCAACATTGACAACGTTTTTGCCGTGCCCAAGGTTGACCTGCAGATAGCGTGTACTCGCACCTTCAGCAAGACGAACGATATCGTTCTGATGGCCACCCGAAACGTAAAGACTTTGCGCGACATGTCCAGCGACGTTTACTTCGTTACTGCCTGACTCCATGATCGCGCCAACGAAATTTACATTTGCCAATGGACCAATGCTTAGTACGTCATCACCACCGCCGCCACGAAGGCGAATTCGATTCGCATTTTCACTGACATTGATTACATCGCTGCCACCATGCAACCTCGCATATACGATTCCAGTTGTTTCCACATTTACATTTACAGTGTCCACGCCATGGCCACCATGATAATCGACTCGCCCAATTGCCTGTTCACCCTGAACATTGAATTCGTTTTCACCACCACCTAACGCGGCAAAAACACCGTCGATTACCTCACTGTGTAGATTTACATTCACGGTATTGCTGTCGGCATTGTGACGGTCGAGCGAAACCCAGATTCGATTCACGCTTTCGAATGAACCAAGTGGAACACCGTCATCGGAAACATCAAAAGTATCCGTACCGGTCGCCTCGACATTTACCAATCCGTCTGCATTGCCAACAACATGCAACACCCCAAGATGGTTGACATTTGCGACCGCCGTCAGGCAGAGACGGTCTTCGAGATTCTGATATTCCAGTCGCCGCCGCTTACGTGTTAACAATCCCATTTTCAGTACTTCCTGATGAAAACTATTGCATGTAATACGCGTCCGCCATGAACGTGCCTAAACCTCGCCGTTTTAAATTCCGTTATTCTGGCCCTAAACATTCTGGCCCTAAACATTCTGGCCCTAAACATTCTGGCCCTAAACATTCTGGCCCTAAACATTCTGGCCTAAAATCTTTCGCCCCCAATTATTCTTGATCTCAAATTCGCTTTTACGCGTGCCAGTTGGAACCAAGGAAACATGGGTTAGGATTTCGATTTCGATTTGACCCAAATTCTTATTCAAACTTTTGTGTTTGTCAAATTTCGCCGGCCTCTAATCCATCACACCGAGTCTCTTTTACTACAAGCGTTTCATTAGAAACTTTAAAACAGTGCCCGAGGCCCAACTTAGAGTGCGAAAATTCGGAACCGACTTTCCTATGTTAGATGCCCCAACTCCCGATCGATTCACCTACAAAAAGAACTGGCTATCATCTCCTCTAGCCAGACACTCGTTTACCAGCGCATCAGGACAGCAATTGTCAAAAATTTTCAAAAATCTGTTAGATGCCGTTTTCAATCAGGGCGAAAACTGAACCGCTTCATTTGCCGCAAATCCAACCCTCCTTCGAGTTCAGCATCCACCATGCGACACGTTAACCAATCAGAAACTTTTGTTGGCCACTATATTTAATCCCTGCAAGGTCTGGAAATAATGCAGACTTCTTCATGCCTCAGAGGCTACGCTTATCGACAGCTTCTAAATCCTCTATACTTGCGAGGGTGGTTTAGGATCGATTTCCTCCTCAGCTACCTGGCGGAAGCTCTCGGATCCATCTGGTTCGTTGCCGTCAGTTGATATACCTTCAGCGGATATTATTGTTCATGACGCGTCTTAACCAATCTACATTTGCTGAAGACGACGCGGGATCAGTTTTGAACCAAAGCTCTCAACAAAACGACACTCTTAGCGTTCAACCCAACTCTGCCCGGCAAGTCAGTCGCAGCCAAATTCCCGGGCAGTCATCATTTACGCTAACGACGTTATTTCAGATCGTCACTGGATGCTGCGTATTTTTCGCAGTCCTTCAAGCATCGCCACTCTTCGCAATTCTTGGGACGATAATCCTAACTCCCGCCATTGTTCGCACCGCCATTGCATCGGATGTCTATCTTCAAAAAGGTATCCGGTTCACTATGTACCAGCGCTTTCGATATTTCTTTGAGTCAACGGGCCTCACTGTCGTATCTCTTTTCCTTTCCGCTGCAGCATTTTCGATGATCAGTCTTGGTTTTGGACTTTTTAGCGCCGTTTTCGCAGTTCTGATGGGCCTTTCCTCGATGGCTCAAGATATCGGTTTTGTTGGCACTGTGTGCGGTATGATTTGGGGCGGCACTGGAGGCTTAATTGTGTTTGGTTTGTGCATCCGAAATTGGTATACAGCCGCCGCCATCGAAGCCTACGAGGAGAAGCTTTCCAATCCCGAAACAGCAAACTGAATTTCATTTCCTGGCTGCTGCTAGTAACCTGCAACAAAACACAACCAACCAACAAAAAAACGATTCCCAAATTTCTTCAGGAATCGTTTTATTAACTTAAATTGAAGGCTACGTTTACAAATCGCCAAGCTTACCACTGATGAGCTTGATGAACTCTTCGTTTGTTTTAAAACGTTCCAACTGACGGGTCAGTTGCTCCATCGCTTCGACATGATGCATTGTCGTCAGGGTTCTTCTCAGCATCGTAACAGCACTTAGAGTGTCAGGAGACAGCAACAATTCCTCACGCCGGGTTCCCGACTGCGAAATGTCAATCGCTGGCCAGACACGACGATCTGCCAATTTACGATCGAGAACAAGTTCCATATTTCCAGTCCCTTTAAACTCCTGGAAAATGAGCTCATCCATTCGACTGCCCGTATCAACCAATGCCGTACCGACGATGGTTAAAGAACCACCTTCCTCAAACGCTCTGGCGGAAGAGAACAATTTTTTGGGTATGTCCATCGCTTTAATATCGACACCACCCGACATCGTTCTTCCGGTATTTCCAACCCACTTGTTAAAGGCTCTCGCCAAACGGGTGATGGAATCCATTAGTAAAAAGACATCCTGACCAGCCTCAGCGAGCCGCTTGCAACGCTGAATCACCAACTGTGAAAGCCGAACGTGGCTCTCGATATCTTCATCGAGACTACTTGCGATAACTTCACCATTAACGTTCCGCTTCATATCTGTAACTTCTTCAGGACGTTCGTCAATCAGAAGCACCATGAGTTTGGAATTTGGATGGTTCTCAGCAATGCCGTGAGCAATATGCTGCAGCATTATCGTTTTTCCGCTTCTTGGCGGGGCTACGATCAACGCTCGCTGGCCTTTCCCAAGAGGCGTCAAAAGATCCATGACCCGCGTGGTTAGCGGCATCGGTCCCGTCTCTAATTGATACCAAGAAACCGGGTTGATCGGAGTGAGCTTGTCAAAGCTTTTGACTTCCAAATATGCATCCGGCTCTAACCCATCTACTTCGAGTAGCTCTCGCAAGCGAGGCCCCTGTTGCTTTCTTGCCGGTTGAACCATTCCTTTGATCATTACCCCGGCACGCAACTCATACTTCTCGATCATCGTTCCAGGAACAAATGGATCGCTTCTCTCACGAGAATAATTATTTTCAGAACTTCTTAAAAAACCGTATCCGTTAGGATGAAGTTCCAAGAGGCCAATTCCTTCGCTTAGCTCTGCATCATCGAACTCGACCGGTTCATTGCTTCGCTTTTGTCCGCCACGTCGACCGCCACGGGAATTATTTTTCTGGCCTCTGTAGTTGCCGTTACGATTTCCACCGCCGCCCGAATTTCCGCCGCCGCCCGAATTTCCACCGGAGCGACGACGCCGACTTGACCGACCGCCTCCTCCGCTGTTTCCACCGGAGCGATTATTATTGTTCGAAGAACCTCGGTTCCGCCCGCGTTGGCGACCACCTTCTGAAGAACTCGAACCCCCATCTCCATCGTTCCCGCTGCTCGACGACGAATCACTTCGATCCGAATTGCCTTGAGAAGATTCACCACCGGAGGAAGCCTTTTTGGGCGACCGCCTAGGTCGGGATGGTTTAGATTCAGACCGAGAGTCGTCACTAGAAGTTGGGGAATCGTTTGCCGATGAACTTTTCGTACCGGAACGAGAACTTTTCTTTGCCATAAAGCACCTAATATTTGTCGTGCCGAAACGGCACCGAATGTCTGTTTAACTGTGGCCCTTAAAAACTGTAGCCACTGGAAACAGGAAACTTTCTACGGAGTTGAATCAAACGATTCTGTGAAAAAACGCGACCTCAAGTAACAGAATTAAAGCGGTTACGAGTTCGAGGACGCTTCCTTTGCATGCTCAAATTAGTTCGTGCGATAGAGTTTGCTGCCATCCGAAACAACCAACTCGCTGAACAATGATCAAAGTTCTCTCAACCAATTACTCAGGTAAAGCAAACCGGCGACGACTTTGGTTTTTCAATGAATCCAAAGAAAAATCCAATTCGAGCCATCACAGTGAAACCATCAGCCCTTGTGAGTTCCAAACTCGCATGTTCTCAAATCAACAACGAAAGTCAAAGAGACATGCCAGAGAAAGATACCTGAATCCGTCAGGTAAAAGGGTTGAAGTAAGTACCCCTGCATTAACCGTTCTCGCTGAAAACAGCCGAAAACTTGATCTGCTCAAAGTGTTGACGAAAGAGTGCATGCTGTCAAGCAGAAATTAAAAAATTACCCAATTTTCCATCCGCCACGAAATGCCGATATATAAGCAAAATAAGTAATTTGAGAACTGAAAAACCCAAATAATCGGCAAGGTTTATTAACTTACTCACCCTTTAATGCCGATTCCGATGACATGTACCCGTGTTTTAACGATTACGTGTTGGACGTCACCTCATGAAAATTAATCCTGTAACAAATATTCAGAAACCAGCTCTCTGGATTCCCTCCTTTACACGGTTAGTGACTGTCTCCATTTTGGTTTCTCTATTCTTGACTTGCGCCTCAGTTCAGGCTCAGCAAACAATCCAATGGGAAACTAAATTAGAACGTGCTCAGCAACTCGCCAAACAACAAAACAAATTAGTTCTCCTGCACTTCACGGCCACCTGGTCCCTACCTTGCCGGAACTTAGCCAACTTCGTGCACGCCGATTCCCGGGTTCGAAGCGCTTTCCGTGAAAACGTCATTGCAGTCAAAATTGATGTCGACCAAAACCCCGAACTCGTCGCGCGATACGAAGTCCCATCTGTTCCCTTTGAAGTCATCTTAACGGCGGACAAGAAAATCGTTTCGAAGCGTAAAAGTCCCGACAATAGTTCTGCCTACTATAAAATGGTCACTGAGTGGGCAGTGCTTCTTAACGACGCCAATAAAGTGAATCATGCGATCGTCGATCTGCAAAACTTAGACACCACACAAAAACCAAAATTCCAGGGACAGGCAACGTCATTTTCCCCCTCCGCGCCGAAACACTTATCACCCAGTCACTCACCCGAATCAGCAAGACTCAAACGACGTTCGGAAAATTCAACCTTTGCCGCACCCAATCTTACGGGGCAAGTGAACAGTAAACCGATTAAGGATGACCTCTCAGCAGGCGAGACTAAGTCATCCAATCCCGCCCCTCTCGGCCTCGCCTTACCAGCTCATCAAGTACCCGAAAATAACAGCGCTTTCAGTGGACCAAACTACAGGAAATTAGCATCCAAAGATCAGCAACAGCAGGGCTTTATTCAAGTTCCCACGGGACAGGTGAAGAAAAACCCCTTCTTCGTTGCACCGACAAAGCCCGCCACACCTTTGGCCACAGAAGTTGCTACACCGAAGCCCGAACAAACAAACGATTCAAGTCCGCCAAAATTCAAGCTTCCCACACCGAAGCCAAATGCACCAACGGCGGGGTCCCAATTTACCCTGGACATGACTCCTAAGCCTCTCCCAATCAACAAACCAATGATTGACAGCAAGAAGCCGACCAACAATGATTTTCGCCCTCCGAATCCGCCCCAGCTCACTGATCGTCCACCGGTAAAACCTGCGAGCCCAAATGTTAATTTGCCCAAGCCAAAATTTGAAAATCAATTTAAGCCTTCTAAGACAACCCTAAAATCTCCAACTATTTCTCCTACAGAAATGCTCGCCGATTCGGCAAGCCCAGTGAAAAAAAACCCTGATGGGAAAAAGGATGCGTCGATTACTCCGGCCTATGCGTTAAGAGGAAAATGCCCCGTCTCTTTGCTTTCGCAGGGCAAATGGGTGAACGGCGATCCGCAATGGGGCTGCGTCCACCGAAACCAAGTTTACATATTTAGTTCAGAGCTGAACTTAACCCGATTCAAAAAAAACCCCGAAGCCTACAGCCCCATTTTGGCTGGCTTTGATCCCGTCGTCTTCCATGAAACTGGAAAACTAACAACCGGACTCCTCAACCATGGCGTGTTTATGGGAGAAACTCCGAATCAACGAATCATCCTTTTTAGTGATGCCCAGACACGTACTCGATTCCAAACATCCCCCAAACAGTATTTGGAAACCGTGCGTCAGGCCATGGAACAAACGGACTCGGTCAATCGCTTCAGACGCTAGATTGCTCTTGAACGAAAATTAAGTACGGGCATTGAGGGGTTTTGGACCCTAGGCGGCACGTCGTTTTCGATTCGTTTCGATCCGCCGCAACCGCTGATTGCGTTTAAACTCCGCCAGTTCAATTTCAGACATCTTTTCACCCGTGTCCGGGTGGAATCCGGTCAATTCAGCTAACTCGACCTTTACCGCTGTGGTCAACATGTGATGCATCTTTTGCATCGCTTTGGTGACCGGAGCACCATCCATCACCCTGTGATCAAACGTCATCACTATCTTGCTGACGCCTTTCTTAGGAAATGGGTCCACTCCCAGGGTGGTAGTTGCCGGCCCCAAGTGATGCGAAACTCCGTAACATCCTTTATTCCCAGAAATACTCATTCCAAACGTGCCCATATGACTGGCCCGCTTCTTAGGCCATAAATTAGCAAGTGCCCACCAGGCAAAACGACGGGCAAAACGAGGGGCCTTCGCGAAATTTATTTGGTGACGAAACTGTTTAATCTCCGAAATCGGCGCTCGCCGGTAATGATCGAACTGCTCTTGCAACTCGACTAATGTACTCTCTTCCGGTGAATTAAATCTAGCAAAAAAGAGACGTTCCTCACCTTCATATTCCCGCGCGATGGTCATCATGCAGACATTCTTGTCGTGCTCGTAAAGATGGCTCCAAGGGAAACCGACATACGCACGACGGAGATTAGCATCGCGTTTACAAACGATGGCATAAGCCTTCATGTACAGAACGTTCCATGAAATCTTCGGACGGCTATGCCGACGAAATTTTGCCACCAAGCCGGCATCTTGATCCGCGACGAAACCCGCAAGCGGAGTCTTATTGGCGACATGAATGATGTCTTCTACCAACCGCCGCCCGTTCGAAAACTTGATTCGTTTTCCCATCGTCCACTACCAGACATTTCAACCTTGATACGCCGTTCTCGCCCTCAGCTTGCGAGCAGTCAGATCCATCTGACTTTGGTGAAATTTTTACATCTCGCCGGTGTTTCAACAACCTCGCTTTTCTAAGGAAAAAACCAAGGACAAAACGCGAAAATCACCAGCCATGAGCCAGCTAGCACTGAAGCCACTGGTTCGCCAACCTAAAAATAAGCCCAGAATCCTTCGCATTCAGTCAACCCTGCGACAGAAGACATCCGTCACAGGCCCTGTTCAGCTAAACCGATTTGACTTCAACAGATTTAAATACAGTGCTAACCACCTCAAAACCAAGCCGTTGATACAGTCTCAACGCCCCGGTGTTCTTTTCGGTAACTTCTAAGGTCACGATCTTAATACCGCTGGCCTGAAATCCCTTGAGAGAGTTGCGGACAATTGCCGACCCCACTCCCATCCCACGATGGTCTCGCGCCACGCCTATATTCTGAATGGCTCCCACATCTAACTTCTCTCTAAGCCCCTGGACCGTACCGCAATATTCGAGCCTGCCAGAATTTGAGTTTCGGTGGGTCGCCAGCCACGTCGACTGAGGAACAAAACCCTGCCGATTACTGATCTCTTTCATGAGTCGTAGACACCCGTCCGCGGCTCCAAGACAGGGAAACACATTCGCGTCCAACTCGTTCCGGAAGCTTCTATACTTCGCTTC
>ENA-OREB01000526-OREB01000526.1-marine-metagenome-genome-assembly--contig:-NODE-526-length-19323-cov-2.039749_pt1 | contig 19323 bp, 17 predicted proteins | sample MGYA00248625_ERZ508552 | MGnify/ENA primary metagenome ERZ508552 (study PRJEB26219, sample SAMN06267888) | marine metagenome | isolation source: Monterey Bay, California, USA | place: USA:Monterey Bay...
ACGACACTCGCGAGCGGCTGGCGGGCTCTCTAGGAGTCGCTGCTCTGGCGCCCGCCAAGGGCGTCGACATCATCAGGGTGCACGATGTGCGCGAGCATGCTGACCTGTACGCGGCAATGCGAGCGGTCGAGTGAGGAATTGAGATGGGACAGAATGTCGTCGATATCGATGAGCGACTGCGCATCGTTGGAACGGCACATGTGAGTAGCGCTTCAGTTGCGCTCGTTAACGCTCAAATCAAGGAATTTGAGCCAGACTTGGTCGCGGTCGAATTGTGCGAATCTCGTCTGCGCTCGCTGAAGCAGCCCGACGACCTCGACAACGATGACCTTCTGAAGATCATCAATGAAGGTCGCTCCTCGATGATTCTACTGCAATCGGCGCTCGCAGCCCAGCAGCGGCGTATGGGCCTCGAGACCGGTGAAAAACCAGGAGCCGAATTGCTCGCTGCAATCGAAGCCGCCGAGGAGGCTAATATTGAGCATGCGCTAATCGATAGAGACGTTGTTATCACTCTCAGGAGGGCCTGGAGAAAAATGGGTATGCGAGAGAAATGGCGTGTTCTCAATGCTCTGCTCTGGGAGGATGATGACGAGGATTTCGACCTCGACGAACTCCTCGAAGATTCAGATATGCTGACGACGCTGATGGAGGAAGCGCGGGATGCCGCGCCGCGCGCTGGCGAGGTTCTGATAGACGAGCGCGATGCGTATCTGGCCGGCCGCATACAGCAGGTCCGCGGCAAAGGCAAGGTACTCGCAATAGTAGGTGCAGGTCACATCAATGGTATCATCAAGCACCTCGAAAAACCCGCTCTAGAAACTACCTCTAGACTCGCCGAACTCAAGGCCGAACCGCCCAAACCAATCTGGCCGAAAGTGATTATGTGGGCGATTCCTCTGTTCCTCGTTTCGGTAGTAGGTTATCTCGCCTATAATGGCGAAATCGAGGCATTGAAAGACACTCTTTGGTATTGGATGGTGGCCAATGCGGCCTTGGCTGGACTAGGAGTAGCCCTCGCCCGCGGCCATCCACTCGCTATCCTCGTCGGAGCCCTCGCAAGCCCAATCACAAGCCTCAATCCAACGCTTGCAGCAGGCTGGTTTGCCGGTTATACTCAGCTCAAAATAGTCGCCCCCACCGGTGGCGACGCAGCCGAATTTCTCGCTCTGCGTGATTACGATGTATTCTACAAAAATCGAGTCGGACGAGTACTCCTCGTAACAGCACTGGGTAACTTAGGATCAGCTCTAGGAGCTTGGTTGGCTGGCGGCGCAATAGTTGGCCTACTATTCGGCTGATTATTGACCAGTCTGGAATTAGAAAAATGTTGCAGGTAATCCTGCAAATAACTCGCAAACCCAGAAGCGACTATCAACCGAATGGGAGAGCAGAATATTATGGACTTGGGTAAGAATCAATGTGCGGCATCTAGTCACAAGGCCAGCCCCAACGCGTGAGGTCTTTTCATGGTCAATTTTGGATTCGTCATCGATAATCGAAAGTGCATTGGCTGCCACGCCTGCACTGTCGCCTGTAAGTCGGAACATGACATTCCAATTGGAGTCAACCGAACTCACGTCAAATATATCGAAAAGGGGCAGTATCCCGATGTCACTCGAGAATTCTCAGTACATCGCTGTAATCATTGCGAGGATTCACCGTGTACCACGATTTGTCCAACTACAGCACTCTTCACTCGAGAAGATGGCATCGTTGACTTCGATGATGATCGCTGCATCGGTTGCAAATCGTGTATGCAAGCCTGTCCATACGACGCTCTTTACATCGATCCGAACAAGGGCACTGCGGCCAAGTGCAATTACTGCGCCCACCGGATTGAGCATTCTTACGAGCCCGCGTGTGTGATTGTCTGTCCGACCGAAGCGATTGTCTCTGGAGACCTTGATGATGATAATTCGTCGATTTCTAGTTACTTGCGTGACCATGAGACGACCGTTCGCAAGCCGGAGAGTGGGGCGCGGCCGAACGTGTTCTATGTCGAGACGAGCGAAGAAATGCTCGACCCCCATGCCACCGAGCGTTCGGGCGAGTATCTCTGGACTGATCAGGCAGCAGGGGTTGGGCACTTCGCCAAGTATGCAGATTCGAGGCTGGGTGCTGCTGATACCAATTCGATGATTGTCCAGTTAGCTCTAGAGAAGAAGGCTCGTGCTGCGAATCCGCGCGATCGTGCAATCATTCGAGATGTGATGGAGCGGCTTGATGACCAAGCCGAGCGGCCCAAGCGCAGTTATGACCAGCCTTCGAAGGGTGTACTCTGGGGCTGGGAGGTATCGGCTTACATCATCACCAAAGCGGTGGCATCTGGAACTTACCTAATCGCCATGCTGGCGATGTTCGCTGGCTTGTTGGAGATGACCGAAGAATTGTGGTGGCAGCTGGTCATCGGCTGCACCTTTTTCCTAGGTCTGACCGGATTTCTGCTGGTGAAGGATCTCGACCGACCTGAGCGATTCATCTACGTGATGTTGCGGCCGAATTGGGATTCTTGGTTAGTGAAAGGTGCTTACATATTGGGAGGATTTGGAGGAATATTGGCTTGCAGTGGCGCGGTTCTCTTCTTCGACCTCGGCCATAACTACCTCGAATATCTGGCGGTAGCCGGTATCCCATTGGCGGTGCTGACCGGTGTCTATACGGCTTGGCTTTTCGGACAGGCAAAGGGAAGGAATTGGTCGGAAGATCGATTGCTCGCAGCCAAGATGTTCATCGAGATGGTGATTCTAGGGGTCGCTTCGCTGATTCTTTTGACTTCCTCGGAAATCATCAATTGGATAGGCGCGGGCATACTAATCTACGCAGTCTGCCGCCATGCGCACCGATTAGTTATCCTGCCACAATTGGAGACTTTACACTGAGGTGAGATGATGGCGAAGACATTTATCGAGAATATTGCGCAAAAATTGCGAATCATTCCCGACCTCGACCGCGAGCACGCGAGCGGAAACCAGCAACCTCTGCGAAAGTTTCCTTCAGCAGATGAGTGGCACAATTTCACCGAACTAGATGCGAATGCCTGGCCACTTCGTCTCGAACGCAATTACTCTCTAGTACCCACTACCTGTTTCAATTGCGAATCCGCCTGTGGATTACTCGCCTATGTGGACAAGGATAACGGCGAAGTGGCCAAGTTCGAGGGAAATCCACACCATCCGGGATCTCGTGGCCGCAATTGTGCCAAGGGACCGGCCACAATCAACCAGATTCATGATACCGAGCGCATCATGCATCCACTTCGCCGTACTGGCAAGCGTGGAGAAGGCGGGTGGGCACAGATCTCCTGGGAAGAAGCGCTCGACGAAATCGCCGCCAAGATTCGCTCCTCACTCAAGCGTGGCGGGGTCGACAAAGTAGTCTATCATGTCGGCAGACCCGGTCACGAAGGATATGCAAATCGGGTCCTCAAAGCCTGGGGAGTAGATGGTCATAATTCACACACGAATATCTGCTCTGCAGGAGCTAGAACCGGCTACTCCCTATGGCAAAAACACGACCGCCCAAGCCCAGATCACACCAATGCCAAGGTCATCCTACTGACCTCATCTCACCTCGAAACTGGGCATTACTTCAATCCGCACGCGCAGCGTATTCTCGAGGGGATGATGGAAGGAGCGAAACTCATCGTTATCGATCCTCGACTATCCAATACGGCGGCTATGGCCGACCATTGGCTTCCAACATGGCCGGGCGGCGAGACCGCGCTCTTCCTCGCTTGGGCGAAGATGATAATCGAGCGCGGACTATTCGACCGCGAATTCATGGAAACCCAAGTCAATTGGGATGCCTGGATGCGAGCAGTCCACCCGAACGAGCCGTGCGAGTTCGAGCGATTCATCGAACTACTTGGTGAAGAGTATGCAGAATACACTCCTGAATTTGCAGCCGCCGAATGTAGGATTCCAGTCGAGCAAGTCATCGAGGTGGGCGAAGTTGTAGCAAATGCAGGCACTCAGCTTTGCACGCATGTCTGGCGCAGCGCAGCGATTGGAAACCTCGGTGGCTGGCAAGTCAGCCGCTCACTGCATTTCCTAAACGTGCTGACAGGTTCAGTCGGAACAGTCGGCGGAACAAGCCCCAACTCTTGGTCGAAATTCAAGCCATCTCTCTTCGATGTGCCACCAGACCCAGACGGTTGGAACGAACTGCACTTCCCACCAGAATACACCCTCTCGCATTACGAAATGAGTCACATCCTACCGCACCTCGTCAAGGACGGTCGCGGCACGATGGATGTCTACTTCACACGTGTTTTCAATCCGGTTTGGACATACCCCGACGGTTTTTCATGGATTGAGATGCTGGAAAATGAGGAGGCAGTCGGCTGCCATATCGCGCTTACACCCACATGGAATGAAACCGCATTCTTCGCCGACTACGTCCTACCCATGGGCCATGCATCTGAGCGGCATGACGTCAATTCATACGCCACATCCTCGGGTAAGTGGGTCGCATTCCGCCAACCCGTTTTGCGTGAGTACGCAAGGCGTGAGGGGCGAGAGGTGGAGTTCACTCACGAGGTCAATCCGGGTCAAGTCTGGGAGGAAGACGAATTCTGGATCGAACTTTCTTGGCGCATCGACGATGGCACTATGGGAATTCGCGAGCACTTCATGAGTCCGTATCGCGAGGGTGAGAAAATCACCGTCGATGAGTACTATCAGTATCTTTTCGAGCGCGTTCCCGGACTACCTGAAGCGGCTGAAAAAGAGGGTACCAACGCGCTCGGTTACATGCGTCAACATGGGGCATTTTTGATCGAAGAGGCGACTTATGAGAAACATAAATCGGAGGGCTGGCCAACGCCGAGCGGAAAACAGGAATTCTATTCTGAGACGATGATTGAGTTCGGCTACCCTGAACATTCGATTCCGCATTATCGCCAGAAATCTCACGTTCATCCCGAGAATTTGAGTGGTGAGGACGAGTATTGTTTACTCCCCAACTTCCGCTTACCACAACACATCCACTCTCGCTCAGCCAATGCAAAATGGTTGGTTGAAATAGCCCACAGGAACCCGATTTGGATTCATCCGAAGGATGCGAGGAAACTCGGTGTGGCCGAGGGAGATTTACTGAAAATCGAGACCGAAATAGGCTGGTTCGTCGACAAGGTTTGGGTGACTGAGGGCATCAAACCCGGTGTTGTCGGTTGTTCGCATCACATCGGGCGATGGCGACGGAAGCAAGACCGTGGAAATCGCTTCCTGACCAATACCGTCGCCATCGAAGACCAAGGTAATGGGAAAATGAGAATGAAGACTGTTAGTGGGGTCGAACCGTGGAAATCTGATGACCCCGATACAAATCGCATCTGGTGGCGTGATGGAGGAGTTCACCAGAATATCACCCACGCGGTTCAGCCTGACCCAATATCTGGCGCACACTGCTGGCTGCAGAAGGTCAGGCTGTCTAGGCCCGGCCCTGGCGAAGATTACGGCGATATCGAGGTTGATCGGGAAAAGTCGTTTGAATATTACAAACGCTGGAATGAATGGGCTAAGAATCGTGAAACTCACCCCCGAGGTGAGCGACGACCTCTCTGGATGAAGCGACCGCTGGCTCCGCGCAAGGAACATTTCTACATGCCAGGTTTCGGGCCTAGTTCGACTGGATCTGGTGTGGTTTCAAAAACTGAAGAAGGTGAGTAAACGGAAGAATTCTACGCCCTAGCTGTGATTTTATTCACCGCATTCATGTTCGCTCCACTAGGCCTCGGCGGCGGCGTCCTTTTCGTGCCGACGCTTCACTACATTCTCGGTTGGGATTTACACCTCTCGATTGTAGGATCTCTAATACTGGTCTGGTTCGTCAGTATCGGTAGTCGACGCGCACACGACGAGGGTGGTTACACAGTTGCAGGAATCGGTCGAAGGGGTCGTCTTGTCGCTATTGGTGGTGCTATTTTGGGAGCTCTAGCTGCAAACATTTTGATTACAGAATTCGGCGATAATACCATCAAATTAATCGCAACTATTCTTCTTGCTTGGGTGCTTTATCGTAGTGCCTCTAAATTGAGGGAGGAAAAACATACCAATGTTGCTGACGAGAATACCAATCCCCAGGTGAAAGGTAAGAAGTTGATTCAATACAAGCTGGGTTGCTTTGGGGGAGGCACCGCCTCAGGATTGATAGGTGTTGGCGGAGGTGTCATGTTCACAATGATGAATCGAACTATTCTGGGATTGGAGCCACACCGGGCTGCCGGCACCTCCTATCTCATCGTCATGCGAGTGGTGCCGGTTGCAATCATTTCTCACCTATTGATTGAACCTGAATTGTGGAGTGATTTGATGGCACTTGACCCACTATTATTATCCATTCCAATCGTCGTACTGCTGGCCTCTTGGGGAGGTGCGAAGACAGCGATTAAGATGCTGCCACAGAGATTTCTGACCTATCCCTATCTTCTCGCAGTCTCTGTCAGTCTGATTCGATATCTAATCGATGTCAAGGAAATTATTGGCGCCTAATTGTACTCAACCGCGCTGTGGAGAACCATTACCGATACCCCATTTGACCTTCTCCCATGCCCTCTCGTGCATGTAGTAGAAGGCCATCTTCAGAGGGAATTCAATCAGAATAAACCACCCGGCCGTCTCAACTGCGGCACCAGGCTGACTGAGAGCTGCTGCAATCGCAGCTCCTGTCAGGGTTGCAATAATTCTCCATACAAACGTTTTCGCCAATACCCTATTCCTAGTGTAAGTGCTCATGTCCCGCACCCTTAGTGAAGGCTATTCACCTTACCCCTTTCCAAGTGAGGAATTTGCTCACTTATTCAGAAATTGGCTGAACTCAGATCGCTTCAATGATGATGGCGATTCCTTGTCCGCCACCGATACAGGCGGTGGCGATTCCGAATTTCTTGCCCTCGCGCTTGAGTGTATGTGCGAGAGTCAGTGCGAGGCGGGTACCTGTAGCTGCGAGAGGGTGACCGAGTCCTACTGCGCCGCCGTTGATGTTGACGATTTCTTGGCTGATTCCGAGTTCCTTCATGCAAGCGACCGCTTGCCCAGCGAAGGCTTCGTTGATTTCCCACAAGTCGATATCATCGACTTGCATCCCCGCTCGCTCGAGGGCAAGTTTACTCGCTGGAACTGGTCCATAGGCCATGATTTTCGGGTCCAGACCAACTATCCCCCAATCGACTAGTCGAGCCAAGGGTTGGTCGCCATCTGCCTTCGCTTGAGACGCTGACTTAACGACAACCGCTGCAGCACCATCGACTACACCCGAAGCATTTCCCGCAGTTACAAGTGAGGTGGGGCCAAAATGAGTTCGTAGACCAGCCAATGATTCCTCACTTGTGCCGCGAACGAAGTGGTCCTCATCGGCTGCAGTCACCATACCGTTAGGTGTCTCGACATCGACGATCTCATTTGACCAGACGCCATTATCGACGCTATTCTCAGTGCGGGTGTGGCTGAGGACTGCATAGGCATCAGTTTCCTCGCGGGTCACTCCGACCCGCCTGCACAACTCGTCGCTAGTCTGAGCCATGAATGAGTCACAGGTGGTGTCAAGCAGGTTTGTGAAGAGGTAGTCCTCCATATCCTTCTCCAAAGCATAACCAGCGCGAGGAGGTCGCCCGAGTTTGAATGTTGAGCGCATGTGGCGCAGAACATGTGGAGCCTGGGACAGATTCTCCATTCCACCCGCTACGACCGTCTTCGCCTCGCCGAGCTTAATCATCTGGGCTGCGGAGATAATCGATTGAACTCCCGAACCGCACAAGCGGTTGAGTGTCAACATGGGAACCTCATGGGGAATACCTGCATTGAGTCCGGCATGGCGCGCTCCGAATATCGCTTGGTCACTGGTCTGGAGTGCGTGGCCCATGACTACATGATCGATTGATTGCGGACTTGTTCCAGTCTTCTCTAGAGCGCCCTTGATAGCGATTGTACCGAGTTGTTCAGCACTAACTTCAGCGAGGCGGCCACCAACTTCTCCGTCGCCTCGCTTACCTCCGAGCCATTCGCAGAATGGTGTTCGGGCCCCTCCGACGAGCACGACTTCTTCAGTCATTGAAGCGGGCCAATCAACCAACGTTCATGAGTCTGACTATCCCATAGGGATAGACAAAATCACCATTGGTCTCATTCATCGTTTGACATCGAACCGAGGTATTCGGGTAGATCTACACCTGCGTTCGATGCGATATCGTGCAGTGGAGGTAGAGACTTCACGAGATTAGAGATGAAGTTCGAAGTTGAACTGCCATCTCCATCGCCGCCTGAATCCCATACAGTGATGCTGTCTATCTTGAGGTTACGAATTGCTTCGACCTGAGCTGCAACCATCTGGTCAAGCTTCTCGACCATAAGCAGAGTTGCGGCAGCCTTGGCATCGCCTCCGGTGCTACTAACCAATCCCTCGTAACCCTTTGCCTTCGCTTCGAGGACTTGCTTGACACCAGCCGCTTCAGCCTCGTAGATTGCCAGAATTGCGTCTGCTTCACCACCGGCGACACGTCGTTGACGCTCGGCCTCGGCTTCAGCAGCAATTTCGATTTGCTGCTTCTGAATTTGTTCGCGAACGATGTCGCTGGCGCGCAATCGCTCCTCCTCTTCGGTGTAGCGAGCGCGCTCAATCGCTGCCTGCGATTGCGCTGTCGCAACATCGGCACGCTGCTTGGCAGCGGCCTCGGCCTCAGCGAGGTCAGCATCGGATTGAGCTACCTCAGCCTTTGCTGCGTTCTCTCCAGAGATAGCAAGAGCTTCTTGTTGACCGACGTAAACACGCTGGTCGGCTTCGGCGGTCTTGCGACCCTTCTCGGCCTCAGCAAGGTTCTCTGCAACCTCGATCTCTCGTGCCCTGTCTGCCTTAGCGGCACCAACGGCACCGTCTCTTTCAGCAATAGCTACATCGACTCGAGCATTCTCGACTGCAGTTGCTGCAGCCTTCTTTCCAATGCTCTCGATATAGTCAGACTCGTCAGTAATATCGACTAGGTTAACGTTGATCAGATAGAGACCAATCTTTTGCAATTCTGTGTCGACGTTTGTCCTAGTTAAATCAAGGAAAGAATCTCGGTCTTGGTTGATTTGCTCGATTGTTAGTGAAGCAACAGTTAGACGTAGTTGACCGAAGATAATCTCCTTTGCCATCTCTTCAATCTCAGGCTGCTTGAGGCCGAGCAAACGCTCGGCTGCATTAGCCATGATGTGCGATTCAGTCGAGACACCGATGGTGAAAGTCGAAGGAACGTTAATTCGAATGTTCTGCAGAGAAAGAGCGTTTTGAAGATCGATGTTGATGGTAATTGGATTCAATGAAAGGAAGGCGTAATCTTGTATTAACGGCCATACAAGTGCAGCACCTCCATGTATCGTCCGACTTGCTTTGCCTTTGTCGGTACGACCGTAAACAACCATGACCTTGTCCGGAGGACAGCGCTTGTATCTCTGTGCAAAGAATATCACAATTGCGACCAAGAACAGTAAGGTCGCGAACATCATTATCGTAAGAAAAACACCTGCGTCAGAATCTTCAGCCATAGGAACTACCAACCCGCGACAAACGTTGCTGACTGATTAAGGCTGTGCCGGCACAGTCCTAGTTCTCTAAGCGTTATTTGACTCAAACGCGCTTGACCACAAGGGTGGAAGTGATAGTGTCAACCACCTCGATGAAATCACCGGTTGCGATTCCCTGACCATCCTCTGATTTGGCATTGTAGGTCTTCAGGGCCCCTCCTAACTCGATTTGAACCTGACCAATACCATCCTCAGGTATGCGCAAGTAAACCGATCCTCGGACACCGATAGCTTCTGACATCTCTACGTTTCCACTCGCTTCAAGGGCGAAAAAGACCTGGAAGATTTTGCCTGTGCCGTACATCGAGGCACCGCCGGCAATACCGCCGGCGGCAATGGCGAGAGAATCGCTGCCATCCGAATTCATTGTGTAAAGGCCGGCAAGTCCGAAGAACATCATGAAGGCCATGACACCTTGGAAGGTCATCGCGTCGAATGAGCCGTCTGAACTCATCACATCCATCTCGAGTCCGAACAATCCCTCGAAGACCCCCTCAGCGACTCCTCCAAGCAGTAGTAGTACGAACCACAGAAGGAAAAGACCTCCACCGATTAGGGCCGAAGCAGAGAAAATCAACTCCAAAGTAGAGGTAGTTTCTCCGAATACCAACGCAATCAAATCGAAGTCGCTTAGGCTGACCATCAATTCATTCACGATGGGCAGATGCTATCAGTCCTTCGCCGACGCCGAATAGAGGGAATTGATTCATCGCCGTCGTAACCACTCGGCGAAAGCTCGATCAAGATTGAAAGCAGGACCGATCGCAAGCCCGGTCAGAATGGCGGTCAGAAATTTATGCTCGGTAATTGACCACACCATCAAAGCGAAGATGAGGAGAAAAGTTGGTATTGCCATTCGTCTGATGAAAATCTGGTATCCACCGAGCATATCGTAAGCGGGATTGTTGATGATGTCATCAACACGATCGGACAGATCATGTTTCTTTGACAGTGCCCTCACCTCAACTGGACATCCAGACTAGGGCACTGAACAATGTAAGCCCTACCGGACCAGCATACCAGAGTAATTTATTCGCGGTAGGAGTTGTATCCTTCAGCTCCAATTGACCGGTTTGGTCATTGCGGAGCAAAGTGGTTTTTTCGATTTTGGAATAAGATTCCGTGAACTCCTTCTGATGTCTCGCGACGAAAATCAAAAAATAGAGTCCTAGAACTAACGTGCTTCCCCCTGTGCCTTGCAAGAATAAGGAAAGAATGTTGAGAAAAGGATCTCCACCCATCTGCCCCGCGAGCAGTAACTGAGCGAAGCCAATCAGGAAGAAGATGAGGGAATCTACTCTCGCCATCGGTTAGACCGTGCGAGAGGTCCTCCATCAATCCTTTGCCGGCGTTCAGGTTGTGTGGTGATGTACTAATTGCTGTGAGATGATTCAGTTGTTGACAGAAGCCGAGCCAGTTTGTACCGACCAAAGGCGCGCGTACAGCCCATCGGCCTCTACGAGTTCCTCGTGCGTGCCTTGCTCAGTGATTTTGCCTGATTCAAGGACGGCGATTTTGTCAGCATTTCGCACTGTTGAGAGTCGGTGGGCGATGATAATCGTCGTCCTGTTTGCCGAAATTCGGTCGAATGAACGTTGCAGGGAGGCCTCGGTCTCGTTGTCGACATTGCTTGTCGCTTCATCGAGAACGAGGATTGGGGCGTCTTTGAGGACGGCCCTAGCAATCGCAAGACGTTGGCGTTGGCCACCAGATAGTCTGTGGCCGTCCTCGCCGATATCGGTACCCCAGCCCTTTGGAAGCTCATCGATGAAGGTGGTCGCTTCGGCTATTCGGGCCGCTTCGCGGATCTCCTCCTCGTCAGCGTCTGGCCTTCCGTAGAGGATGTTGTCTCTCACGCTACCGGGGAATAGGGTTGTATTCTGAGATACTAGTGCTATCGAGCCGCGAAGCGATTTGAGTCGGAGGTCGCGCACATCGTGGTCGTCGAGGGTTACCGTGCCTTCGATTGGGTCGTGAAAGCGAAGCAGCAGGCTGACGAGAGTGGTCTTGCCTGAGCCTGTGGAGCCAACTAACCCCACGGTTTCGCCTGCTGCTATGTCGAGCGAGATACCGGAGAGTACAGTCTCTCGCTCAGGGTAGGAGAAGTCGATTGAATCGAATGAAATCGCACCCTTGGTGCCATTGAGTTCGACCTCTCCTTCGACCAGGCCGATTGGAGTGTCAAGCAAGTCGAGCACCCTCGAAGTCGAAGCCATGGCTCGCTGATAGAGATCGAATGTCTGACCGAGCCGAGTCAGCGGCCAAAGCAAGCGCTGGGTAATGAAAACGATGACAGAGTAAGCACCGACCGATAATTCGCCTTCAAGAGCCAACCAGCCACCAACCAGCATATTTGCTGTGAAGGCGAAGAGAATCGCCATTCGGATTAACGGTACGAACGATGCCGATAGGCGAATCGCCTCTCGATTTGCATCTCGGTACGAACGCGAAGCTATGCCTACGCGCTCGACTTCCAATTCCTCAGCGGTGAACGACTTGATTGTCGTGATGCCGCTGAGATTGTTATTCAACAGAGCATTGAGGTCGCCAACCTCCTTGCGCACCTTGGCGTAACGGACACCGATTCTACGCTGAAACATGAACGAACCAGCAACAATAACCGGAATCGGGAGCATCGCGAGGATTGCAACCTCAGGTGCCAGCAGGAACATGACCGCGCCAACAACAATCACTGTCGTAGCGACCTGAAGTAAGTCATTGGCACCCTGATCGAGAAAACGTTCCAACTGATTGACATCATCGTTCATGATGGCCATCAGTCCACCAGTCGATTGCTCGGAAAACCACTGCATCTCAAGATTCTGAATATGCGAATAGGCATCCATACGCAACTCATGTTGAGCACTCTGCGCTAGATTGCGCCATAACACCCCATACCAATATTCGAATACAGATTCGAGAATCCAGATTATCACAGTCAAAGCTACGAGAATATAGAATTGGTGATACGGGTCTGGATAACCCAGACTCGCTAACATAGAATCTTCTTTGTAGGCGACGACATCAATTGCCATTCCAATAAGAATCGGCGGTGCGAGATCCCAGAATTTGTTCATCACCGAGCAGAACGAAGCCAGCCAGACTCGGCCTCGAAATTCCCTCAGATGCGTCAACAAGCGCATTAGAGGGTGTGACACGTCGCCCATGCATTGACCTGTGAATGGACGGCGCTTCAACCTCACCTACGGAAAGGATGTTGCCCAGTCCACGGAGGAATGGTTTGTGCTAAGTCCAGATTATTCGGTTGAACGTGGGATTGAGCCGAGATCGAGGCTTGGATTTTCATCAATGATTTCTTGCTTGCGTACCTCGGCTTGTAGCGTCAATAGCTCAAGATAGGCATTCTTTGCCTCGGTGTATCGAGTCATAGCTTCCTGATATCCGACCTTCTCCATGTGGTAGGTCTGACCGTCGCGCGCCGCGGCGTCCATTCGAAATAGCAGATAGAAGAAGAAGGCAGTTGGAGCCCACGCACCGATTAGTAGCAGCCAATTCTCATCGAAATTGAACGGCCCCATGCCCATGAATTCGGTATTTGCACCAACTACCATAGTCGAAATGATTGAGATTGGCCACAAGACCAAATTGACGAGTAACAGTACCCATTCATACATTTCATACTCCGATCTTCCGCGTGGCCTCTTTGGTCGTGGTAGTGTCTCAGTGGGGTCAGACATATCCGAATCGTACCACAAGGATTCCATCGCCTGCTTTGAGGCTTCGCTCTCATAATCAGAGTCCGAGGTCAGAATTTCATGGTCGATTTGTAGCCCGATTTCATCATTTGAGGACTTCTTTTTGGCGAAAAGGGGCAACGTCAAGAGGAATCCGAATAAAATCGTGAACAACAAAATCGTTACCAATTCAAGGATAGCGAGATCTGCTAAAATCGCACCTTCTTGTAACGGAATCGCAATGCGCCCAACAAGAGCGATTCCGAGCGCAGTGATTACTAATGCGGGAGATAACCGAATTCGATAAATGAATCCAATTGAACCGAGAAGAAGCATCAATGAGACAAGGTCGAGCATACCTGTCAATTGCGCCTCGGAACCAGAGAATAATGGGAATGTCAGAATTACTCCAGGAAGCCAGCCCCAGAAGAAGAGTAGAGAGATTGCTGACTTCGATATACCAGACACATCACTGAATGATTCGAGGAATCTTCCCACGATGGTGGCCTCGGCATAATAGCCAATCCAGATGACTGAACTAAACATTATGATTGCAGGGAAGGTGTATTGCAAATGGTTGAAGAATGCCGTGGAGATTTTACTCATTAGACCTGGTTTCGGTTCTGAATAAACCATCAATCCCGTAGGAATCGGCTCGACCACCTTGGATTGCTGTATTCTTCCGGTCGCATCGACCACAGGTGGGGCGGTGTCACGCACCACCCGCTTCTTCTCTACTCGCCTCTCTGTAGCTCTCTCTCGAAGCCCCTCATGACGCTGTTTGAGATTTTCACCCATCTCTTCCATTCGGCCGGAGAAATCCGCTGATACGCTGCTGAATTTGTCAGACGCTACCGCCGATGCCTCATGAGAGAGATCGTCGATGCGGCGCATCAATTTGCGTAATCTTTCTTCGAGGGGTTCGTCTTCCGAGAACTCGGACATCGGGGGTAAGAATTACTCCGTCTGCCTTCAACCCTTAGCCGGAGAATTACAGAATTAATCGTTAGGTAGCCCTCTATCTCCAGTCCAGGAGTTGGCCCAAAGGTCGAAGATTCTGACTTCGACCTCTGCTGTTGAATTGGTGCGAATTTCGTAGAGGTCGCCACTCGAGAACCAAGTGTCTGAATCGTAATCCAACCAAGTGAATGACCACCAAGCGCCAGAATCATCGGAGATGTTGGTTGTTTGATCGGCGAAATTCATCATGGCCAGCGAGGTCGTTTCCTCTCCGTTGTTGGCCGTGATGACCCCGTGGAACTCTAACTCACTGGGGTCAGCTTCGGAGGTGAACCCAGCCGGAACTCCTCCGCCCCAAGCTGTGACTCCATCGGCTAATGCGAATGGTTCGGAGACGGTGAATTCGATGGGAGAGCGGGGGAGATCTTCCTGCAATTCGAGAATGACTCCGTCTCCGGTTTCGATTGTCATGACGAAGGCGGAGTCGTCATCACCATACAATTCGATTCCAACGATTTGTGGTGGCATTCCCTTGAGCACGAGAATAATGCTATGCGTGGCGTTTCTTGAGCTGGCAATCTGTTCGAGTGATTCGAGATCGTGGGTGATGGTCCAGTCGAGATCAGCAATCTCGGTTGTATCGAAGCCAAAGGATGGCCAGAGGCCGTCGGGATTCTCAGTGGCTTGCTGCGCGATGTCGAAGAATGGATCTTTGTATTCAGGGACGGCATCGCGGCCTTCGTACCAGACGTTTCCGAGTCTGATGTTCGTCGTATCGGTGCCTTCGATGACTTCAGTGTCGATAGAGGTCGTTCCTAGGATGAATCTCAGTGCTATGGAACGCAGATTAGCGTCATCGTCCTTTGAGACGCTCCAGTGTATCTCGCCTTGTTGCGTCTCAGTCACATAAGTCGTCGAAGATTCGACGCGAAGTCGTTCTTGATTGGCAGTGAGAAGCATCACATCGAGTGCTTCCGGATTAGAAAGGAGTTCATTCAGGACGTCATTGTCGAAAGGGAAGCACTCGGTTCCCTCACAGGTTTCGATGGGAACTTCGAGGCAACCTGCGAGCGCCGGCGCAAGCAGAATTAACCCCAATAGCGCCGCCCTCATCAGTTTCGATGGCGACACCATTCGCTGATGAGACTATGCTTCAGGTGTCGGCCAAAAATACTGCTTTTGTGAGCGACTCAGGCGCTCTCGGCGCCTGCGTCGCTCCTATATGGAACGGGCTTGACGCGATTGATGAGAATGGAGGGTCGAATCGTGATTCAGGATGTGCTCGTCGTCTACAAAAAGAACTTCGAGGAGGTGCACGATCAAGCCCTCGATGCCATTCGGTCAGAATTGGATGCACTTGTTGCTGAGAGCGATTTGCGTGTCGATTACTCCGCTCGAGAGACGGTTCGTCGGGCTGATTTCATTGGCCGGGAATTAGTTGTCGTATTGGGTGGAGATGGAACGCTAACTTCGATTGCTCACTCGGTTGACTCTGAAACTCCAGTCATGGGAGTCAATTCACACCCTCGCTCGCTGGACTCTGAGGGTTCGTACGGATTCTACATGGGAAGTGACCCTAGTAGCTTCGGCGCGGACATCCGCGCCGCAATCGCCGGTGAGGCAATTATCAACCATTTACCACGCTTACAGGCTGAGATTGTGACGACGAGTGGAAATAAAATTCGATGTGACCCCGCGCTCAACGATTTGCTGGTTGCAAATACGCATCAATATCAGCCTTCGAAATATAGGTTGCAACGAGGCGAAGGAGTCGACTGCAAGCAATATTCCTCAGGATGTTTGTTTTCGACATTCCTTGGACAGGGTGCTTGGTTCAGGAATGTCGCGAATATCGAGGGCACTACCTTTCCCTCGACTGAAATTGATGATCATTATCTGTACGTCGCGCGCGATTTGCCTCGGGCTGAGCGCCGTGATGACGGCTCCTACTGGGAATGGACTACGGAGCCGACTGTACTGACTAGCGATATGCACAGAGGTTACGTGGTCAGCGATGGTTGGGACGAGACTCATTTTACCCGTGGTTCGACTTTGACTGTGGATATCAATGGGCCAAAATTGCAATTGTTGACGTTCCGAAGCACCATGCTAGACCGAGTGAAACACTGGCTTGATTAGTGAATTCTGCATCTTCCACCTTTGGGTGAAATCCATATTCACTCGCGGTTCTCGATAGTTCATGGAAGGCTTTCCCGTCGTGCGCGAATTCGTGGTTCATTGGGGCGATATGGATGCCCTCGGTCATGTGAATAATACCCGACACCTTAGGTGGATGGAAACAGTTCGCGTCGATCTTTTCCAGATGGTAGACTTACGAACTGGGGGTTCGAAAACACACGGTCCAATTCTAGCCAATCTTAGCGTCAATTATCACAAGCCGATTCATTATCCAGATACAGTCACGGTTGCGACTAGAGTTGCGAGTATCGGCAATTCTAGTTTCAAGTTGGAGAACATCGTTCATGATGGTGCAGGGGATTTGTGTGCAAGTGGAGAGTGCACGATTGTATTGTATGATTTCGAGCGAGGGGAATCTGTAACTCTGAGTGATGAGTTGAGAAATATAATCGAAGAACTTCACCGCTGAAGAGGCGATTCATTCCTCACGCTTGACCGTCAAGTGAGGGAATGGAATTGAGACTCCTTGCGACTCGAATTGCTTGAGAATCTCGATGAGAATCCAATCCTTGGCCTTACGCTCCTTATTGTAATCAGAGACCCAGCAATCGAGGCGGTAAACTAGGGCTGTCTCTGTGATATCATAGAGCAACACCTCGGTTTTGTGGTAGTCAACAGTGTATTCACAATCATCGAGAGCCTTCTTCATGATTTTCTTTACCAACTCGGGGTCCTGATCGAGGGTCGTGTTCATGCGGAATCTCAAGTTCATCGAGTCTGGATTTTCTAGCGAGCTCCCTTGAGCGTAATTTTCGACGAGTTGGCCGGATAGTGATGTGTTGGGAATAATTACCATTCGCTCATTGCCAGTGCGGATCTTGGTGGTCATGATTCCTACATCGACAACTTTGCCTTTGACGCCCTTGACGATTACCTTGTCTCCCTTCGCGAATGGCTTATCGATGAGCATCAACATCCCTGATACTAGATTGCCTGCGGTCTCTTGTAAGGCGAGGCCAACAACGAGAGTTAGGATAGTGGCAGAGGCAAGAATCGGTGTGAGGTCAATGTTCATCTGGTCGAGCGCGAGGAGGATTGCTGCGAGCCAAGCGATGACCTTAGCGGCGCTGACCGAAATTGTTTGCATCGTCGAAAGGTCGAGATGAGTTCTGTCGTCGATCTCTTGGAAAATTGGAGGGAGGAATTCATCGACGAGGGAGGTCATGAATTGGGCGAGCATGACTAGGAGGACGGCTATCGAACCGCCGGCGAAGGCTGACCGGTAGAATGAATCCGCTTCGTAGGACCATTGGAATGTTATCCAAATTCCAGTAAGCAAGACACCGACATTCAACAGAGGTGTGGCGAGAACGAAGACGCGATCGTCATAGAGATTCTCACTCTTCTCAATCCGGCGAAGGACTGGTCCGTTGATTATCGCGCGGAAGATGTAAGTTGCAAGGATGCTGGCGCCTAGGCCTACGCCAAGTTGTGCGAGAATTCCGGCATCCTCAACAAGGTCAAGGTACTCTGCCACCGCCTCAAGCATATTACGGCTTGAGAGGAGGAGGGTATCGTGATTTCCCCCGCATCGAGATCAAAGAATTTGCTCTAGGAATAGCTTGGTTCTTTCGTGCTTTGGATTTGAGAAGAACTCATCTGGAGGTGCTTCCTCAATGAGATGGCCCTCGTCAAAGAGGATGCAACGGTCTGCTACCTCCTTCGCGAAGCCCATTTCGTGGGTCACGACAATCATCGTAATATCTCGCTTTGCGAGATCGACCATCACGTCAAGAACTTCCTTGATCATCTCTGGGTCGAGAGCACTAGTCGGCTCGTCGAAGAGCATTATCTTCGGATCCATTGCCAAAGCACGGGCAATTGCCACACGCTGCTGTTGACCGCCCGAAAGCCCGCTAGGATACTTGTAGGCCTGCTCAGGGATTCCAACTCTCTCGAGCAATTCCATGGCTTTGGCCTCAGCCTCACGCTTCGACATGCCCTTGACTTTCATCGGAGCGAGGGTAATATTCTCCATGATAGTTAGGTGTGGGAAGAGATTGAACTGCTGGAATACGAAACCAACCTCGGATCGAACGTATTTCAAATCCTTAACCGCTGTTTCATCATCAATAGTGATACCATCGATCTTGATAGTTCCACCACTATGAGGCTGGAGTCGGTTCAATGTCCTGATGTACGTCGATTTTCCGGACCCTGAAGGACCAAGAATGACGATTATTTCGCCCCTTTTAATCTCAATATCAATTCCTTTCAACGCCCAGAAATCTCCGAAGTTAACCTTCACTCCACTAGTCGAAATGATTGTTTCACTTACATATTCGGTTCCTGGTTTTTCGTCCGTATCGTATTCACTCATGCTAATTCTCCTCCTCCTTCTTTGACCAGTCCAAGACCCTTCTCGATCTTCATCGAGACCCTGGATAGGTAGAATGCAAACACCCAGAACACTATGGCTGAGAAATAAACAGGTTCAATGAAATCACCCAAGAATCTCATGTCGGTATTTGGTGAGTCTTTTGCCAGTTTAAAGAAGTCAAGAATATTAATTATGAATAGAAGTGTAGTGTCTTTCCAAAGTCCTATGAATACACTGACTATTGATGGTAATGTTGTTCGTATAGCATTTGGAAGTTCAATTTGTAACTTTGTTTGAATCGGATTCAGGCCTAACGCAATCGCAGCCTCTCTTTGCCCTGAGTCAACTGATTGTAGACCGCCACGGATTACCTCTGCAATGTAGCAACCACCGAAAATGCCGAAAATCAACATCATGCGGACAATATTGTCAAAGTCCTCTGGATCCTTGAAAGTAGGTTCTACAACATCTGGTAAAAGATACATGGCGAAGTAAAGCCAGCAGATTAGAGGCCCTGAACGGACAAGTTCGATTATCCCAATTGATGGATACTTGAATAATGGAAGATTGCTTTGTCGGCCAAATG
>ENA-OREB01000534-OREB01000534.1-marine-metagenome-genome-assembly--contig:-NODE-534-length-19131-cov-3.881967_pt1 | contig 19131 bp, 16 predicted proteins | sample MGYA00248625_ERZ508552 | MGnify/ENA primary metagenome ERZ508552 (study PRJEB26219, sample SAMN06267888) | marine metagenome | isolation source: Monterey Bay, California, USA | place: USA:Monterey Bay...
AGCCGAGGCGAATGCAATTTCCGATGCGGATGAACGGCGCAAAATTGCAGGAAAATGCCAAGCTATGATCGCTGACGAGGGTGTGACAATTCAGCCATATTGGCGCGCTTTGTACAGAAGCCATCGACCTGACCTTCAATGTGAGCAGCACATCGCTTACCATCCACATCACTATAAGTGGGGCTTTAAAGCGTAAAACTTAAATTTATCAGGCCGCACTTAGAAGAAGTGCGGCCTTTTTACGTGTACGGTAAAGATTAAAACTTTAATCAGATAGAACAGGATTAGGAATGGCACTATTTGTTTTGCGGCGTCTAGCAGTCATGCTATTCACGGCTTTATGTTTAACTTTTATCGTATTTTTCTTAACAAACCTATATCCTAACTTAGAAAAGCTTGCCAAAACCCAAGGCAACTTTCGGATGAACGATGAGGCCGTTCAATCTTATTTGCTCAATCGTGGGTACTTGCTACCCGTGCCTGTAAAATATGGCCAGTGGCTAGGTGTCTTGCCGGGATATGTGATCGAAGGCACGGATGGAGAAGTGCGCGGTAGATGCATCAGCTCTGAAATTTCCGTAAGTGATGCTCCTAAATATTGTGGGATTTTACAAGGCGATTGGGGATATTCAACGCGCTTTAAAGATGACGTTTCGGGGATCATTGGCACTCGGCTTGCTTTGACCGGTACGTTAATGTTTTGGGTTATGGCGCTTATGGTGCCAAGTGCGCTTATTCTGGGTATTCTGGCCGGCATGCGCGAAGGCAGCCGAACCGATCGATCGCTGTCAACGGTTGCGATTTTGACCACAGCGACCCCTGAATATGTCTCAGGCGTGATCCTAATATCTATTTTTGCATCCAGCGCCGTAGGGCTGAAATGGTTCAAAGGAACCGCAACCTCGGCGATGGAAAACCCTAATCTTGAGAATTTTTTATTGCCGGTTTTAACGATTGCGATCTACGGAATGGGCTACATTGCGCGGATGACAAGGGCCTCAATGACCGAAGTGATGACCGCCCAATATATCCGAACCGCACGTTTAAAAGGCGTTTCATTCCCGAATGTTGTTTTGAAACACGCGCTGAGAAACGCTTTAATTGCGCCGTTCACGGTGATTATGCTTCAATTTCCTTGGCTGCTAAACGGCGTTGTAATTGTTGAAACACTTTTTAATTACAAAGGCTTTGGTTGGGTTTTGGTGCAGGCTGCCGGGAATAATGATATTGAGCTTCTTTTAGGGGTATCGGTGGTCTCTGTCGTGGTGGTTCTTGTCACGCAGCTCATATCTGACATCGGTTACGTTTATTTGAATCCACGCATAAGCGTTACGTGAAAAGGACCCTGCAATGACTTCTTTATCGTGGACGGAAATATTTTTGGGCATGATCATCCAGCTTGGGCCGGTCTGGATTTCTCTTGTGGTGCTTTTTGTTATCTCTATGCGATATAAAAGATCGCTGGGCCTATATGGAAAGCTTTTTGACTCGGTTATTGGAATGATCGGGTTTGCGATTGTAATGTTCTGGGTGTTTACAGGATTTTTCTCAGGTGCAATGGATCTGATAATTACGCAAGATCCATTGGCGCAATTTTCAGGTATGAAGAATAAAGTTCCCGGCACTGCCCTAAGGGGCGCCGAAGATGACAGTTACAAGCATTTTTTATTGGGAGGCGACCATTTAGCCCGAGACGTTTTCAGCCGCGTGATCGCCGGTTCTACGATCGTTATTGTGATTGCACCTTTGGCCACGTTATTTGCCTTTATGGTTGGAATCACATTGGGTATTCCTGCCGGCTATTATGCGGGGCGGCTCGACACATCGATCTCTTTTGTCGCAAATTTGATTTTGGCGTTTCCAGTCATATTGCTGTTTTATCTCTTGGTCACTCCGGAAATCAGACTGACCGGTTTGCCGCAATATATGGCGATTGTTTTGTTTGTGTTCCCATTAATTTTTTACTCTGTATTGATCTATTCGCGTTATCACACAGTTCCCGCGAAGCGGAATGCTTTGCTGGGCGTGGGACTGGCCATATTAGGGCTATTATATGTTTCGTTGATCAATGAAACGGGCAGTAAAATTGAGTTCTTTAACGCGATAGATCTGTTTGACGTGGATGCGGGATTGCTGACCGTTTTTGTGTCGGTGGTTTTTGTAAACTCACCAACTGTTTTTCGGATTATCCGAGGCTTAACCATGGATATCAAAACCCGAGATTACGTTGCTGCGGCGCAGACGCGGGGTGAAGGTGCGTGGTATATCATGCTTTGGGAAATACTTCCAAATGCGCGCGGGCCGCTGATCGTAGATTTTTGCCTTCGCATTGGATACACCACTATTTTACTTGGAACGCTTGGCTTTTTCGGTCTTGGTTTGTCGCCTGAGGATCCCAACTGGGGGGCAACAATCAATGATGGTCGAAAATTGCTTTCCATTTATCCCCATGCGGCTTTGGTTCCGTCCTTTGCCTTGCTGAGCCTTGTGTTAGGCTTGAATTTGCTGGCCGATGGTCTGCGCGAGGAAAGCCTGAAGGATTAGAAAGTTAAAACTCGTCAAAAATTGCGCACTTAAACGCGTCAACTGAATAGGCAAAGAAAAATGGATAAAACAGATTTTGACGGTCCGATTTTGGAAATCGATAGGCTTTCCATATCCTTTTTTACCCGATTAAACGAAATTCCAGCCGTGATGGATTTTTCCGTTGCTGTTCAACCTGGTGAAGCCGTGGGTTTGGTTGGAGAATCTGGGTGTGGGAAATCTACGGTTGCATTGGGCGTGATGCAGGACCTTGGTGTGAATGGCAAAATCGTTGGCGGTACGATCAAATTTAAGGGCCGCGATCTTGCTCAGATGAGCGCCGAGGAGTTGCGGAATATTCGCGGCAATGAACTTGCGATGATCTATCAAGAACCAATGGCCTCATTGAACCCGGCGCTGAAAATTTCCAAGCAGCTAACAGAAGTGCCGATGATCCACGAAGGGGTGTCCGAGCGAGAAGCTTATAAACGGGCGCTCGAGGTTGTCAAAGATGTTAAGCTGCCCGACCCTGAGCGCATCCTTAAATCATATCCTCACCAATTGTCTGGCGGCCAGCAGCAGCGGATCGTTATCGCTATGGCGCTGATGTCAAAACCGGCTTTGCTTATTTTGGATGAACCCACCACCGCGCTTGATGTCACGGTTGAGGCGGCGGTTGTCAAGCTGGTGAAAGATTTGGGCAAAAAATATGGCACATCCATGCTGTTCATCTCGCATAACCTTGGGCTTGTTTTGGAAACCTGTGACCGCATCTGCGTAATGTATTCTGGTGAAGCGGTGGAAACCGGCAGAATTAAAGATGTTTTTGAAAAAATGCAGCACCCTTATACGCAGGCCCTTTTTCGATCTATTCCGCTGCCAGGGGCAAATAAAACAACCCGTCCATTGGTGGCTATTCCTGGAAATTTTCCACTGCCGCATGAACGGCCGCCAGGGTGCAATTTTGGGCCACGCTGCGACTATTTCCAAGAGGGGGTCTGTGATAGTTCGGCTATTGATATGGTCCCAATCGAAGGCCATGCGCTTCATTTAAGCCGCTGCAAAAGAGTTCAAAATATCGACTGGTCGCAACCTGCCAGTGCTTCAAGCGTAAATTCTAAGTCAGAGCTTGGGGATGTGATCCTCAAAATTGATAAGCTTAAGAAATATTATGAAGTTGCCGCCAATGCGCTTTTTGGCAGCGCAGGGGAAAAGCGCGTTGTCAAAGCGAATGAGTCAATCTCGTTTGAGGCGCGTGAAGGCGAAACTCTTGCGATTGTGGGAGAGTCTGGTTGCGGCAAGTCTACCTTTGCCAAAGTTCTCATGGGTCTGGAAACGGCGACAGATGGCCAAATTTTATTAGACGGAAACGATATTCAGCAAATTGCAATTGAAGATCGTAGCACTCAAACAGTTGCAGATATTCAAATGGTTTTCCAAAACCCGTTTGACACGTTGAACCCTTCTATGTCGGTTGGCCGTCAAATTATGCGCGCGCTTGAGGTTTTCAAATACGGCTCATCCGATACAGAGCGTTCGAACCGTATGCTTGAACTTTTAGATCTGGTGAAACTGCCCCGGGCTTTTTCGCAGCGGATGCCTCGCCAGCTTTCGGGTGGTCAAAAGCAGCGCGTAGGGATCGCAAGGGCGTTTGCGGGCGGCGCGCGGATTGTGGTTGCCGATGAACCGGTTTCGGCTTTGGATGTTTCAGTTCAAGCGGCGGTTACGGATCTTTTGATGGAGATCCAGCGCGACGAGAAAACGACGCTTCTCTTTATTAGCCACGATTTGTCAATCGTTCGCTATCTCAGTGATCGGGTCATGGTGATGTATTTGGGGCATGTGGTTGAGCTTGGGACCACAGAGCAAGTATTTTCGCCCCCCTATCATCCCTATACGCAAGCCCTGCTTTCGGCGGTTCCAATTGCCGATACGAGCGTTGAAAAGCAGAGCATCGTGCTTGAGGGCGATATTCCCTCTGCCATGGATCCACCCAGCGGATGCCCATTTCAGACCAGATGCCATTGGAAGGTGCATGTGGCAGATAATTTATGCGAAACAGAAATTCCAAAAAATCAAATTTTGGACAATGACCATCACATAAAATGCCACCTCAGCGATGCGATGCTGCAAAGAATGGAACCTGTGATCAAACTTGCGGCAGAATAGCCGGTTTCACGGTGTCTGCCAGTTTGTACCGCGGCGTTTCTTTTGCGATGGTCTGTTTGAAGCGCAGGGCGGCTTTGTCGAAATGGCATCTGGCGGTTGTGGTCTTGCTGAAGGTTAAAATAACCGTCCCGGCGATGATATAAAATATTGACCGTCAAAAAGCGATTAATGGGCTTAAGACGTTTTCAAGCATGACGGCTTAAATACAGTTTTGCATCGCATATATATAGGCGCTGTTTTTTTAACTGCGGGTCAACTTTAAGGCGATGACGTGCATCTGGAGCCGGCGAAAGGTCTTGCTCTGGCAGTAAATAAGAAATCTTTAAAGTCAAAACGCATTGCATGCTTGACGGGGCTTAAATTTATCACTCACTTTGAGATAATTATTTCGGGGTGTTCTGAATGGCATTTTACTTTGGATATGGATCGAACATGTCGACGCGATATCTCTCTGGCGTGCGCAATATCACCCCGCTGCGGAGCCAATCCAGCTATCTTGACGATTATGCCTTGGTGATGGGGCTGGTTGGGCCAAACTTTATTGAACCGAGTTTTGCCAATATAAAGCCCTGTAAAGGTGGTCGGGTCGAAGGGGTTGTTCACGAAATTACCGAGAGCGATATGGCGCGGGTGATCGCCTCAGAGGGCGAGAATTATGAGGTGATCGAAGCCCCGATCCGTTTCGCCGGTGGGACGGTTTTGGCCCAAACCTTGCGCTGTAAAAACGAGGTGAATGATGATCTGCCGACCTCGCGCCGTTATATGCGGATCCTGCTAAAAGCCGCGCGACAGAATAATTTAAGCGCCGGCTATATCGAAGCTCTGCAGCGTAAAAAAACCGTCTATTATCCAATTTTATCAGAAATCTTTGCCATTCGCGTCTATTTATGGGTAAAACGCCGGGCCAAAAAGCAGCGCGTGTAAAGGGTTTTAAAATGTCTGAAAGTGAAATTCTTCGAAAAATTGCCGTGATTTTCGTAACCGATGTGGTCGGGTTTAGCACGCTCATGGCGCAGAATGAGGAACTTACCCTGCGCAGTTTTCGCAGCTGTAAAGAGATTCTGGACAATTTGTTTGAAGAGCATAGCGGGCGTATTTTCAACACGGCCGGAGATTCTGTTCTGGCCGAATTTCCAAGCGCGGTTTCGGCGGTTATTTGTGCCGTAGAATTCCAAAAGCTCATCAAAGCGCGCAATGCCTCGGTTCCTAACGCGGCGCAGATGCAATTTCGCATCGGCCTAAATATGGGGGATGTCATTATTGAAGGCACCAATCTCTATGGGGATGGGGTGAATGTGGCGGCCCGCTTAGAGGCGTTATCGCAAGCCGGTGGCGTGTGCCTGTCAAAAAGTATTCATGACTTTGTCAGCCAGAAAGTGGATTTGGGCTTTCAAGATATTGGGGCGCAGCAGGTTAAGAATACCAACGTGCACGCGTTTGACGTTTCCATTGGCGGGTTGGCGCCGCGCCAGATCGCGCCAACGCCGCCTGCAATCGAACCCGTTGAGGCTGGCGCACCGCCCTCGATTGCCGTTTTGCCGTTTAAAAATATGAGCACGGATGCAGAACAGGAATATTTTGCCGATGGGGTGACGGAAGATATCATCAGCCATTTGGCTCTGTGGAAAACCTTTCCGGTGGTTTCGCGCAATTCAAGCTTTTCGGTGAAAGGTCTTTCGCTCACTGCGAGCGAAATTTCCGATAAGTTAAACGCCCGGTACTTGGTTGAGGGCAGTATACGAAAAGCTGGAAATAAGGTGCGGATCAGCGCCAGTTTAACCGATGCCTTAAAAGATCGCACGATATGGTCTGAACGTTGGGATCGCCCTTTGGATGATATTTTTGAAGTTCAAGATGAAATTTCGATCGCGGTTGCCCGGGCGATTGATCCTGAAATTCGCCGCCAATCTCGCGAAAATACTGAGCTATCAAAGCCGGAAAGCCTCACCGCGTGGGATTTGTATTTACAGGCCCTGCAAAAATATCACCGGCGTGATGCACCAGAGGGTATTTTGTCTTTATGCGATCAAGCGATTCAAGCATCGGTAAATTTTCTGGATCCCTATCTTTTAAAATGCAAAGTCTTGCTTCGCGAAAGGTTCAAGCCGCATAACAGAGAAAGGCGCGCAGAACTGTCTGCTCAGATCTTTGAAATTGCTTCTTATGTTGTGGGAAAAGAAGCGTCGAATGCTGGGGCACTTGCGATGATGGCCAGCTATTATTTTCAGCTCAATGATTTGGATAATGCCCGGCATTACGCCCATGAAGCATTTGGCATAAACCCAAATAATTCTGCGGCAACGCGGGCCTTAAGCCTGACCGAAGCTTATGCTGGCAATATTGAATTGGCCTATGATTATTTTTTGAAAACCCAAGCGCTTGACCCCTCTGAGTGGCGTGAATGGCCGCAATTTGAGGTCAGCCTTCTGATGGTTTTGGGGCGCATGAATGAGGCTTTGGATAAAATAACCCGCGCGGTTGAAAACGATCCGGAGAATAATTTGCTTTTGGGGTTTAAAGTGGCTGCGCTGGGTAATTTAGACCGATTGGCTGATGCGCAGCAGGGTTTGGAAGCATTTTTGCAGTTGCGCCCGGATGTAACCTCATTGGCAGATTACGCCCCATTGCTTCCTGATTTTGTGGTGGAGGCCGTGTTGCAGGGCATGCAGAAAGCAGGGCTTAAACAATAAACAGGTGGCAGGTTCCCGCCGGTGAGGGTGGGCCAGCGGGCGTTTGGCACGGTTCTCGCAAGGTCATGGTGTAAGGTGAAGTGATCAAGGCCAGGTCGGGCGCTTGGCACGGCGCGCGCGGTGTCGCAGGATGGAAATGAACGAAAAGCTGATTCAAGAAACCGTACAATTGATCAGGCTGTCAGGTCATGTGATCGAAGGTCAGCTGATGTTTGAACCTTGGTCGGACCGCGCGATGCACTTCATTGATGGCTTGGCGCCGCAAGGATATTCTTTGCACATCAAGCTGCCCGAACCTTTAGAACAAGAGCTGATCGATTGGGCGCATAAAGATCGCCATATTTGGGCTTTGGCGCGTGGATATGTGCTGCGGATGGCAGCTGATAGGGTGTCAGTTGGGGCAGCAGCGCATGAATTTTCGCTTTTGTTGATGGGCGGATTTGAAAAGAAATGGCCGCGGGGGAAGAAAGAGAGTTTCTATCGGGATGATTTATTATGCATTTTGATTCAGTATTTAATCACCGCCCATAATATGAAAACGCGGGCCGTTTTTGGCAAAGAGCAAAGCGCTCCCGTGATCGTTTTTGAAGCATTTCAACGGTTGGGGTTTAAAGATCGGCTTAGCGCCAAAGACTACGCAAAAAGGTGGGACATCAATCGCAAGCGATCCAGCTATGCGACGGATTATTTCAAACGTAAGGCGCGTAATTTGGCCGAGTTGCTGCAGGCGAGCGGCTGGGCCTTTCAAGAGACATTGCCCGCCCCCGCCGTGCAGCCTGACCGGCCCGCCCCTGCTGATGAGGCGCGGGGCTCAGGTTGAGTTACCCTTCATTATTCGTGAAACAGGCCACCATCGTATCTGCCATATTCTGCAAAACAGCCTCATAGAGCCTGTGGTCCAAGGGCAGGCCTGCGCCAAGCGGATCCAACTGTTTCAAGCGCACTGAAGTCCCGTTGATTAAATTGTCTAGAAGCTTCGCGTTATATCCCGGCTCGGCAAACACACAGCTGATTTTTCGATCTTGCATGAGATCCCGAATTGCCAAGATGCGCGCGGCACTCGGCGGCGCGGCGTGCCCATCTGAAATTGCACCTTGCGCGGCAAGCCCAAAGCGCGCTTCAAAATATTGGAAGGCATCATGCACGATTAAGAAGCGTTCCGCGTGATGCGGCGCCAGCTGCTGCGCGATATTTTTGTTTAACAGCTCCAAGCTTGCTTTGGTCTTTGCGGCATTTGCATAATAGGCGCCCGCATTCTCGGGGTCTGTCTGCGATAATATATCCGCAATTTTATAGATCCAATGTATTGCGTTTTCTGGATCCAACCAGAAATGTGGGTCTAACCCAGAGTGGTCGTGGCCTGCATGATCCTGATGATCATTCCCGTCATGCGCTGCGGTGTTTTCGTGCTTTTCTGCATGATTATTCTCTGCATGCCCGTTGACTTTACCGGGGCTGTCATGTTCGTCATGTTCGTCATGTTCGTCATGTTCGTCATGTTCGTCATGTTCGCCTTGGTTTTCAAACAGGGCCCCTTTGCGAAATGATAATTGAACCACGCCCGCTTGTTCGCCTAAGGCCACCGCGATAGGCGCCTGTGCAAGAGAGGCTTGCGCCTTTTCCAACCAAGGGGTTAACCCTTCACCAATCCAAAAAATAATATCAGCCTGTCCAAGGTCGCGCCTTTGCGAAGGGCGTAGCGCGAAATTATGCGGAGAATCATTGCCACGCAGCAGAAGCTTTGGCGTGCCTACGCCCTGCATCACGCTGCTGACAAGGCTGAAAACTGGTGGGATATCCACGACGATATTTGGCACATCTGCCCGCACTCCGCTAGCGCTGACAAGCAGAGCGGTGGCTAAAATTGGTAATCGGCGCATAGGAGTCTTTCTTTGTAATATTATAACATCGTTCACTCTTTATTTGTTACAGAATAACATATCAAGAGGAATTGGCATTGGAATGCGCAAATTACTTTAGTACACAGGCAGGATGAATTTAGGATTCCACAAACACGATCATGCCGCCTGTATCAGCGAGGGGGTGGCCCGCGCGGATGCGCTTTGCGTTGAAGAGGGCGTTCAATTCACCCCAGTGCGAAAGCGGGTGTTAGAGTTGCTCTTGCAGGCGCATCGGGCGATGGGGGCGTATCAAATACTGGATCAGTTGCGCGAAGATGGCTTTAAGCATCAGCCGCCGGTGGCCTATCGGGCGCTTGATTTTTTGGTGGCGCGCGGCTTTGCGCATAAAATTGAAAAGCTGAACGCCTTTATTGCTTGCGCGCATCTTGGGTTGCACCACTCGCCAGCGTTTTTGATTTGTCGGCGCTGCGCGTCGGTTGCCGAAACGCGCGTGGATGAAACCCGCGGCCCGTTAAGCGATGTGGCGAACTCGGCAGGGTTTGTAATCGAAAAAGCGGTGATCGAAGCCGAAGGAATTTGTCCAAATTGTCTGACTGATCAACCGGAATGAGCTTGATTACGGCAAAAAACCTGAGCGTTGCGTTGAATGGCCGAACGGTTCTGCAAAACGTTGATCTCAGCATTTCATCGGCCGAAATCCTCACTGTTATTGGCCCCAACGGGTCAGGAAAAACCACCTTGCTGCGCAGCCTTATTGGCTCAATAACTCCGCTGAAAGGCGCTTTAACCCGGCAAGCTGGCTTGCGCATTGGCTATGTGCCGCAAAAGCTTCATATCGATGCGACCTTACCGCTGACTGTCAGCCGGTTTATGGCACTGCCACGCCGGGTGCCGGCCAAAGATCTTGAGGCGGCGGCGGCGCAGGCGGGGCTGGGGCATGTTTCGCAGGCGCAGTTATCACAGCTGTCTGGTGGACAATTTCAGCGCGTTTTATTGGCGCGCGCGCTGTTATGCCGCCCGCAGCTGTTAATTTTGGATGAGCCGACGCAAGGTTTGGATCATTCTGGAGCAGCTGCTTTTTATCGGCAAATAGAAACGGTGCGGCAAAATACTGGCTGCGCAGTGCTGTTGGTGAGCCATGATTTGCACGTTGTGATGGCGGCCTCTGATCGGGTGATTTGTTTGAACGGGCATGTCTGCTGCCAAGGAAGCCCAGAGCAGGTTGCCTCGAGCCCTGAATATCAAACGCTTTTTGGGGCCTCAACAGATGGTGCGATGGCGCTTTACCGCCATGAGCACGATCATGACCATGACCATGACGATCACCACGATCATCACCATAATGATCACCCGCGCGGGCCGGTTGCGACAGTTACGGGGCCAAAGGTTGCGCCCGATGCCAATGCCAAAGAGCTGGCCTGATGGAGATGTTTGACGCCTTTTTGGTAAGGGCGATCTTGGCGGGTGTGGCATTGTCTTTGGCGGCTGCGCCGCTTGGCTGTTTTGTGGTTTGGCGGCGGATGGCGTATTTCGGCGATGCCACAGCGCATGCCTCAATCTTGGGTGTGGCCCTGTCTTTGGCGTTTGCACTGCCGGTGTTTATTGGCGTTTTGCTGATTGCGCTTGCAATGGCGCTGGCGATTTCTGCGCTGCAGGCCCGCGGTCAAACATTAGATACGTTACTTGGGGTGATGGCGCATTCAACGTTGGCTTTGGGCTTGGTGACGGTGTCGTTTTTCTCGGATGTGCGGATCGATCTGATGGCCTATCTTTTCGGGGATATTCTATCGGTTGCTTGGTCCGATTTTCTGTGGATCGGCCTTGGTCTTTTCCTCGTGGTCGGGTTGCTTGGGTGGCGCTGGTCGGCCTTGCTGACCTGCACTTTGAACCGCGATTTGGCGCAGGCTGAAGGGATTAACCCCAAACGTGAGCAATTGGTATTGACCCTGGCCTTGGCCCTTATTGTGGCGTTGGGCATTCAAATTGTCGGAGCCATCCTCATCGCGGCTTTGTTGATTATTCCAGCAGCTGCGGCGCGTAATTTTGCAAATACACCCGAAGCGATGGCCTTGATCGCGGCGGCGTTTGGTGCTTGTGCAACGCTTGGCGGTCTTGCGGCCTCATTGCATTGGGATACACCAACCGGCCCCAGCATTATTTGCTGTGCGGCGGCGTTGTTCTTTACATCAACATTGCTAGGCGCCCTGCGCGGGCGTGGTTTGTCTTAAGTAACGCCGCGCATCGCGCTGTTATTGATCCGCAGGGCTTTCGTTTGTCGTGGCAGGGCCCATCCGGTTGAACACATCCAGATCACGTATGGTGATCGCACCGGATAAGATGATCGATGTAATCACGGCCCAAAGCACCGCGGCGATCGCTGTGGTAATCCAAGCCTTCTTTTTCAAATTGTGATCTTCCGGCGCTCCGGCATGCGTGCCTGGCACGACCGTGCCAACATCGCCCTGCGTTTTGAGGCGAATGGGGATCACAACCAGAAAGGTTAAAAACCACAGAACGGCAAAGAGAACCAGCGCAGAGGTTATAGACATGTTCGGTTTCCTATTCGCTACACTTGTTCAAGTTCAATCAAGGTGCCGTTGAAGTCCTTGGGATGTAAAAACAGCACAGGTTTTCCATGCGCGCCGATTTTTGGCTCGCCTTTGCCCAAAACCCGGCTGCCAGCCTCAATAAGTTGGTCGCGGGCTTTTCTAATATCGTCCACCTCATAACAGATATGGTGGATTCCGCCGCTTGGGTTTTTATCAAGAAAGCTTTGAATAGGGCTGGTTTCCCCCAAAGGATAAAGCAGCTCGATCTTGGTGTTTGGCAGCGTGATGAATACCACGGTGACGCCATGATCAGGCTCATCTTGGGCTGGGCCAACCTCAGCCCCTAGGGTGCTGCGATATTGCTCTGCAGCGCGTTCTAAGTCGGGGACGGCGATGGCCACATGATTGAGGCGTCCGATCATCTGAGCTCTCCTATCGATTGCGCAACCTTATGCGCTGAGAGTGGCGGCGGTGCAAGAGCCGCCCGCGCGTTCTGACTTGAATTAACCGCTTATTAGCCACCCTGAGGCAGGATGGTTTCAGAATCGCAGGAGGCGTGCATGAATTCATTGGATCTGGTAGAACTGACGCCAATGGGGCGCAACACTCGGCCCTTAATCGGAAAAACAGTTCTGATTGTCGAAGATAGCCGTTTTATCTGTGAAGCGGCGCGTTTGATGTGTTTGCACAGCGGTGCGCGATTGCGCCGAGCGGATAGTTTGGCGGCGGCGCGCCGGCATTTGAACGTTTACTTCCCCACAATCGTCATTATCGACGTTGGTTTGCCGGATGGATCCGGCCTTCAGTTGATATCAGAATTGGCGGGCGCATCTCCGCGCATTGGTGTGATTTTGGGCACCAGCGGGGATGATCTGATGCATCATCAAAGCTTGCAAGCGGGCGCGGATGGATTTCTTGCAAAACCTTTTGAAAACCTCTCTTGCTTTCAATCAACGATTTTGCAGCTTTTGCCCATCGAGCAGAAACCCAAAGGCCCGATTGTTCTGCAAGATGCGCCGGTCACGCCTGATTTGATTACCTTTCGCGATGATTTAGTGCAGGCACTGATCAGTTTGAAAGATTACCCCTCTACCAAGGAAGAAGGCTTTATCCGCAGTTTTTTAGCAGGGGTGTGCGCGGCCAGCGGCGATGATTTTATGCGAGAGGCCATAAAAACCGGCGATATTGATCAGCTCTGCGCAAAAATTGAACACCGCATTGGCCAGATCGCAATTCTATAAACCACGATTGTTAACATCGTGCGCTGCATATTGATGGCGCTTCTGCCGCTTTAGTCTTGCGGGATGACTCGCAGGTTCAACTCCATCAATTGATCTGCCATCGGCTGACTTGGCGCGTCCATCATAAGGTCTTCGGCGCGTTGGTTCATGGGGAACATGATCACTTCGCGGATATTTGCCTCATCGGCCAGCAGCATCACGATACGGTCAATCCCGGCGGCGCATCCACCATGCGGCGGTGCGCCAAATTGGAACGCGTTGACCATGCCGCCAAATCTTTTGCGCACTTCGCTTTCATCATAGCCGGCGATTTCAAAGGCTTTGAACATGATTTCGGGTTTGTGGTTTCGGATCGCGCCAGAAACCAATTCATACCCGTTGCAAGACAGATCATATTGGTAGCCCAAAACCGCAAGAGGATCACCTTCAAGCGCCTCCATACCGCCTTGCGGCATCGAAAATGGATTATGTTCAAAATCGATTTTACCGGTTTCCGCATCCTGTTCGTAAATCGGAAAATCAACAATCCAAGCAAAGGCGAAGCGATTTTTGTCGGTTAGATTAAGCTCTTCGCCAATTACGTTGCGGGCGCGGCCGGCAACCGCCTCAAAGGCTTTTGGTTTTCCGCCCAAGAAAAACGCAGCATCCCCCACATCCAGGCCAAGCTGCTGCCGGATCGCTTCTGTGCGCTCTGGCCCGATATTTTTGGCCAAAGGCCCCGCCGCTTCCATGCCGTTTTCGCCGCTGCGCCAGAAAATATAGCCCATGCCAGGCAAGCCTTCTTTTTGCGCAAACGCATTCATTCGATCACAAAACTTGCGGCTGCCGCCCCCGGGTGCGGGGATGGCGCGAATTTCAGTGCCCTCTTGTTCCAATAATTTTGCAAAAATTGCAAAGCCCGACCCGCGGAAATGATCAGAAACGCGCTGCATTTTGATCGGGTTGCGCAGATCTGGCTTATCCGAGCCATACCAAAGCGCTGCATCGCGATAAGAGATTTGAGGCCAATCGGCATCGACCGTGCGCCCGCCGCCAAAATCTTCAAAAACCGAACGTAAAACAGGTTGAATCGTGTCAAACACATCCTGTTGCGTGACAAATGACATCTCAAGATCAAGTTGATAAAAATCAGTTGGAGAGCGATCCGCCCGCGGATCTTCATCGCGAAAGCAGGGGGCAATTTGAAAATATTTGTCAAAGCCCGAGACCATGATCAGTTGTTTGAACTGTTGGGGCGCCTGCGGCAATGCATAGAACTTGCCCGGGTGCAGTCGGCTTGGCACCAGAAAATCGCGCGCGCCTTCCGGGCTTGAGGCTGTGATGATCGGGGTCTGATATTCGCGGAAATTACGGTCCCACATTTTGCGTCGGATACTGGCCACCACGTCTGAGCGCAGCTTCATATTGTCTTGCAACTTTTGACGGCGCAGATCCAAATAGCGGTAGCGCAGGCGCGTTTCTTCAGGATAATCTTGCTCGCCAAAGACCATCAGCGGCAGCTCTTCAGCTTGCCCCAAAACTTCCAGATCGCGAATAAATACCTCAACCTCACCCGTGGGAATTTTGGCGTTGATCAGACTTTCATCGCGCAGCATGACATTGCCATCAATGCGAATACACCATTCGCTGCGCAGCTTTTCAATTTCTGCAAACACGGGGCTGTCCGGGTCTGCCATCACCTGCGTGATGCCATAATGATCGCGCAGATCGATAAACAGCAACCCACCATGATCACGCACGCGGTGCACCCAGCCTGAAAGACGCACGGTCTCTCCGACATTTGATTTATTCAGGTCGGCGCATGTATGGCTGCGATAGACGTGCATGGCTTTGGCCTTTCCAAGCAAAGATCAATTCTTGTGCCGATACACAGGGTTGTGGGGCTGATGTCAAGTCATCCCAGAAGCAGTTTGCCTTTGATTTCGCCTCTAAGCGCGTTGCCAAGCCAAAACGACTGGCAATTTTCCAAATCTTTAGCGGTGATTATTTTTGCCCGCACTTGACGTTTTGCCAGTTTGCGGGCTCGTAACACGCCGGGCAAGCACCCGCTGCTGATTGGGGGCGTCACCCATTCTCCGGTTTTAAGCTGCAGAAAAACATTGGTGATCGTGCCCTCACAGAGATGATTTTTTTCGTTGAAAAAGATCATCTCATCGATATGGGGTGGCAGCGCAGCGCGAGCGTCATCATAGATCTGGCGTTGGGTGGTTTTATGGCGCAGCCAGGGATCATAGGAAGTTAACCGCTGCGCGCTGATGGCAACCTGCCATTCGGGCTGCGTGGGGGCAAGCGGCGCCTGGGTTATTTCAACGGCTCCGGCTTGGTCAATGGTAAGCCTGCATCGCAAGACTTTGGTGGTTTTGATTGTTTGAAGTTTTTCGGTGATGAAGCCGCGCTGAAAAACAAACCCCAATTTTTGCGCGCTTAGGCACATGCGGTCTAAATGCCGTTTTATATCCACCGCCCCGCGCTGCGGATCAATCCGCAGGGTTTCAATCAATCGGCAGTTTTTTGGAATGTGGTTGCGAAGCGGGCTTTCCACAGAGCTTCCTCATATTCTGAGGCGGCATCGCTGTCATAGACCACGCCGCCGCCAACGTTTAATTGAACGCTTTGGTTATCGATCATCAGGCTGCGGATCGCAACGTTGAACTCAGAGCTGCCATCCGGCGCGGCCCAGCCGATCGTGCCACAATAAATTTCACGCGGCTCGGGCTCCAAATCCCGCAAAATTTGCATCGCCCGCAATTTTGGCGCACCGGTGATAGAGCCACACGGAAACAACGCCTTGAAAATATCAGACAGTGTTTGGTCTTTGCGCAATTGACCCAAAACTTGCGAGGTCATCTGATGAACGGTGGCATAGGTTTCCACGCGATAAAGCGAAGGCACCTTCACCGATCCTGCCTCGCAAATGCGCGAAATATCATTGCGCAGAAGGTCTACAATCATCAGGTTTTCTGCGCGATTTTTCGGGTCAGATTGCAGATAGTTTAGCCGTTTCTGGTCTTCAGGTTTCGTGATGCCGCGCGGCTGTGTGCCTTTCATCGGGCGGGTTTCGATCTGCCCTGACGCGTCTGTGCGAAAAAATAATTCTGGAGACCGCGATATGATCGCCCGGCCATCCTCTTGTTCGACCAAGGCGCCGTGTTTTACCGCTTGGTAAGCGCTGAGATCGTCAAACAAACGCGCAACCGATCCTTGGAATTCCGCTGTTAGCCCGAAGGTAAGATTGGCCTGATAAATATCCCCCGCAGCGATATAATGTTGGATGGTGGAAAAGGCCTTTTCATACTCGTCAAACTGCCATTGCGGGGTAAAGGCGCCAAGCTGCGCGGCCCGGTGGGCTGTGGTTGAGACGGGTCGCCGCGCTGTTGGGCCTTTGTAAACGCCAAAACACAGCAAAGGCCATTGCCGCTTTTCCGGCATTGCCGCGTTGAGGCGCGGCTCGAGCGCATAGCCCATTTCATAGCTGGCGTAGCCCGCGATCCAGTGCCCTTGTGAAAGCGCTGCATCCAAAGCTGCCAGCGCGTTTGGCAGCGCTGAGGGGGAGGCAGCGCAAATCACCCTGATCGGGTGGTCAAAACTGCGCGGTTGTTGCGCATCGCCTGTGTCAAACCGAATCTTCATGTCACGTCCGCTGCTATTCTTACGTTCCTCATAGGACCAGTTTACCGAAGAAGACAGACACTTTTACTGCAAATAATGGTATTTTTGCCTAGGCACTTGCACCTTGCAGCGTGATCTCTATAACCCACAACAATTTGCCGCGTCTTGCTTGGCAGCGCTCGGCTGTTTCGCCGCTTTATCAAAGGTTTTATAATGCCCAAAAGAACCGATATTTCATCGATCATGATCATCGGAGCCGGTCCTATTGTTATCGGACAAGCTTGTGAATTTGACTATTCAGGGGCGCAGGCCTGTAAAGCGTTGCGAGAAGAAGGGTATCGGGTGATTCTGGTCAATTCCAATCCGGCCACGATTATGACGGATCCGGGCTTGGCGGATGCCACATATATCGAACCGATCACCCCAGATGTGGTTGCTAAGATAATCGAAAAAGAACGCCCCGACGCGTTATTGCCCACGATGGGTGGGCAAACTGCGTTGAACACATCTTTGGCGCTAGAGGAAATGGGCGTTTTAGACAAATTCAACGTTGAAATGATCGGCGCGAAGCGTGATGCGATTGAAATGGCTGAAGATCGTAAATTATTTCGCGAAGCGATGGATCGGTTGGGGATCGAAAACCCCAAAGCCACGATTATTACCGCGCCGAAAGATGCCGAAGGTAAAACCGATTTGAACGCCGGCGTTCGCATGGCCAATGAGGCCTTGGATGAAATTGGATTGCCCGCGATCATTCGCCCAGCCTTTACGTTGGGCGGAACAGGCGGCGGCGTGGCCTATAACCGCGATGATTTTGAATATTATTGCCGCACGGGCATGGATGCTTCGCCGGTGAACCAGATTTTGGTGGATGAATCGCTTCTGGGTTGGAAAGAATATGAAATGGAAGTGGTTCGCGACACAGCGGATAACGCCATTATCGTTTGTTCGATTGAAAATGTGGATCCGATGGGCGTGCATACGGGCGATTCGATCACCGTAGCGCCAGCGCTGACGTTGACGGATAAAGAATATCAAATCATGCGGAACCATTCGATCGCCGTGTTACGCGAAATTGGGGTGGAGACTGGCGGCTCGAACGTGCAATGGGCGATCAATCCCGAAGATGGCCGCATGGTGGTGATTGAAATGAACCCGCGCGTGTCTCGCTCGTCTGCGCTGGCCTCTAAAGCAACCGGGTTTCCGATTGCAAAAATTGCCGCCAAACTGGCGATTGGCTATACGCTTGACGAGCTGGACAATGATATCACCCGCGTAACGCCTGCAAGCTTTGAGCCGACAATCGATTACGTTGTAACCAAAATTCCACGTTTTGCCTTTGAGAAATTTCCCGGTTCGCAGCCTGCGCTGACCACAGCGATGAAATCTGTCGGAGAAGCGATGGCAATTGGCCGCACGATTCATGAATCGTTGCAAAAAGCGTTGGCGTCTATGGAAACCGGTCTCACCGGTTTTGATGAGGTTGAGATCGAAGGGGCACCCGAAAAAGCTGCGGTTGTGCGCGCGATCAGTTTGCAAACGCCGGATCGGATGCGCACGATTGCGCAAGCGATGCGCCATGGGTTGAGCGATGATGAAATTTTTGCCGTCACCAAATTTGACCCTTGGTTTCTGGCGCGGATCCGCGAAATCGTTGATATGGAAGAGGCCGTGAAGACAAATGGGCTTCCGCAAGATACAGAGGCTCTGCGCGAGTTGAAAATGTTCGGCTTTACCGATGCCCGTCTTGCCCATTTGACGGGGAAGAGCGAAACCGCGATACGCCAGCTGCGCCATGCGAAGGGGGTGACGGCCGTGTTCAAGCGGATTGATACCTGCGCGGCTGAATTTGAAGCCCAAACTCCTTATATGTATTCCACCTATGAAGCCCCGATGATGGGCGATGTGGAATGTGAAGCGCGCCCGACCGAGGCTTCAAAAGTTGTAATCTTGGGCGGTGGCCCAAACCGTATTGGGCAGGGAATCGAATTTGATTACTGCTGTTGTCATGCTTGCTTTGCACTGACCGATGCGGGCTATGAAACCATCATGGTGAATTGTAATCCTGAAACGGTTTCTACTGATTATGATACCTCAGACCGGCTATATTTTGAGCCGCTTACATTCGAACATGTGATGGAAATTCTGCGTGTTGAACAAGAAATGGGCACTTTGCACGGGGTGATCGTGCAGTTTGGCGGGCAAACCCCTTTGAAATTGGCCAAAGCGCTGGACGCTGAAGGAATTCCGATTTTGGGCACCACGCCGGATGCGATTGATTTGGCCGAAGATCGCGAGCGGTTTCAAAAACTGGTGCAAGATCTGGGACTAAAGCAACCCAAGAACGGCATTGCCAGTACGAATGAACAGGCGATTGAAATTGCCCAAGGGCTAGGGTTTCCTTTGGTGATCCGTCCGTCTTACGTGCTGGGCGGCCGGGCGATGGAAATCGTGCGCGATATGGGACAATTGGAACGCTATATCAAAG
>ENA-OREB01000538-OREB01000538.1-marine-metagenome-genome-assembly--contig:-NODE-538-length-19061-cov-2.542193_pt1 | contig 19061 bp, 13 predicted proteins | sample MGYA00248625_ERZ508552 | MGnify/ENA primary metagenome ERZ508552 (study PRJEB26219, sample SAMN06267888) | marine metagenome | isolation source: Monterey Bay, California, USA | place: USA:Monterey Bay...
CAAAGATTACCCAGACTGCCCTAAAAACCGCTGAGACTCAGACTGTGCCAGTCTCAGCAACTTTATTTGGTCATTACAAGACAGTTGGGATTAAGCTACGTTTTCAGTCCTTACGCCGCAACGAAAATCCACTCATTTCGTCGTAGGTGAGCAATAGAGAACCGGTCGAAGCAGAACGGTCAAAAATCTCTGCGGTCAACGCTTCATCCGTCGGCCAAGGAAAACAAAAGACGATATCAAATTCATCGATTTCAAGACCCAGCTCGGAGTAGTCATCGACCGCCTCGGTCACCATCGATATCGAGCCATCGTTTTCTGCAAACGCGGAGTCGATTAGGTCATCCACTCCCTCGGGCACAAAACTGCCGCAGACAATATTGACTGCCAACTCATGCTCTTGAATTAAACCCTCAGCAACTCCGACTAACCCTGCGTCGATTTCAATCCCATGAGCCTCAAAACCAACCATCGAAGCGATCATCGTCGCGACGCCAATGCCGCTGCCCCACTCGCAAAATTTCATTCCGCAGGTCAAACAATTTTTCTCAATCAATCGCAGAACAGAATACAACTTTCGGTAATCGCTGGGCACAAACCCCCGGTAACCGGCAGGGACCTTAGTCCGATGCCGTTCCACTTCACTGGAAATATCGCTAAGGAACTTATCGACTTCTCGAGGAATAGGTTCCTGATCAAGCAAAATTGAAACACTCGAAAGCGACATTGTTTCACACTTTCACATTCATAGGACAAATAAAAAAAAGCAGCAGGCTTAACACCCGCTGCTTTTCTTTATAGTCAATTTGATTTGAGTTTCTACTCGAGGTCTGCTTGCTGACCATCTTTCATGTTAGCTGCGGCCATGTAAGCCTCTGGATTGACTGACTCATTTAAGAACCTCGCCGACCCATCCATCATCGCAACCAGACATCCACCCGAGTGATTACTACCTGCTGGAACCTGATTCCAGAGAGGGGCTGTCAAGTCTGCGTTGATCAAGTTGTTATCAAAACCGTTCAATCCGTAGACGATTGCATTTCCAGAGTAAATCGATTGAAGGCCACCTTGCATTCGGTAACCAAATGCCCAACCTTTTCGTAAAGGATTCCACTGACCATCTTTCGATGTCCGCGATGACTCAAATACGGCCATCGTGTTTGACGAACCATCACGGCAATCGTCAAAGTTCTTTCCGTACTTCGACTGAAAGTCTAAGTTGTTCGGCTTGACTGTTGGACTAGCTGACCGCGGAGAGAAGACTCCGTTGGTTCCAATCACTCCACCTGAACCAGCGATGGTCTGTTTGTTATGCACGAATCCATTAGGCGCGGTACCAACCGCGCCCATGCAAGCCATGTAGTGATTGGCATACTGAGAAAGGTCATCCGTCGCTGACTCATCTTCCTGAGTTGCTGATGGGCAAAGCAAAATTGGAATTCTGAAATCTCGCGAGTTATTACCCGACCAATTTCCAGGGCCATTACCTAACCGAACCGTATCGGCAACATTCTGCTGTTCGATGAATGGCAGAACTGCCGCCACCCAACTTCGATTACCTTTGCCAGTAATAAACGGGGCAACCGTCGGAAATTTCAAGTTAGCACTTTGATAATTGTGATTCGCCAGCACAAGCTGCCGTGCGTTGTTTAAGCAAGAAGTACGTCTTGCTGCCTCTCGAACTTGCTGCACCGCTGGCAATAACATGCCAACAAGAATGCCAATAATGGCAATTACCACCAAAAGTTCTACCAGCGTGAACGCCTGCCGTTCGTTTCCTGAATGACGTTTTGACATTCAAACACCTCCGAAGAAAGACCTAAATCAGGCAGCAAAAAATCGGGTGATTGCAGCAAAAGTGCCGCTATCAGTGATGATCGAGCTTTTGTACGCCTAAAAACACCAGACGACTTGTCCAGTTTCTAGGGAAGCATAGGTCACTACCGACGTGCTTGGAGGGAGCTTTTTACGCGATTCTCTAACTATTTCACGAATCGAGGGTAGGCAAGACGCTCCCCGCATCAAAACAATACAACGTCAACGAAAAAACCATCAAGCTTAAGGCTTGATGGTTTTGTTATATTCGGGCAACACTGTGCCGTCGGCCGAATCGCGGTAAGCGTTTCAGCCCACTCTATATTGTTTACTCGAGATCATTATCTTGCCCGGCATTCACTCCCGTCGCAGCAACGAAAGATGCATAGTCGACATTCTCATCAGTAAACCTTGCGGAACCATCCAACATTGCAACTTGGCAACCACCTGAGTGGTTACCGGATGCGACTCTCGTTCTTTGCAAAAAACAAAGGAAGAAACCAGGCCTTTATCAAGCCCGTAACTATTTTCCTTTCTAAATCAGGAAAACTAGCCACTTTGGCGAGCAGGTTGAGATTGACCCAAAACTTACGTTTCCGATAGGCTCATCAAAGTGCTATCTGGTAAGCACTTGCAACACTCGGCTTGACCGCTGAAAAAGAGTCAACCATCCGGTGCAACTTGACCGGTTTCAATCAACATCATGGATGTAGACGGATCAATTTATGTCGACTTTTTCAAGCCTGTCATTAATCCTCGCCGAAGATCACAACACCACGGAACAACGGATTGACGATTGCTTGCAAGCGATTGGAAAATCCCAATGGCGAGCCGAGGTCATTGTCATTGCGCCGCCAGACTCTCCACTGACCCGGCCCCCTCTGCAAGCGCCAAAACGAAAAGTAGTACCGAGCCTAAAAGCTGCAATCAACGCCGCTCGCCATCCTGTCATCGCGTTACTCGAGCCGGAAGTTTCCGTAGACGCCAATCAATTTGGATTGATGCTTGAGCAAATTGGCGAGCTTCCGATTCAGTCGTCCTTTACCAACAACTGCAACAAACAAACTCAGCCAAACGTAATCCCCCGGCTCTTATTTAAACTCTACTCATTCTTAATTCGGTTCCTTTTAAAAGTAAATAAAACTGAGTTCGATTACGGCCTCACCATTTTTCAAAAAGATCAACTCTGTGATATCCCCGATCTATACAAATCGCTTCCTATGGAAGTACCTGCCGACCAGAGCAGGGAAGGGCACAATACACTTAATCAATTTGTTACTGAAACTCTCTCTCGAGCACGCCTTCATCGCCTATCGGTCACAGAGGCTCGCATCGAGCAGCTGAATATTGCCGACACCGCGACTACTCCGTCGCTTCCTCAAACCTTAAAAGCAATTCAACGTGGCTGCCGTTTTTGGTGGAACAGCATTATGTTCCCAGTGAGTCTGAAAGAGTCGCCCGTCCGCCGCTACAAAACCTATGAGAGATTTTTGGGAACGGTGGGGCTGTTACTTATTGCTGCCATCGTCTTTTTCAACAGCCTCAACTACCCACTGTTTGAACCGGATGAAGCAAGAAATGCACAACTGGCACTGAACGTGATTGAAAGTGGTCAGTGGATGTCTTTGACATTGGCCGAAGAAAATTACTGGGACAAACCACCGCTCCAAATGTGGGCCATTGCTGCGAGCTATAAGATCTTTGGCGTCAGCCCATTGGCAACACGACTACCAGTGGCGGTGGCTTCGATGTTCACGATCCTCGCGACTCTGTTACTTGGTAAGAAATTACTGGGCTACCGTGGTTCCTGGTTCGGCGGGCTACTCCTCTTACTGACAACAGGCTTTGTCTGTGTCAGTCGTTATGTCACGATGGATGCATCCTTGACCGCCATGTCAACGATCATGTTGCTCAGCACCTACCTTGCCGTCACTAACGGTTTTAAACGTCACTATGCAGTTCTCGCCAGCATCGCTTGCGGACTAGGAATCTTAATCAAGGGCCCCGTGATCGGCGTACTATGCCTTCCACCCTTGATCTTGTTTTTCTGGCTAAGCCCAATTCAAAAACGACTTCCGCGTCGTTGGTGGATGTGGTTTTCAATTCCTGCATTCTTAGTCTCGGCCCCATGGTTTATTGCAACCGCCTGGATTCACCCCGACTTCCTGACCTACTTTTTCTGGAAACACCACGTGGTGCGTTTTTCCGATGCCTTCAACCACCGCGAACCGTTCTGGTATTACCTGGTCGGGATATTTATCTTCATGTTCCCAGCCTCCTACCTCATCCCGTCGCTGATTAAGTTCCTGACCTCGCGACGACCCGAAAATCGATTCCTGAGAACTCGCGAACAGGGGTTTTTATTACTCGCATCGCTGTGGATCATTGGCTTCTTCTCAATATCCGAGTCAAAGCTACCGACCTATATCGTCCCCTCATTTCCTTTGATTTGCCTTCTTATGGGCGGACTGCTGGATCGAAAATTATTCAGCCGGCAAACGGACGAAGCCATCGCTCAGCAGACACGAAAAGACGGCACCGCTCCCGCCAAACTAACCTGGCTCGTACGGACCGGACGACGTGCTCCATTTGAAATACTATTTTGGTTTACCATTATTGGAATCATCTCGGTCACCCTTTTGAATTCCAGTAACGCCCCCATTCTAACCACCGGCGAGTTCCTTACCGGGTTATTAATCATTGTTGGCCTAGTGACTGCCTCTTACGTCTACCGACAAAAAGTTAAAGTCAGCTGGGCCTGCTTCGCGGCCACCGGCCTGTTGGTTGTCACCCTCTCGACTCATCGATTAATTCCTACCATTTCGATTGATCGATCAATCCATCACGCTGCCAGCCAAGTTAAAAACACCGATGAATTCAATTCAGCACCAATCGTATTCTTCGGTCGGGAAACGTATGGTTCCGCGATCACTCTTAATTCAGATGACATTGTCACTTTTTATTCGAGCGAAGCGAACTCACTGGCTCGGTTCATTGAAAAGAATCCTCACACGATCGTTGTCGCGGGTGAAAATGAAATGAATATCCTCCGCCATGAACTTCCCTGGACAATCGAAATCGAAGAACGTGAAGATGCACGCCACCTTTACGTAACCCGCCCGCAACATACCCATCCGGCGTCCGTGGCGAAGCAACCAAGTGAAAACGTCGTCCGCTAATCACCTGAAAAGCGTAACACGTTCGAACATCCATCGCGGCGTCGACGGCCTTGTGACGACACTCCCGGCAAGCCATTCGTGTTCTTCGCGATTTCTGTGCACGCAAGTTTCCGCTCGCCTCACAGGAACAGCTGGAGTCTATGCCGGTCGCTCTTCATGCCTCTCAATCATTTAAAGCTCTCAACCGGTTCAACAAAACGAAGCGGTGGTCGCCAATCTCGCATGACGTCCCGTTTAGGGCATTTGGGGAATAAAAACCCTTATAACCGGCGCGACCCAAACAGGTGGCTCAACTACGTAACCATTCAACTTTATCTAGGCCTACGTTTCGTTTTTATCACGCAGGTTTTACCAGATGGTGTATTTTTCCAACATCACCCAACGGACGATGGTGAAGTAAAGCGAATCCCCACAATTCTGAGAAACGCAGGCTCTCAAATGACTAAAACTAAGCAAGATCTCACAAAACTGGACGAAACTGGCGAACGCAAAACTGACCGACGCAAGAAGAAGACAAAGGCTGAGGCGGAAGCCAGTGCACCGGTTGTCGAGCGACGAAAAGTAAAACGACGCCGCCAAATCGATCCGACCACTTGCGAACGAGAATACTCTGACGCGGAAATCGAATTCATGCACGCCATGGATGAATACAAACGATCAAGCGGACGGATGTTTCCAACCTGCAGCGAAATTCTCGAAGTCTTGTTGAAAATGGGATACCGAAAAACTGCCGACGCTCAAGAGATCTACAACCCTGAGCAACCCGCAGAAACTCAAAACGATGAAGACATTAGTTCAATCGAAGAACAAATCGCGTAACCAACCGCGCGTTCTTTGCCTTTAAACACATTTCAACACGCCTGGCCTCCGCCATGCGTGTTTTTTTATTTACGGCCTCCCAGTTGCCCAAAGTGATAGCATCTGATTTAGGCGTCCGCATCCGGATTTCAATAACCACGAAAAGAAGGCTCCCACTACCGCTCACGGCCCTACGCCTCCCATTGGAATTGACGTCATTTAGTCAATTGAATACCGTTCGTTTATCTCACGAATGTCGTTTCAATCAATCCTGTGCCGGGATTGATACAACGTGTGCACTTTCCCCGATTTTGACGGTCTATGATTCCCAAGTTGTTAACACGATACGTCATGTGGGAGTTCACCAAGATTTTCATAATCTCGGCCTGCTCATTCGTTCCGTTGATTCTTTTGTTGGTGGTTACCCGGGAAGCCCAATCAGAAAAGATCAGCCCCTTACTGGCTGTTCAAGCACTTCCTTTTCTGGTCCCTAAAGCACTTTCCTATTCCCTGCCACCGATCTGTTTATTTACCGTCTGTGTCGTTTTCGGACGCATGTCAGCAGAACACGAGGTCACGGCAATCCAGGCAATGGGGATTCACAAGTCAGTCCTCTTTTTTCCTGTCATCGTCCTCGCCTTTCTCGTTAGCCTGTTATCAATCTGGCTCAACGACATCGACGCCTCTTGGGGTTTCCATGAGACCACAAAATTTGTGAACGCCTCATTTGAAGAAGTCATCCTTGACGGCCTTCGGACGAATGGAGAATTCGAACGTGGAAACGTCAGAATCGAGGTGGAGGATATCGAAATGGATAGCAACGGTGCACGTCTGATCACTCCCACCATTGTAAAACAACACGATGAAGACCCTAAAAAAAGGCTTCACATCGAAGCGGAAGACGCCCGCCTCAAAGTCATCCCTGCTGAGGGGAAAATCATGATTACATTTACCGACCCCGTCATTGTTCACGATGGTTTTAAACTAAGTACACCTGGTGAGGATATTTTAGAATTCCAGATCCCCAACAATGATCAGGGCGGTCGTTTCGAAAACCCGGATCATCTCTACATGAGCCAAATACGAGACAACAAAATCAAACAAGTTGCGTTTATTAAAGAACTCGAAAAGTCCAACGCAAATATTGCGGCTCAACAGCTTATCACAGGCGACCTGTTAGGACTAACTAATGTTGCCTGGGAAACTAGAACGCAGGAATTAGAAGAGGCCAACCATCGGCTATCTCGCCTCAACCTCGTCACTCCTCGCAGGTGGGCAAGTGGATTTGCCTGCCTCGCCTTTGCAGTCATCGGGATCCCTATCGCCTTAAAAATGAAAACCGTCAACTACACGTCCGCGTTTGGCATGTGCTTTTTTCCAATCCTGGTGGTCTATTACCCGATTTTCGAAACAACGCTCAACGCCTGCAAAGAGGGAACCCTGCATCCCTATGGAGTATGGACCAGTAACCTGCTGGCGATCGGCTTGGGAGCAATCCTGCTCTACCGAGAATCAAAGAGCTCGTAGATCTTAACGCTTCAGCGTTTTTAACGATTCCAAAATTAAGACTCTGAGGCTTTTGATTCAATCGAAACCTTTGACTCAATCTTATCTTGATAAAAAGTACGCCATTCGTAGCACTGCTTGCACCCGGTTTCGAAATCCCGGCAAACCCGTGGTCGATACTCATGGTGCATGCATTGACGCGATTCAGGACTGTACCAAATGCAGGCCCCGTCAAATGTCGACGGATCATCTCCATACTCCGGCAATTGATAATCCCGCATATAATCTAACCACTGTTCTCGCAAATCATCCGGGAGCGCATGCCAATAACTTTCGCCGGGGTGCCCTGAAAGTAATTCCTTCAGTCTCCGCGGATCCTTTTTAATTTGCGCTGCAAGTTTGACATCTGACCGAATCTGTTCTTCCGTCAAAGGCTCCCGAGGGGTTTGAAATGCGGGATACCCCATGTGCAAACAGCAAACGCCGCAGCCCTCGCAATCCGCGATCACTCTCAGTTCGCTCGAATCACTTTTACTTCCCTGACCCGCCATCAACCCTTACTCCTGCAATATGAAATCACAACCTAAACCAAATTTCACCCAACGTGCATGACTGGCGAATCGCATCGCCAATGCTTTAAGAACCAACTCACTGGGAAACAATCGCCTGTCCAATCATGCCGATCAGCAAACGGACATCGACTGGCTTTCGCATGACCTTCCACGTCCCCGCCTCCATCGCACGGCGGTCACCGTCTTCGCCCGCATAAGCCGTGACCATGATCGCTGGCACTGCAGGCCGAAGGACATGAATTTTTTCGAGCAGTTCCACGCCGTCCATTCCAGGCATTTTGAAATCGAGTAAACACAGATCCAACCGCCCACCTTCGCCGGAATCAAGCTCGCTCAGCTTTTCGAGCGCCTCCTGCCCACTGGCGGCTGTAATAATCTCGTACCCTAATTCTGACAGAATATCCGAGAGGTTAGCGAGAATATCGAGATCATCGTCCACGATTAAAATGCGATAAGAGTCAGTCATAGGTTTCCGGTTGCGTTGTAGGAATGCCCCAAGAGTATTGCATTAAGTAATGGTTAATTCAAATCCACTGTCACGCCCGACTAATTACTCAGATATTTCCAGCAGGTAGACAAGCTAAATCTATCTCTTTCCTATTGCCTAACTTCCCGTTACTTACCTTCATACTTTCTTAACATCGCCCCGGTTGAGAGAAATTCTAAAGTCACTTCCAACGCCTAACTGGCTATCAACGGAAAGACTGCCTTGATTTTTCTCAACAATCGCACGAGTGATTGATAAACCGAGTCCCATTCCCCGAGCCTTCGTCGTAAACAAGGGCTCGATAATATCCTTGAGATTTTCACTCGCAATCCCAACCCCGCAATCTTTAATTGAAAAAACAACCTGCAGAGCGGACACTTTTGAGCCAACTGTCAAAACGCCGCCGTCGGGCATCGCATCGCGGGCGTTCCGAATGAGATTCCGAAACGCAATCGCAATCTGCCGCTCATCGACCATCACTTCTGGCATTCCCTCTTCAAACAAAAAAACTACATCGAGGTTCTCTGGCAGCCGAAGCGAAGAAATGACCGTGCGCAGCAAAGGTTCAATTGCTACCGGACACAAATTGGCCTCTGGCATGATCGCAACATCAGCGAGCGCGGTAATCACATTATCAACTGTCGAAACTTGTCGATCGATCCGCTCAAGATGCTCTCGCACCTTTTCTGTCGAGGGATTTTTCGCATTGAGCAGAAAATACGCGGAGGTCTTTACGGCGTTAAGCGGATTGCGAATCTCATGGGCAATTCCCCCAGCGACTTTCCCCAAGGTTGAAAATTTCTCACTCCGCATCAACTCATCTTGAGCGCAACGCAGCTCTTCGGTCTTCAATGCAACCTGCCGTTTCAACTCATCTTGCATCTCATTTTGATGCTGATGTGCGCGACGCTCAGCAAGCTTAAGCTCGGTTACATCTAAAACGGTTGCCACAAACACCGATCTTGAGCGGAAAGAAGATAGCTGCAGATTCACCACCACTTCGTAAGTCGTGCCATCTTTCCTAACATGCTCCGTCTCAAATTGCAGGCTCTCGTTTAATCCCTGCAAAAGCGGTTTAACCAGTTCTTGAAAGCCAGCTAAAGAAAATTTGGGATTGATATCAACGGGAGTCATTTCCGCTAACTCACTCAAGCTATAACCTAAATTTTTCCTCGCTCCCAAATTGACGAGCACAAAGTGTAGATCCGAAGCATCTAAAATATAAGTCTCATTGAGTGATTCCTCGATAATGCGACCGAGCGATTCCTGCTGCTCTTCGAAACGTTTAATGCAGGCGTGGTCTCGCATAAATACTGCAAAGCCTTCCCTTCCGTTTACCAATAGTTCGCTGACAGCGACATGGACGGAGAACGAAGTCCCACCCTTGTTTCTAGCCGTCAATTCAGTCCCAACGCCAATCTTCGCCAAGGAACGGAGTTCATCGACGCGAGCGGACAATCGTCCCGCCTGTTCACAACCAAACGACGGGATCAACATGGAAACATTTTCACCAACCAATTCTGTTTTCGTATAACCAAACAAAATCTCAGTCGCTGGATTGACTGTTTTAATGCCCCCTAACTCGTCAACTGAAAGGATTGCGTCGACAGCGCTCTCATGAATCGCAGCGAGAGTTTGAAAAGGTAAGTCAATTTCGTCGATCGGTTCCACGATTTCTTCTTTTTGATGAACTACGGCATGGGAAACTTCATGATACCAAGATTATTTCTTCATACGCGCCATAGGACCAAATTTTAAAAGGACAACGCGACTCGCTATTTAGACAGATTCAACTGCATAGATAGATTTAACTGCAAGGCAATAATGAGTTGGACCTGAAGAACTCGCTCAACGTTTGATTGCTGAGAGAACGTCCTCCATTGTCGGTCGATCGTGGGGCGTTTTGCTAACGTGATGCATTCTCACGATTCCTTCCGGGTCCACTAAAACGTCACCCCCTAATTGCCGCCAATCCTTGCCAGGTCTCCCCGGGCGATGCCCGCTTAAAATTAGCCCAAGATAACGCACTACGGACGAAACTCCGTAAATCGCTGACCAACTCCCTCGCTCAAATCCGTAACGCCGGTAAAGCGAACGATCGCTATCGACCAGCAACGGCCACTCCGCCAACAGAGATTCTGCATAGGGATTAGCAAGTTCCGGATCGTCGAAGGTAATGACCTTTACGTCGACCCCACGTTCAACCAACTCCTTCTGTTTTTGCCGCAACTGCGACAAATGAGCACGACACGGAGGTCATCCTAAGTGTCGGTGGAAAACCAGCAGTTGCCATCGACCTAAACTCTCGGATGAGTCATGCTCTCGCCCCAAAGTGTCTTTCAATTTAAATTCCGCTGCCTTCTGCCCCGTCCAAGATTTCATTTCAGTCCTTAAACTCGCCTAACGGTTATTGGTTCCCGCCGGCATCAATCCAAATTGCAGAGTGCCCAATTGCCCTGTCATGTTAACCGCAAAATCACGTAAATATTTGTTAAAAAAATCGCTGATCGAATGGATTCAAAAACAAACGAACCCTTAAACTACCGGAGACTCAAGGGGAACGCGAAAGCTCATTGCCGATAAATATCTGTTAACATAAAACTCGTCCAGTTGAGCCTTCTAAATTTAGGGCAAATTAAACAACAACACAAAGGAAAGAGCTCTTGTGAATAAAGTCATCTCACCGCTTAAAATCGCTGAATCGCTAACCGAATTATGGTCTCCCAGAATTGTGGGCGAAGTAGATGACGCCTACGTAAAAGTCGCAAAACTGCAGGGTACTTTGACCTGGCATGCTCACGACGAAGAGGACGAAATGTTCCTTGTCCTGAGAGGCCAATTAATTATTGAAATGGAAGAAGAAACGGTAATCTTGAATGAGGGCGATTTTTTTGTGGTTCCCCAAGGTATCCGCCACAACCCTATCGCGAATGAAGAGTGCCTCATTTTGCTTTTCGAAAAAAAAACAACACTCCACACTGGCGGTATTGAACACGCCAAAACAAAATCAATCGATGAGCAATTGCCGTAAAATCAATGACATCCCTTCAGGTTCGCTGCAATTCCATCGGTAGCCATCATCGCAACTCATTTAAATTCGTATGGTAAAACCCAGCGCAGCCAGCTAAAACCAGCCTGTAGGTTTAAACGAGACTGCCATGCTAAAAAAAATCTTTATTAACTTTTTCCTGATCGGTTGGCTATTAGTCCTGGCCATCGACTCCGCCCCCATAACAGGGCAGTGGCATCAGCAATTAAAAGACCAATTAGATCCTTACCTCGATGTTACTGGCTTGTGGATTGGCGGCTGGCAACTTTTCGCTCCGGAACCTGACAAGGTAAACTCCTACATCAGTGCAGAAGTTCGATTCGCGGACAAGAAATCCGCTTTTATTCGCTCGCCGCAATGGCGACTCATGTCCGCTTCCGAGCGTTTCATGAGTTTTCGCGAGGCAGAATATTTCGACAAAATTCGATTAGATAACAACGCAGTAGCGTGGCCTGCGTTATGCGAATTCTGGGGCAACACCGCCGAGCATCCGGACGGCTTGGATATCCCCGCAAAAGAAATCATTGTAAAACGTCACTGGGTTGTAATCCCCAAACCCAATCAAGAGAACTTGCTACAATTCCCCGCACCGCCGAAATGCAATCGAGATTACATCATTTACGCGAAAGAACTAAACGTTGAACCCGCTCAATAAAGCGTTCGAAAAAACCCGAGGTGCCTGGGATTTTTTTTTCACAAGAAATCGCATCTGGGGATCTTTGCGCTTATTCGAATCGGATACGCCATAGTTCTGTTGATTAACGTTCTTACTTGGTGGCCTTTTCTGGAAATCTGGTTTGGTGAAAACGGCCTAGTTCCATTCGAAGTTTCAAAACAGATCGTAGACGAAAATACGATCACTCTCTTTGAATTTTTACCGCGGACATCATTCGCACTTTGGACTTGCTATCTCATCCTAATCGCCAATGCGATCGCCCTTGCGTGCGGATTTCTTACACGAATTCAATTACTTTCAATTTTCATCCTCTATAACTCTTTCGTCCATCGGAACGTTTTGATCGTCGATGGCGAAGATACCGTTTTTCGTTTGATGGCGTTTTATCTTTTCTTTTCGCCGTCGGGATTTTATTTTTCTGTAGACAACTGGCTTCGAAAAAAACTCAACCAATTAACAACAAAGGCGAAGCCCGACGCCGAGTCACCACCGCCTCCTGAATTTGCAATCTGGCCACTGCGTCTAATACAAATTCAAACAGTCACCATTGTCCTATTTTCCGCCCTCGAAAAATTGCATGGCGGCGATTGGATCGACGGGACAGCGCTCTACTACGTTTCTCGCCTCGACGATCTTTTTTACAGACTCCCATTACCAGCCTTTCTATTTAAGTCGATAGTCCTAATCAAAACCTTGACTTGGGCGACTTTGGTTTTTGAGCTCACTGCACCGATTGCCGTGTGGTTCAAACGTACCCGTATCCCTGCTTTAATCATCCTTTTTACGTTTCATCTCTCCCTCGATTACACTATGAATCTCAATCTTTTCCAATATCTCATGATCTTGGGATGGTGCTCATTCTTGCAACCGGGGGACTTTGCATTTATTAAGACAAAGCTCGGATTTGCCACCCAAAAATCCACCTAAAAAATCCTCCATTCTCAACATCGCAAGTAGGCAATCTGAAAGAACACCCAGATGAATCCAAGTTTTACAATTACGAAGCGGAAATCGCATCTATTCGCCATCACCTCTGTTTGTGTGTTGGTGATAATATCCGGTTGCAATTCACAAAAGAAAACGGCGAATTCAACGGTCACAACCGAACCGGTTGCCGCCCCGCCTTCCAGTACACCGACCGCTCAAGACCAGACCGCCAACTTGCCCGCGGCGGAACCGGCGATCCCTCTGGAGAACATTCTTGATGCCGCGCTAAACGGCGACGTCGAAACGATTCAATCTGCTTTGGATTCCAACTTCGATGTCAATTCAACCAATGAGCAAAAACGTTCTGCTGTGATGCTGGCCGCATTTAACGGGCACACGGACATCGTTAAACTGTTAGTCAGAAACGGTGCTTCTCCCAACCTCCGGGACTCAAGCGGCCGAACCGCGTTGATGTTCGCCTCCACGGGCGCTAACCCTGACACGGTGGAATTCCTAATTGTCTCCGGCGCTGAGCTTAACGCTGTCGATAGCAGCGAGGGATTTACAGCCTTAATGTTCGCCGCCGCGGAAGGACAAACCGAAGTCGTCCGAACATTGCTCAAATACAAAGCCGACGCCTCGCTGAGAGACGCCGACGGGGAATTAGCCCTCGGATTCGCAAGGAAAAACGGGCACGCCGAGACCGCCAAATTGCTGACCGAACAACAGTCGCCATAACTTCCGGTAAGTATTAACCTCTGGGAAGCCTTAACTTCCGGAGAGTATTAATTCCACTGGACGGTGGTCACTGGTTTTTTCATTATCGGGAAAGTCATTTTCCCTGACAATCACACGGCTCGATGCATTCCATGTCTTTGCCGCACCGCTGAGAAAACTGAAATCAAGTAACGAATCGATATAATTGTCGACACCGTCACCATCTCGATCCGACCAGTTCGTATCGACCAACGGCTCAGGGCGAACCCACAGCCAAACATTGTCTTTCATGAACTCGTCGAAAGCCTTGTTCCCTTTTTCCGTGGCGAACTCAAAATCGAGATTATAGTCACCGATTGCGATGATCGGAATCGACTTGGTCCGCGCCCACTCACGCAGCGTACTCGCTTGCTCCTGACGAAAATTCTTATTTCCCCGAGCAAGGTGATTCATTAAAAAGACAACCTCTTGCGAGTTCGCAAGATCCTTTAATTTCACGTAAAGCGGTACTCGATGGTGGCCGTCATCAAAAACAAAACCTGAAACTTCCTTCATCTCTTCAGTTTCAATCAGTGAGAACTTGTCTTTGCTAAAAGCGAGCCAAAGATGATCGTCCTCTCTGGTTTCGTTTGCGCCCGAGATTCCACGAATATATTCGTATCGCCCGGGCCATTTTTTCGACAATGCTTCCTCGTACGCCGCCGGTGTTTCCACCTCAGAGAGTCCGATTACGTCATAATCGCCAAGCTCGACCAATTGAGCAGCAACTGTCGCTGGGTCGTTTCCACCCGACTCCACGTTCCAATGCAAAATAGAATAAGAGAAACCATGAGAATCGCTACCTCCATTCTTTACGTCTATCTTGGGCGTTGCCGTAACCGCCTGAGGCTCCACTCCGCTCGCTTTTGCTGAGTCGCTCTCGGTTGGACTATCAGTGGGGGCACAGCCAATGTTCAGAAGGCACCCGAAAAGGACTAGGCTAACCGTCGCCAAAACATCTACCCAACGTCTACTATTAAATCTGGTCACGTTTCCCTCGTGGTTTATTTGCGTTATTTAATACAGCTTAAACCGAAGAGGGCGACTTTTGGAAGAGGCGGGTCAGAATCCTCAAATGGATAGCTAAAATCTTCTGCAAAGAGTACGATGAGACTTATTATTTTCAGCGGGTTACGAATTCCCTGGAGGAACCCGCCAACCAAAATCTCACTCCCTTTCCAACTTTGGGTTACCTAGCATGCTGCGGCCAGTCCTACACTCGATAGCTTTGGTTCTTTCGCTGACTTTAATTTCAGGATGTCAACCTAAGCCACCGGAAATTAAAATCACGCCTCCAAAAGTTGCGATTGCCACACCGACCGTCAAAGACGTCGCTATTTATCTAACAGAAAATGCGAGTTTGGAGGCAGTTGGGCAAGCAACGGTCACCTCACGCGTCAATGGAATTATCGGTGAAATGCTTGTTGGCCTCGATAAGCCTGTAGATAAAACGACGCAACTCTTCCAAATTGCTGATGAGGAATACGTTGCAAAGGTAAACGCTGCCCAAGCAAATGTCCTCGCAGCCAAAGCGGCAGAGACCCAAGCCAACGCGGCACTGACAAAAGCAGATAGCGAAGTGAAAGCACAAGAAGCACTGCAGGTGGCGGCCGATGCCGAATTCATGAGAATGGAGAAACTTCACATAAGTAAAGCCATTTCGCAAAGTGAATTTGATTCCGCAAAAGCTGCTTCCCTTACCGCGACCGCCGCCGTCGATGTCGCAAACGCTAAACGGGTGGAAGCAAACGCTCAAATTGAGCAAGCCAAGGCGCAAGTCTCCAAGTCGAATGCTGACCTCGAAGATGCCAAACTCAAACTGAGCTGGACCAAAGTGATGGCACCGATCGAAGGACAGGTCGCCAAACCGCTCGCAAAGGCAGGAAACCTCGTGCAAAACGGAACTGAACTGGTAGAGATTATTAAGAGCGATCCGATTTGGGCCAACTTCAACGTCCGGGAAAGCTTCATTATCAAACGAGATCGTGAAGGTAAGCTACGAGGCGAGGACGATGACACCGAAGTCGAATTACAACGATCGGGTGACGATGGTTTTCCATTCAAAGGGAAAATCGATTTCATCAATACAAAAATCGATGAATCCACAGGAACACTTGCTGTCCGTGCCGTCTTTCCCAATCCAAAAGAAAATCCTCTCGGACTTTTAGTGCCTGGGTTTTTCGTTCGCGTGCGAATCAAAATCGACGATTTAAAAGATGCGGTACTCGTTCCGGAAAAAGCAATCAATCGAGATCAGACGGGTAAGTTTGTCTATACAGTCGACAGTGAAAACAAAGCCGTCCGAAAAAATGTAGAAGTGGGAACCACCGAAGATGGTTTGATCGTTGTTCTCTCAGGTGTATCGCCAACGGACAAAGTGATTACCGATGGCCTTCAACGTGTGCGACCAGGTGTGATCGTAAACATCGAGAACTGAACACGCTGACCGAACAACTTTTTCATCTCTGTCTGATATTTATTTTCAAGGTTGTCGAAAGACTATGTCGGAATTTTTCATCAAGCGACCCATTTTTGCTTCTGTTATCTCGATCATTATCGTGATTGCCGGAATCGTTGCATTCTTTAGTTTGCCAGTTGCCAAGTTTCCACAGGTTGCCCCTCCCACAGTCCAGGTAAGCGCCGTCTATCCCGGCGCCAATGCGAAAGTGGTCGCGGAAACTGTGGCTACCGCGATTGAGCAAGAGGTTAACGGCGTCGAAAACATGCTCTACATGTCTTCGACAAGTGCCGACGATGGTTCTTATGCACTGCAAATTACATTTGCACTTGGGACCGACATGGACATGGCCAATGTGCTGGTTCAAAACCGTGTGTCGATCGCCTCTCCAAAATTACCCGAAGAAGTCCGCCGTCAGGGAATCGTCACTCAAAAACAATCGACGCAAATTTTGCAGATGATCAATTTCACCTCTCCCAATGGAGATCTCGATGAATTGTTTTTAAGCAACTACGCGCTCGACATTAAAGACGAACTTAGCCGAATTAACGGCGTTGGATCGGTCAAAGTCTTTGGCGCTGGCGATTACAGTATGCGAATTTGGCTTGACCCCAACAAATTGAAATCGAGAAACATTACCACGGACGAAGTCGTTAACGCTATTCGCGAACAAAATGTCCAGGTCGCTGCGGGGCAAATTGGTTCCTCACCAGCTCCACTTGGCACCGATTTTCAGTACTCCATCAACACGCTTGGACGCTTGAGCACCACCGCAGAATTTGCTGACATCATCATTCGGACTGAACCGGGTGGTCGGTTTGTTCGCGTGCGTGATGTAGTGATCGACGACCGACCGTACGATGGTGGCGTTCAGCAAGGCGTTGAAATCGGCGCAAAAGATTACACCCTCGCCTCAAAATTTAATGGAGCGCCCTGTGCAACGGTCGCCATCTACCAACTACCCGACGCCAACGCCCTCTCCGTCGCAACCCAAGTCCGTGAACGTCTTGTGGAACTCAAGGGAAGAAACAGCTGGCCAGCTAATATGGATTATGCAATCCCCTTCGATACGACCAGATTTGTAGAAGCATCCATCGAAGAAGTTTACAGCACTATTTTTGTTGCCATCATCCTCGTTGTCCTGGTGATTTTCATCTTCCTGCAAGACTGGCGTGCCACAGTTGTTCCCGTGGTTGCCATTCCGGTTTCCCTGGTCGGAACGTTTGCGATTATGTCGGGACTTGGGTTCTCATTGAACATGCTGTCCCTGTTCGGCATCGTCCTGGCGATTGGTATTGTTGTCGATGATGCGATTGTGGTCGTAGAAAGCACGTCCCGGTACATCTCAGAAGGAATGTCACCGAGGCAGGCTGCCATCACCGCGATGAAAGAGATTACCGGGCCGGTCATCGCGACCACGCTCGTTCTGTTAGCGGTTTTCGTTCCAACTGCGTTTATGTCTGGAATCACCGGACAGCTCTTCAAACAGTTTGCGTTAACTATCTCGGCAGCTGTCCTGATTAGTACCATTAACGCCCTGACTCTCAGTCCAGCACTTTGCGGGATCGTCTTGCGGGAGCCTAAAGAATCAAAATTTTTCTTCTTTCGGTGGTTCAACAGCGTTTTTGATGCGACCACCCACATGTATCGCGGCATCATTCGCTGGTCTGTGCGACTCGTATTGATCGTCATGCTAATTTACGGTGGTCTATTAGCACTGACTGGTTGGAGCTTTTCAAAACTCCCGACCGGGTTTGTACCGGTCGAAGACCAAGGTTACATGTTCGTTAACGTCCAACTACCTGACGCTGCCTCGAAACAACGTACTGTTAAAGTAATGGAGCAGGTCAGCGCGATCTGCAAGGACACCCTTGGCGTTAAAGACAATATTTCGATCACAGGCTACTCACTGCTTAGCGGCAGTGCGGCGTCGAATGTTGGCTTTGTCGCGGTCATGTTTGAACCGTGGAAAGATCGTAAAACACGGATAGAAAGCCAGCAGGGCATCGTCTTCAAAATTAATCAGCGATTGCAAACCGAAGTTGATGCCGCGATTGCCTTTCCGTTTATCCCGCCTCCGATTGACGGACTTGGAAACGCGGGCGGATTCCAAATGGAAGTGGAAGACAAAGGGAACGCGGGGTACCAGGCACTGCAGCAAGCGGCTGACCTATTGGTTGCCGAAGCTGCAGCACAGCCAGGCCTCTCTCGCCCGAACTCATTGTTCCGCGCCAGTACAACGCAACTCTTCATCGATGTTGACCGTGTCCAAGTCAAAGCCAAGAATGTCCCGCTTAGCTCCGTATTCTCTACTCTTCAAGCCTACCTAGGGTCTGCCTACGTCAACGATTTCAATTTGGACGGCCGGACCTATCAAGTACGTATTCAAGCCGACGCTAAATTCCGTGCCACGAAACAAGACATTCTTGATCTTCAAGTGAGAAGTCTCGACGGGAATGCCATCCCAATGGGAACACTGATCAACATCACCGAAGAGTTTGGGCCGTCCGTCATCCGCAGGTATCAAATGTACCCAAGCGCTTCGATTAATGGATCAGCCGGCGCCGACATGAGTTCTGGCGAAGCGCTGAATCTGATGGAACAACTGGCCACTCAAACGCTTCCTGACCAATTTGGGTTCGAATGGACTGGACTTTCCTACCAGGAAAAAGCTGCTGGTGGACAAGCCGTGATTCTTGCACTGGCAATTGTTGCCGTGTTCCTCGTACTCGCCGCCCAATACGAAAGCTGGACAATGCCGGCGGCGGTGATTGCTGTGGTGCCATTGTCAGCGCTAGGAGTTGTCACGATTTTGACAGCTCGCGGAGCCGATGCAAATGT